>JABLTR010030558.1_pt1 | contig 18070 bp, 13 predicted proteins | sample 7160071 | NCBI WGS metagenome assembly JABLTR01 (sample SAMN14651230, study PRJNA627086) | human gut metagenome | isolation source: feces | host: Homo sapiens
CCAGATGGTGAAGGAGCGCTTGGGTGTCAAAACCGTTCTGGGCGTTTCCAACATCTCCTTCGGCCTGCCGGAACGTGAGATTATCAATACCGCCTTTCTTACGTTGGCCCTGGCCCATGGTTTGGACCTTCCCATCATCAACCCCAACAACCGCGCCATGATGAATGCTGTGGATGCTTTCAACGTGCTCTATAACCGGGACACCGGCGCGGGGCGCTACCTCGAACGCCACGCCGCCAATCCCGAAAAAAGCCCGTCGGCCGCTCCCAATGCCACCGGCTACCCCTCCCTTGAGCAGGCGGTCCGGGACGGTTTGAAAGACTACGCCCGCACAGCCACACAGGAATTATTGAAAACACAGGACCCTATGCACATTGTCAATGATTTACTGATTCCCGCATTGGACCAGGTCGGCAATGACTTTGAGACCGGAAAGCTCTTCCTTCCTCAGCTGATCCAAGCTGCTACCGCCGCTCAGGCCGGCTTTGATGAAATCAAAAAAAATCTCGCCGGGAATCGCCAGGGCCAGGCTATTTCCAAGGGAAAAATTATTCTCGCTACCGTGAAGGGCGACATTCACGATATTGGAAAGAATATTGTCAAAGTGATTTTGGAAAATTACGGCTATGATATTATCGATCTTGGCCGCGATGTCCCACCGGAAACCGTTGTTTTAGAGGTCAACCGCTCCGGGGCGAAGCTTGTCGGGCTTTCTGCGCTGATGACCACCACCGTGGCCAATATGGCACTGACCATACAGGCGCTGCGGCGCGAGACCAATTGTACCATCATGGTCGGCGGCGCGGTGCTGACAGAAAGCTATGCTAAGGAAATCGGCGCGGACTACTATGCTAAGGATGCGAAGGCCAGCGCGGATATTGCTAAAATTGTTTTAGGATAATACTTGCTTTTTCATAAAATGAAGCTCTGGACAGCAATAAGCTGTTCAGAGCCTTTTATTTTACCACGTCAAGAACAATTTCATGACTTGGTATAGTTATAATGTATTTGCCTATTTTATATCTTTTGTCTGTGCTATTTAAAACCAGCTATATGATAGTATAAACAAGGATTCTCCCGATTCTAAAAAATGCTGTAGCCCTATGATGGCATATGGTATGCCTCTTTGGATCCGTGGCCTAAAATTCATTATTTTACAATATACGTTAAAAAGATTCGCATTCAAAAAATAATATCATTTTTTGATTTAAGCAAAAGACCATATTCGTGTAGCCAGCGGAGCGCCATTGAGAAGGGGCGGACAAGCACCATGCTGTCCGTCCCTTCATATTTGAACGTTCTCTTACCGAAATACTTTAATCGCAAAGGATTTTCAGTGTAACAATTTCACCACCCTTAGCGCGGAAGGCCATCGTGTTCTGCTCAATGGAAACAGCCTCGGTTCTAGCACCCGTTAAATCGACCTTCTCCGCCGCATGAAAAGTCCGGTTCAGCGTAACCTTGCAATTACTATCCGTTGTACCGGCGTTATAAACGCGGACAAACAACGTCTTCTTCTCCGGCCCTTCCGCATAAGCGGTAGAAAACACAGCGCCCTCCACCTGAATAAACGCCTGCTCCGCTTCCTCAGTGCCCGCTGTATAGGCGCCGAAGGATGAGAGTGGAAGCTGGTATGCCAGCGAACGGTTCAGCAGCGCATTGGCTTCTGCCGGATCCTGCTGAATATATAAACCATACGATTGTGTATAGACGCCCAACATACCGCTCTTTTCCGTCAGCCAACGAACCCCGACGCCGCAGGCGGACTCATCGCGTGTAAGGCAGTCCGTCCGGTAGACCTTATCGACCGAACGCAACAGCGTGAGCGCCAGGTGTGTGCTGCCACCGGCCTGATAAGCCTCGTACTCCTGGGGACCGCGTGAGAAAACAACCGGGGTGTCCGTTCCAGGCAGGCAAACCATATTGCGCAGCGGGTGTGTCAAAATCTGTGCCGGGTTGTCAAGGTCCCGCTCATAAACCGGACGGGCCGCCAAATCAAAGGCTGTGTCAGAGTAGCTGTTTGCGTACTGGCCCGGCCAGGCGAATATCGCCCGAATACGATGGTTTACCGACTCATTATGTACCGTGGTCTCGAAGTCAATCACATCGCTTTTCTCAGCCAATGTCAGCTTGGAGACAATACAAACCCGCGCACCGCTCTCCCCGTAAGCCAGCCGAATCATCATTCCGGCCTTATGCCCATCGGCTGAAGCCTCAATTTCCGCCTTCAGCCCGCGGGTATCGCTGTGAGCGCCGGATGGGCTGTATGTATAGCTGTCTCCGGCGTCCCCATCATCCTCAAACCAGTGCAGGTTTGTAAAAACCTTCCCGGTTTTTTTCACGGTTACATCTATCGTTCCGTTCTTGTTTGCCGTTACGCGGTAGCAATCATTTTCAATCTCATTTTTCCCCGCTGACACGGCCTGCACAGGCGCCGGCGATTGTGCCCCGCCGGATGTTAAATAATAGGCCCGGTAGCCGCCTGCCGGGATATTTTCCGCATAAAACGCATACTCCACGCCTGTATAATAATCCTTTTCCGTCATGTCGCTGAGCGGGCAGCGTGTCGTATCCGCTAAAATTTCCTCGTATTCGTCCTTTTTCATGGTTTCAATATCGCGGCGCTTCTGGAAGGTTTGGCGGACAGCCGCGCCCTCGACCGGCCTTCCACCGGCGGTGACCAACTGCTGTGCAGAGACCTGGTAAGGCACAGCCGCCTTTCCGTAGATCCACTCGCTTCTGGAAAACGGGAGCGGGTTATAGACTACGATTGCCGCGGCCGACGGCCCCTTCCGGATCCGGCTGCCCAATACGGTCTGCTCCAGCTTCTCCACTTCCCGCGCTAACTGGCCGGCCTCGGTCAGCCGATGCAGCACATCATCGTTGGCCTCGTCACAGTTACAGCCGCAAATAGAGTCGTGTGCATGCGATGCGGTCAGCAGCTTCCACGCCCTTTCCATAAGCGGCCTCGTGTCCAGCGCGTCAAAACCGGCAACCGCCCCATTTTGCGCATACAGCGGCTGGCAGAACGACACCAGCCTGTTTTCCACCTCACGGTTTTTCTGCTTAATATCAATACGTGTTGAAAGTGTGTTACTCAGGTTATAATGATTTTTAAAAGCACCGCGCTGCTCGCCATAGGCAGTCGGGCGGTAAGCCCCCTGCTCCTGTTCCAGGGCCTTGAAATAATCCTCTAGGGTGCTGTGGTGGATCTCATAGTCCGGGAAAGCTTTCTGAAGCATGCTGATAACATTCTCCAGCCCTTCCACAGGCTCAAAATGGTCAATGCCCACAATCAGCAACCGATTTTCCCCGCAGCCCTGGCGATCCTGTCCTTCCATCAACAGCTGGAATACCTGCCGGCAATGCTCCGCATCCGCCAGCTGCCGGTCAAAGCTTCTCCAAACACTGGGTACAAGCAGGCCTAAACCTGTGCTGTAGGCATCCTGCAAAGTCAAAACCCGGCTGCCGTCAGGAGCCTCCCAATAAAAGCACGGGGCAGGGTCCACTCCCTCGGGAAAACGCTGTCCACGTGAAAACATAGCGTAACGGTACCCAAACAGCCGGTACAGCTGGGGCAGCTGCGAGCAGGGGCCGAAGGAGTCCGGGCTATAACCGACCCTTTGCCCGCCCCCAAAGGAGCGGCTGAGATTGCGCCCGATTTCAAGATTTTTCACCAGTGATTCGCCGCAGGGAATAACCATATCCGGCACCGTGTACCAGGGCCCGGGAATAATTTTTCCGCTGGACACCTTTTCTTTCAAACGTTCTCTGTCCTCCGGCAGAACCTCCAGATAATCCTCCAGCATAATGCTCTGGCCGTCCAGCAAAAAATCCTTGTAGGCAGGGGAATCTGTCAGCTTCATTACCTTTTGCAGCAAGCGAACCAGCCGGGGCTGATAGCGCCGGAAGGGCAGGTACCATTCCCGGTCCCAATGGGTGCTGGGGACAATATGTACAACTTTTTTCTGATTACTCATGGGGATAACTCCTCTGTTATTAATATCAACAAATCAGCCTACGGCCCGTAGTTGGCCACAGCTTAATCCTCCACCGACGGCAAGCGCTTGATACGCGGATCGGTAAAGATGTCATATTCATCATAGCTCTTTGTGCTGAACTCCGAGATAACGGCCCCCTCGTCTCCCGCCTGAAACCAGTGCCGGGTGTTGGGGTACATAGTATATTGTTCGCCCTCCTTTAGGACAATTTCATGCCAAACGGTATAATAAGCCTCGCTCCCCTCCGGGGGGCGGCATGCCGGATTTTGGACGGGCTCGCCCTCCACATAAAGATAGACCGTACCGTACCGGCAGCGGAAGGTCTCTTCCTTTCCCTCATATTGAATTTCGGGTACCGGCGCATGACGGTGCTCCGGGCAGGTTTGGCGCGGAAAAAGCACCATTTCCTTGGCGCAGCAGCGGTCTGTATTCACATAGACCACCAATTCAAGCCCTGTGCTTTCCAGTTCGTTCAAGCCAAAATCCGCAACCTCTAGCCCCGCCTCCTCCTTGGGAGTCAAGACGATATGGGCCTTCTGATAGAAGGACAGCGCCTTTCTTCTGGCCTCTTCATAGATCTCTTTTTTCATCTATAATCAACCTCTTTTCTAAATATCAATCCAACGGCGTGCGTTCCATAAAGCTGAGAATCTCCGCAATGGAACGGATTCCTGTGGAAGCTCCGATCTCCATAATACAATGTGTGCCCACAGCGTTGGCGAACCTGCCGCTTTCTTCATAGGACCACCCCTGCGCCAGACCCGCTAAGAAGCCCGCGCAGAAGGAGTCGCCCGCACCAGTCGTATCCTTCGGCTTGACCGTGCGGTAGGTCGGCAGGCTGTAGCGCTTTTCTCTGGACTCACAGATATAAGCGCCGTCTGCTCCTGTTTTAATAACGACCGAACCAGCGCCGATCTCAAAGAAAAAGTCGGCAATTTCAGAAAGCTCCTTTTTGCCGCTGAGCTTGACCGCCTCGTCATAGCTCGGCATGAAGAGATCCAGGCATGGAATCGCCTCCGCAATTTTGGGCAGCCATTTGTCCTCAAAATCCCAAGCGGTATCCATTACGGTAAATTTTCCTGCCGCGCGCATTTCTCGGAAGAACGCTGCACAGCTTTTTCCGTCAAACGAGCTCAAAAGCATAGCTCCGGCAACAAATATAATGTCGCAGTCCGACCAAACCTCTTCCTGAAGATCCTCCTTCTGAAAAGCAGAGGTCGAACCTGGGCAGTATAGAAAGCTGCGCTCCCCGCTGGAGCCGACACAAACGATTGAAACCGTTGTGGAAACGCCGGGGTCGCTCACTACGCCGCGCACATCCACGCCCGCCGCGGCAGCAGTTCCTCTGACAAACTCACCGAAGCTGTCGGATCCCACCTTACAGGAAAGCGCCACCGGAACCCCCAGCTTTGCCAAATCTATCGCCGCATTGGAGGCGCAGCCCCCCACATGTGTGGTTACTGAATCGACTGCACGCAACGTCCCCGCCGGCGGAACAGAATCCGCCGGATTGACGATCACATCCGTTGTGACACTGCCAATACATAAAACCTTTTTCAATACCGTTTCCTCCGATTTATGATTTCATCTGCAAATAAACGGAGCAGATCTCCCCCGCGTTCATGGTAAAGGCCGCACAGCCGGAGTCCGTCGTCAGTGTACGGTCTGTCTGTACCGCTTTTTCCATAAAATCGACAAACTGCGCCTGCCGCAGGCTATCTGCACAAAGCTTTACGCTGCATGCCTCCTGGTATGGGTTATAGAGACGCAAAACCAGCCCGCCGCCGCTTTCCGCCTGCTTAAGCCCACACGCCTGCGCACCGCCCTCAATGCGAAGGAATGAATGAACCGGCGGCAGAGCACCCGAATGCGCCGATGTAGAATACGCATAAAGCGGGTGGCGGAAGCGCATGCTCTGTTCAAGCTGCTCCCCGGCAGCCGCTCCGGCGCAGGCGGCAACGGCAAGGCTCATGTGGTGGACGCCGTACTCCGGATAGGGATCCGGGTCATAGGATCCGCGAATTAGGTCGGCATATAATGTGTCGTCTGCACCACGGTAGCCATATTTGCAGTCGCTCAACAGCGCTACTGTCTCCGCCCCCTGCTCCGGCACCGCGCAAATAAAGCTTCCGTACGGCACATCCTGCCGCAGCGGCGCGCGATCTAATACCCCGAAGGGAATATCCCCGCGGTACTGCTTTACCGCGCCGGCCACCGGCACGGCAAAGCCAAGCTGAGGAATGCCGTCTTTGGGGTTGCCAATCTCGTGCCAATCTGCCTGAACGTCATAGCGCAGCAGTGCGGAATGGCGTTCAAGAGACACCTTCACCTTCAGGGTTGAATGCAGAAAGGACAACGTATATACAACCGACTGGTGAACCGGCCCCGTCTCCTGTGCAAGGATGGAAACGCCGTATTTTTCATTCAGATTTTCCACGGTACGGTATTTGCCCACCCGCCAGGAGGTCATGCCGTCTCCGGTGTTCTCCACAATATAGCGGAAATAACCGGATGTTTTTTCCGCTGAAAGCAATTCGGTTCCCGTTTCCTTGCGTACATAGGAAAGCAGGCTCATGGTGCGCGGGCAGAACACGGCGCGGACGCAATCATTTTCCAGTACCAAGTTTTCATCCGTGATAAAATCGCAGCGTGTAGAAGGATCATGCGGGATGGCAATATTTTCGGCAGCGCGTTCTCTGACCGCATAGGCCGCATACCCCATGGCGGGAACAACTGCCACGACACGGATTTTTGTATACACATGCCCCCAATAATGCGTCCCCTTTTCAATGACTTGGCTGGGCGCCTCCCTGCCCTGGGAGTCCGTCACATAAGTGTGCGCCGGGTCGCCCTGCCAATCCCATACGGTGAGCTCGGCAGTTTCCTCCCGCTCATACGGCGTTGTATTGAAAATGGTAAACACCCGCACACTGCCGCCGTGATGCCCGGACTGCGTAAAGCTGAAGCCGTTTTCATCGGCGACGGCAAACCCTGCGCCGGCCGTCAGCACATCATCCTGCTCCCCGGCTAACGCCGAGGTATCTATGGCAGCGCAAAGGGCCTCCATCGCATGGCTGCTGTTGGCGCCTACACCAGCCATCACTCGTTGAAATTCGCCCATGGCAAATTCCCTCGTCTCAATAACGCCCGATCCCGGAAGAATATCATGGAATTGGTTGAACAGCAGCTTCCGCCATGCCTTTTCGAAAGAGTTCGCCGTGCGGTAACCTGGCAGCCCGGCAGCGCAGGCATCCAGGGCCTCGGCATCATACGCGCGGTCCTCTGCTATATGATTAGCGCGCTTAATTCTCGACTGAGAGGTATAGCAGCCAGTAAATACATAGTTCAATTCACCTTTAAGCAGTGGGAATGCCGCTTTACCGGCCTCAATTTCCTCAAAATAGCCCTTGATGGTGCCAAATACAAGCTGTGGCGCCAACGGCCAGTGCGACATTTCAATCATTGCATCCAGGTCCCGGCGTGTGGGGCCGCCGCCGTGGTCGCCGACGCCGTAGACCTTCAGCATGCCTTGCACCTGATTTTCCGAACAATAGGATGGAACCCCGAGAATCAGTCCCTCGTCGATTTCCCCATTGTACCACTCATACTCACGAACCACCAGAACCTCCGCACCGGAAGGCGCCTGCCAGCGATAGATGCTAGGCCCTTCCAGGCCGCGGCAGTGGTAATAATAACGGATGCCGCCATTGCGCAGCACCTCGGGCATATTTTGATTGTGCCCAAAGGTATCGGGTTCAAAATCCAGCGTCAATGAATCCTCTGGCACCCCAAACAGCTGGTTCAGGTACCGCTTTGTATAGAGGATATGGCGGGCCATTGCCTCGGCGCCGGACATGTTTTTATCATTTTCCACCCAGGTGGAGGCCGTCAGCTCCCAACGCCCTTCCTGAACGCGCTGCTTGATTTTTTCCAGCAGCTCCGGGTAATACTCTTCAATAATATGGTAAACCGACGCCTGCGACTGTGAGAAGGTAAAATCGGGGTACTCCTCCATTAAGGCCAGCATGGTGCGGAAGGTATCTACCGTGACGGTTACAGTTTCCTGAAAGCCCCACATCCAATTCATATCAATGTGGGCATGGGCCGCACAGGTAATTTTATATTTTTTAGCCTCGGCCTGTAGGCCGAGCAGCGCCTGCTCAGCCGCAAGCGCCGTCTGGTTCGAGATGCTCCCCCGCTCCTCAAACTCCTCATACAGGCGGTCAATCTGAGCCAGCAGAAGCTCGTCGTACTTTCCGCCCTGTACCTTTGAGAGCTCCAGTAAATAGCCGAGCTCAGCCAGGATTCTTTTTTCCCACTTGCTGTGCCGGGATTGTTGGTAAAGCGCATTATAACGCTTCACACGGTTTATTTTTTCCACAACTGATTCCCTCCCTAAAATAGACGCTAAGCGCCCTTAAAACTGCCATAAGTATAGCAGATTTCATAAAAAAGTAAAGAAAAAAATGATGGTTTTTCTGGAGTTTATTGCCCGATTTTAACGGCCTGCCCCATCGCTAAAAAGAACCCTGCGGGGGCGGCACAGCTCCTCCACAGGGTTCAACAAAATCTCAGAACTCAATTTCCAGGCCGTCATACGAGACGGTAAAGCCATGCTTTTCCGCAAGCGGGGCGAACTCCTCATAGCACATTCCACCATTGTGTGAAAAATGATTTACCGCAAAACAGGTCTTTCTGTCGGCTATCCCCTGCTCCAGCATCCGCTATTTCATAAAAACCGCGTTGGGCAATCCCATATGGCCGCGCTTGCAATCCTTCGCCACAAAGGTGCAGTCAAAGCTCACCGCATCCAGATGCCGGCCGGCGAGGTACTCCCAGGTCGCCTCCAGCAGTTCGCCGGTATCATGGGCATACAGCAACGTCTTGCCATCCTTCTCAATCAAATAAATGTGGGCGGTCTCCAGTCCGGCCATATGGTCGCAGGCCAAGGCCGTCACCGTATATTCTCCCGCCCGGAACGGTGTAAAAAGGGCCACCTCGACCGGTTCCAGCACCCCGGCCAGCGTCGAATCGGGGGCATCACAGGCAGCCATCGCTTTTTTTAACTGCTCTGTTACAGCCTGGTTTCCATAAATATACAGCTTTGGCACACTGTCCATTAAATGGACAAAATCCGTCCGCCGCAGCAGAAATTCCTCCGGGTATAAATGATCCGGGTGAGAATGGGTGACCAGCACATGCTCCACCTTGGAAAAATCCAGATTGTTTTGCAGGACATGCATATAGGTGTCGTAAGGCATGTCAATCAGCAGTCTCCAGTCCACAATGCTCTGAGACCGAGTGCGGATATTTCTGCCGCCCCGCTGTCGAGCCGTTTTGCAGGCCTCACACTGGCAAAAAATCGCCGGCCACCCCTCTGCTGCCGCCGTTCCTAAAAATTTCAGCTGCATGGTCGTTTCCTCCTATTTTATTCGGCTGTTGTTTAAAAGCCGAAATAATTCTTGGCGTTATAATAAGAGATGTTCTGTACCAGCCTAGAGAGCATCCCCAGGTCGTTGGGGAACTCGCCGCGTTCCACCCAGGCTCCCAGCACATTGCAGAGGATGCGGCGGAAATATTCATGCCGGGTATAGGAAAGGTAGCTGCGAGAGTCGGTCAGCATGCCAATAAAGGTCCCCAGCGCCGAAATGCTCGCCAGTGATTTCAAATGCTGCTCCATTCCCAACTTCGTGTCGTTAAACCACCAGGCCGCTCCATGCTGTATTTTCCCAGGCACGCCCGCTTCTGTAAAACAGCCCACAGCGGCATCCAACAGAGCGTTATCGTTGGGATTAAGCGAAAACAGCACTGTCTTCGGCAGCGCCCCCCGCTCCTGGAGATAATCCAGGAACCCTACCAGGCCGCTGACGCCCGCCCCATAACCGTCAATGCAGTCGAAGCCCGTGTCCGGTCCCAGTTCACGGAAATTCTTTGTACTTACACTGCGTAACGGTCCCAAGTGCATTTCCATCACCCAACCGCGCTTTGCGTATTCCTGCGCTAAAAACACCAGCAGGGCAAAATGGTAGCGCTCAGCTTCCTCCCCGCTGACTGTTTCTCCCGCAAGCCCTTTTTTCAAAATGCAATCTATTGTCTTATCATCCGAGGGCAAAAAAGAAACCAGAGAAAGGCCATGGTCACTTCCCACACAGCCCGCGGCCTGAAAATACTCCAGCCTGCTCAGCAGCGCCGCCTTCAGGCTATCCAGGTCTTTAATCTCCACACCGGCTGCCTCGCCCAATGACTTCATATAGCCGGAGAAGCTCTTTCGTTCCACGGCCATAGCCTGGTCCGGCCGCCAGGAGGGCAAAACCTTCGCCGAGCACAAATGCTCTGCCCGTATTTTCCGATGAGCCTCCAGGTCCGCGATCGGATCGTCCGTAGTGACTATCACCTCTACCTTGGAATTTTTAATAATCTTACGCACGCTTAAATCTTTGAGCTGTTCCTCGCAGAGCTTCCAAACCTCTTCCGCCGTCTCTGCGCTTAAGACGCCGTCATACCCCATATAACGCTGCAACTCCATGTGTGACCAATGGTATAACGGGTTGCCCGGCGCATGCTCCAACGCCTCCACAAAGCGCTGGAACTTCACGCGCTCCGGCGCGCTTCCTGTAACCTCTTCCTCGGGCGCTCCAATCGCACGCATTAAGCGCCACTTATAATGGTCGCCCTCCAACCAAGCCTGTGTGATATTTTTGTAAACACGGTCGTCAACAATCTCTTGCGGATTAATGTGACAATGATAGTCGATTACCGGCATTTGCTCCGCATATTGGTGAAACAGCTTCTCCGCAGTATCGCTTGATAGAATAAAATTTTTTCCCATAAACTTTTTCAATGAAACCACCCCTATTAACAAGTTAATAAGATCGCTTAATTTTAAGGCTATCTTACCACAATCTTTTATGAAAAAAAAGTAATTTTCCTCTTGAAAAACAAAATCAATTTATGTATGCTAATATCGCACAGAAAGAATCAATCTATTTTTTGACTGAAACAATTATTTTTCAGATTGAAAGGATCGTGTTCATATGATTAAAGTAGGAATTGCAGGCGCGCGCGGCCTGTCAAATCTGCTCGGCCTGCGTGCAATCCCCGATGTCGAGGTTTCCGCCATTTGTGACCTCGACGAAGATGTTCTGAACCAAATGGCAGAGGAGCACCATATCCCCAACCGCTTCCGGGTATTTGACGATATGCTGGAAACCGATATTGACGCCGTCGTTATTTCCACCCCTATGCAATGCCACGTCCCCCAGGCCATTGCCGCATTGGAGGCCGGAAAGCACGTTTTCAGCGAGGTAACCGCGGGTGTGACCATGGATGAGCTTTGGTGGCTGATTGAAAATGTCGAGGCCTCCGGAAAAGTATACATGTACGCCGAGAATTACTGCTATACCCCCTATAACCAGTTGATCCGGGCAATGGTGCAAAAAGGCATGTTCGGTACTCCCTACTATGCGGAAGGGGAATACCTGCACGATGTAAAAAGCATGACCACCTACCACTATGATATCCATCAGAGCGGCAAAACCTCCTGGCGCAAATACTGGCAGCTGGGAAAACACGGCGCCTTCTACCCCACACACAGCATCGGGCCGGTGATGCAGTGGTTTGAGGGCGAACGGATCTCCAGCATATCCACGTTTACCAGCGGGCGCCATGTCGCCATGGATCTCCGCCAAGAGGACACCACCATTACCATGTGTCAAATGGCAAGCGGAAAGCTGGCACGCATCCGGGTAGACTGTATCTCCCCCCGCCCGCATAACATGACATTCTACCAGCTTCAGGGAACCAAGGGCGTAGTGGAGACTCCCCGCGGCCTCGGTGATGTTTGTAAGGTCTGGCTGGAGGACTATAACCACGACGAAAACAAGGATGACCGGCAGTGGCGCCCGCTATCCGACTTTAACAGCCTGCTGCCGGAGCGCTACAAAAATGCGACGGAGGAGCAAAAAAAAGCCGGGCATGAAGGCGGGGACTTCTTTATTGTCGAGGATTTCATCAACGCTATCCGCTACGGTACAAAGCCGGCAATTGACGTTTACCAGGCCTGTGAATGGACGGCTGTGGGACTGCTGTCGGAGCTTTCCGTGACCAACGGCGGGCGTGCCATCGACATCCCCTACTTTCGTAAAAACATGCCCTACGAAGAGCAGCATATTTCCTTGCGGTAAGTAAGCTTCTATCAAGAATCCCCCGCCTGAAAATCAGACGGGGGATTCCGCTCTATTATGCTCCAAAGAGTTCCGGCAACAGGCCGACTTGCGCCAGGGACAAATAGTCCTGGCCGCTAACAATTACATGGTCCAACAAGCGAACCTCTACATTTTCTAGGGCAGCAAACACCCATTGAGTAGTTTCAATATCCTGCCTGGAAGGCGTACATTCCCCGCTGGGGTGGTTATGCGCAAGCACCGCTGTCACCGCTCCATACCGAACGGCGAGCGTTACAATTTCTTTAATGTAAATATTCGCCGTCACGGCTGTGCCCTCATTGACAACATCACAGAACAGGATTTTACCCTTGCTGTCCATCAGCAGCAGAACGACCACCTCTGTTTTTCTTCCTACAAAGCGCGCCGTTAAATATTCCCCGATGGCTTCATAGCCGCACAGCCGTTTCGTACTGTTTTTCAAATCCTGCTCATACCGGCGCAAAAGCTGCGGGAGCAGCTTTAAAAAGACGGCGGCCGACTCGCCTATCCCCTCCACCGCCTCAAGCTCCTCCAGAGGGGCGTCTATGACCGCGGAAAGCGAACCAAATTTATGCAAAAGCCGGTGAGCCAGAGCATTGGTGTCCTTTTGCGGAATGGCGTAAAAAAGCAGCAGCTCTAATACCTCATGAGGCTGAAAGTCATCCAACCCCGTCTTCAGAAAGCGCCGTTTCATCCGCTGGCGGTGCCCCGCATGGACCGCACCCGTTTTCTCTTTGGGTTTTTCCATTAGATTTTGCGGCTGCCAGGCTTGACCGGCGCAGGCATTCCGGCCTTGCACAGGGGGCACTCGTCAGGCTCCCAGCTCTCAACCTCCATGGATATTACCGCATGGAAGGGAACGCCAAAATCAATTTTTCCGCCGGTTCGGTCCACTATGGAACCGACGCCGACAATGTCCCCGCCAGCCTGTTTTACCAGCTCAATGACCTCGCGCACGGAACCGCCGGTGGTAACAACATCCTCAACCAGCAGTACCTTCTGTCCCGGTTTTACCTCAAATCCGCGGCGAAGCGCCATTTTCCCCGCTTCATCGCGCTCTGTAAAGAAGTTTTCACAGTGCAAGCTGCGGCTTACCTCATAGGCCATTTGAACCGCGCCCATCGCCGGCCCAATGACAACCTCCACACCGCAGTCCGCATAATACTCTGCCAGCGCCGCACAGAGCTCTTCGCTGTATTTGGTGTTTCGGAACACCTTGGCGCACTGCAAATATTTATTGCTGTGGCGGCCGGAGGTCAGCTTAAAATGCCCTTCCAGCAAAACCCCTGCTTCCTTCAAAACCTCAATTACGCGTTCTTCACTGATCATTTAAATACGCTCCCTTTCTGAGTTCTAAAAATTCCAGCTTATATTTCTTTTATTATACTGTATCTTCCACGGATCGGCAAGCCCTTCCCTTTTTCAGCCTCTGCAACTTTTCTTAAAATATGTTATAATAATATCATTAACCTATAACGCCGGTTTTAATGCCAGGGTAGGCGGCCCGGTCCAGTGGGAAACGAATTAATTAGACAGGGGAACAAGCCATGAAGCAAGTGATAATACGGGAAAATGATGCCGGTCAGCGTATTGATAAGTTTTTGACCAAGACTTTCCCAAACCTGCCGCAAGCCATGCTTTATAAAAGCATTCGCAAAAAAGACATTAAGCTCAACGGCAAGCGCTGCGAAATTTCAACGCGTTTACAGGCTGGCGACCTGCTTGCGCTTTATCTAAAGGACGAGTTTTTTCAACAGGAACCACAGGAATACGATTTTTTAAAAGCGCCTGTAAAGCTGAACATTCTCTATGAGGACAGCAACCTGCTTCTGCTGGACAAAAAACCCGGACTGATTGTCCATCCGGACGAAACCTACCATTTTGATTCTCTGATTGCCAGGGTCCAGCATTACCTATATGAGCGCGGAGAGTACAAGCCCGAGGACGAGCAGTCCTTCGCACCGGCTCTGGTAAACCGGATTGACCGCAACACTGGCGGCATCGTTATGGCGGCCAAAAACGCGGCAACCCTGCGGATTTTAAATCAAAAGCTGCGTGAACGAGAATTGCTCAAGCAATATCTCTGCATTGTCTGCGGGCATATGCCCCAAAAGGAAGAAACCCTAACCGCCTATTTACAAAAGAACGAATCGCAAAACCGTGTTTACATCTCGGAAGCGCCTCAACCGGGGGCCAGGACTATCCGCACACGGTATCGTGTTCTGACGGAAAAAGAGCATTTTTCACTGCTTGAGATTGATCTGCTGACCGGACGTACCCATCAAATCCGGGCACACATGGCTGCGGTTGGCCACCCGCTGGCCGGTGACGGAAAATACGGCGCCAACGCTGTCAATAAAAAGATTGGTTTTCGTTACCAAGCACTTTACTCCTACAGATTGCGTTTTGATTTTCACACAGATGCCGGCATTCTTTCTTACCTCAACCAAAAAGAATTTCAGGCGGAAAACATTTGGTTTCTGGATTCATTCCGGCAATGGAAATAAACCCGTGTTAAAAAATCAATACTCAATAATACAAATATGCGGACCTGCAAAAATAGGCCCGCATGTTTGTATTGCCCTAAACCCCTGGCATTTTAAAAATTGACTGTATAAACGCTTCTATTGTTTGTTTTTTACGTGCTTAATGGCATCGTGAATTGCCGCAATAAGCTCCTTTTTATCCTCACTGGTCTGTGAGAGCAACCACTGCAGCTGGGCGGTTGCATGGTCGTCCCCGATTTTTCCCAGGGATTTAACCGCCGTCAGTTGAACCTGTGCATTCTCATCATGCAGCAGCGAGATCAAAATATTACAGGCCTCATCCGTGTCTGAGGCCCCACAGGCCGCCGCAAGCGCAAGGCGCGCCTCGTCACTGCCATATAAAAACTTATTCTTTAATTTCTCCCATTTCTTCTTTTCAACTAATTTTTCTGCTTTTAGCATTACATCCGACATAACAAACCCCTCTTTCAATTTATTTCATATATTAACAATAGTTTATATTTATATATAAAAATAATTCATTTTTTGAACATTATGTAAACTTATCAATTTTTGCTACAAAACAAAGCATTTTGTTCACAAAAAACCGGAGACAATGATATTTATCATCATCTCCGGTTCTTAACCGTCTTATTTATCCTGTGCCCATAATACAATTTTTTCTGAAGCATATGTTTTTTTCATATCTATCAACCGCTGATTCGAGGAACCGCGAAACTGCAACGTAATGTCTTTCAGCTCCTCTATAAAGGCCCCGTCCACTAACACATCAAGCTGGTGAAGCAATGCATCGGTGTAAGCGCAGTAATTCCTTCCCCCAGGGGCAAGGTCCTGTTCCAGAGTCCCCCCGGTGTAGCACCAAATTGTTTTGCCTGGGTAGGCGCTCCGCACCTTTTTTAAAAAGGGTAGAAGGGCCGCCTGGTTCTGCGGCTCAAAGGGCTCGCCGCCTAAAACAGTAAGGCCATTGATGAACGGCGGCTGTAACGCCGCCAATATTTCCGCCTCTGTTTCCCCGGTAAAAGGCCTGCCGTAGTCAAAAGCCCAGGTCTCCGGATTAAAGCAATTTCTGCAATGGCGGGTACAGCCGGATACAAATAAGGAAACTCTGACACCGATTCCGTTTGCAATATCCGTCTTTTTAATTTCTCCGTAGTACAACGGCTTCCCTTCTCCCTGTCTTGATTAAGCCAGCAATTCGTCCAGCATAACGTCAAAGGCCTTGAGCGTTTCCGGCTTTACGGCAGATTTGATCGTAACCGTTTGGCCGCAGATTTGAATATTTTTCATTTCCTCCAGAATTGCCCGCATACATTTCGCCGCAGTAGGCGCCCAGCTGCCGTTTTCCACAATTGCAACCCGGCGGCTTTGGTAGGCCTTAGCCTTCAGCTTACGCAGAAATGTCTCCATACACGGAAAAACACCCGCATCATAGCTGGACGCCGCCACAATCATACGGCTATAGCGGAAGGCATCGCTGACGGCTTGGGCCATGTCGTCCCGTGACAGGTCCGCAACAGCGATATGCTGAACCCCCCTGGCCTTCAGCTTTTCAACCAGCAGCTTCGCGGCGTTTTTCGTATTGCCGTGAATGGAAGCATAAGCCACCAATACACCCTCATCCTCTGCTGTATAGCTGCTCCAAATATTGTATTTCTCCAAGTAAAAGCCCAAATTTTCCTTTAAAATCGGGCCATGGAGCGGGCAAATCATCTTGATATCCAGTGCCGATGCCTTTTTGAGCAGCGCCTGTACCTGTGCGCCATATTTGCCGACAATGTTGATATAGTAGCGCCGGGCTTCGTCCGTCCAGTCCTCGTCCGTATCCAGGGTGCCGAATTTACCAAAGCCGTCAGCCGAAAACAGAATTTTTTCATGCTGCTCATAGGTAACCATTACCTCCGGCCAATGCACCATGGGTGCCATAAAAAATTGCAATGTGTGTCTACCAAGCGCAAGCGTGTCGCCCTCTTTGGCTACGACCGTGCGGCCGGACCAATCCAGCGTAAAAAACTGGCCAAGCATGGTAATTGCCTTTGCGCTTGCAACAATCTTCATCTGCGGATATTTTTCAGCTAAGGCCTGAATATTCGCCGCATGGTCCGGCTCCATATGAGAAACCACCAGATAGTCTGGAACCCGTCCGTTCAATGCAGACTCCAAATTTTCCATCCATTCGCGTGAAACCCGGTGGTCCGCCGTGTCCATGACCACCACTGATTCATCCAAAATCACATATGAATTATATGAAATTCCATGGGGAACCAGATATTGGCTTTCAAACAGGTCGATGGTTTTGTCGTCCACACCGATGTATTTGACCGACTCCGAAATCATAGTGTCTCTCATAGAAGCACTCTCCTTTTACTTTTTACGATATCTAAAACCCGGCTTTCGCCGGTTTTATTACAGATGCAAAACCCGTTCCTTAATCTCCTGTGTACGCCCCTGGTTCCAGAACTGGGTACCGATGTAGCCGCACGTCCGGCGCGCAACATTCATTTTATCCTGGTCCTGGTTGCCGCAATTGGGGCATTTCCACACCAGCTTTCCATCATCCTCAACAATTTGAATTTCACTGTCAAAACCGCATACCTGGCAAAAGTCGCTCTTTGTGTTGAGCTCGGCGTACATGATGTTGTCATAAATAAACCGAATCACCTGCAACACCGCCTCCAGGTTATTCTGCATATTGGGCACCTCAACATAGCTGATGGCGCCGCCGGTAGAAAGGGCCTGGAACTGTGCCTCAAACGCCAGCTTTGAAAAAGCATCGATCGGCTCAGTGACATGAACATGGTAGCTGTTGGTGATATAAGCCTTATCCGTCACGCCCTCAATAATGCCGAATCTCTTTTGCAGGCACTTGGCAAACTTGTAAGTGGTGCTTTCAAGCGGGGTTCCATAAAGGCCGAAGCCAATCGTGGTTTCCGCCTTCCAGCGCTCACAGGCCGCATTCATATATTTCATTACTTCCAGGGCGAAAGGCGTTGCGCTGGGGTCTGTATGGGATTTTCCGGTCATATAGCGCACACATTCACACAGGCCGGCATACCCCAGCGAAATAGTGGAATAGCCGCCATATAATAGTTTATCAATTGGCTCGCCTTTTTTCAAGCGGGCAATTGCGCCATATTGCCAGAGAATGGGCGCCGCATCGGAAAGCGTCCCTTTCAGGCGCTCATGGCGGCACATCAGCGCACGGTAGCACAGATCCAGGCGCTCGTCAAAAATTTTCCAGAAACGCTCCATATCCCCGCCGGAGGACAGCGCCACATCCACCAGGTTCAGCGTAACAACCCCCTGATTGAACCGCCCATAAAATTTATAGCTGCCGTTTTCATCCTTCCAGGGGCTCAGG
>JABLTR010054347.1_pt1 | contig 18065 bp, 15 predicted proteins | sample 7160071 | NCBI WGS metagenome assembly JABLTR01 (sample SAMN14651230, study PRJNA627086) | human gut metagenome | isolation source: feces | host: Homo sapiens
GGCTTCCGCGTCGGGCACGGGCGCGTGATAGTCGCCCGCGCGGTGCAGCGCGGCGGGCTGGATGCGCCGCCCCAGCGCGGCCTTGCAGTATTCCAGACCCAGAATATTGTTCGGTGTTTTCAGAAACTCGGAAGATAAGCCCAAGCCCTTTGCGGCGGCTTCCCGCGCGGCGGGGTAGCTCTGCCCGCTGGCCAGCGCGGCGCGCAGCGCCGCATCATATTCCGGCGTGTCCATCGCCGCCGCGAGGCGCAGAAAGTCTTCCGTCTCGCCGCTTTCGCTGCCGAACGCCAGCGTCTCCACGCCCAGCGCGTCCAATATTTCCACGCCGCAGCGCGCGAATCCCTCCGCCGAGCGCAGCGCGCCCGTCACCGGCAACTCCAGCACGAGGTTTGCCCCGCAGTCCACCGCTGCGCTCGCCCGCACCAGCTTGTCGAACACGGCGCATGCGCCGCGCTGCACAAAATTCCCGCTCATCAGGCAGACGATCGCGGTGTCTTCGCCGAACAGCGTCTGGATCTGCCGAAACTGCGTCAGATGCCCGCGATGAAACGGATTGTATTCACAGATCACGCCGACCGTTCTCAAAATTTACGCTCCAATCGATAAAATTTTCCGAAAAACACTTGTTTCCGTGCCCGGATTGTTGTATGATAAGTTCCAGTTGTAGTCATTCTAGCATAGAATGAGAAAAAAAGAAACACAGGAGATTAGAGAGTATGAATATTCTGGTCATCAATGCCGGCAGCTCCAGCCTGAAGTATCAGCTGATGGATCCCGATACCGGCGTCGTCACCGCCAAGGGCCTCTGCGAGCGCATCGGTCTGGACGGCCGTCTGAACCACAAGGTCATCGCCACGGGCAAGAAGCTTGAAAAGGACATCCCGATGCCCACCCATAAGGAGGCCATCGAGTCTGTCATGGACATTCTGGTCGATGCGGAATATGGCGTTATCAAGTCCGTCGACGAGATCGACGCGGTCGGCCATCGTGTGCTCCACGGCGGCGACAAGTTCGTCGAGAGCTGCATCGTCACCGACGCCTGCAAGGAGACCATCCGCGAGTGCATCCCCCTCGGCCCGCTCCACAACCCCGCCAACCTCATGGGCATCGAAGCCTGTGAAAAGGCCATGCCGGGCAAGCCGCAGGTCGCCGTGTTTGACACCGCGTTCCACATGACCATGCCACCGAAGGCTTATCGCTATGCCATCCCCACCAAGTACTACACCGAAGATCATCTCCGCCGCTACGGCTTCCACGGCACGTCCCACCGCTTCGTCTCCAAGCGCTGCATCGAACTGATGGGCGGCGTGGAGAACGCGCACCGCGTCATCGTCTGCCACCTCGGCAACGGTTCCTCCCTCTCCGCCGTCAAGGACGGCAAGTGCCAGGATACGTCCATGGGCCTTTCCCCTCTGGCCGGCGTCCCGATGGGCACCCGCGCGGGCGACATCGATACCTGCGTCGCGCAGTTCATCATGAACAAGTACAATATGTCCGCCGACGACTGCCTGACCATGCTGAACAAGAAGTCCGGCGTGCTCGCCCTGTCCGACGGCATCTCCTCCGACTTCCGCGATCTCGACAAGGCCGCTGAGGAAGGCAACGAGGCCGCGCAGCTGGCTCTCGACAAGTTCGCCTACGAAGTCCGCAAGTACATCGGCGCCTATACCGCCGCCCTCGGCGGGCTGGACTGCCTCGTGTTCACCGCTGGTGTCGGCGAGAACTCCGCGTCCATGCGCGCCTCCATCTGCGAAGGACTCGAGTGCCTCGGCGTCAAGCTCGACGCGGAGAAGAACAAGACCCGCGGCGAAGAGGCCGTCATCTCTGCCGACGACTCCAAGGTCAAGGTCTGGGTCATCCCGACCAACGAGGAGCTCATGATCGCGCAGGATACCGCCGCCCTCTGCAAATAAGCAGCATATCAAAATCCCGCCTGGCTGAAATTTCAGCCGGGCGGCTTTTTGATGCGTCCCCGCACTCTGTAGGGGCGGATGACCCTGCCCGCCCATAAAAACCGCCCGGCTCCAATGGGAGCCGGGCGGTTCAAATTTGCGATTATTTCTTGTCGGCGTTCGCCAGTTCCTTCAGCGCATCCTTGCGGCTGAGGTTGACGCGGCCCTTCTCATCGATCTCGGTGACCTTGACCCAGGTCATGTCGCCGATGTTCAGGACATCTTCGACCTTCTCCACGCGGCGGTTTTCCAGCTTGGAGATGTGGATCATGCCGTCCTTGCCCGGAGCCAGCTCGACAAACGCGCCGATCGGCAGGATGCGGACGACCTTGCCGTAGTACAGCTTGCCGACCTCGGGGACGAAGCAGATGTCGTCGATCATCTTCTTCGCGGCCTCGCAGGACGCGGCGTCCGGAGACGCGATGTGGATCGTGCCGTCGTCGTCGATGTCGACCTGTGCGCCGGACTCGGCCACGATCTTCTGGATGGTGGCGCCGCCCTTGCCGATGACCTCGCGGATTTTGTCCACATCGATCTTCATGGAGAGCATCTTCGGCGCAAACTCGGAGACCTCCGCGCGCGGCGCGGCGATGCAGGGGATCATGACCTCGTTGAGGATCTCAAGACGGGCCTTGCGGCAGCGCTCAAGCGCGTCCGCGATGATCTCCATCGTCAATCCGTCGTTTTTCAGGTCCATCTGGATGGCGGTGACGCCCTCGGTCGTACCGGCGACCTTGAAGTCCATCTCGCCGTGGAAGTCCTCGACGCCCTGGATGTCGGTGAACGTTCTCCATTCGCCGGTCTCCTTGTCGGAGATCAGGCCGCAGGAGATGCCCGCGACGGGCCGCTTGATCGGCACGCCCGCGTCCATCAGCGCCAGTGTGGAGCCGCAGATCGAAGCCTGCGACGTGGAGCCGTTCGAGGACACGACCTCGGACACGACGCGGATGCAGTACGGGAACTCCTCGACGGAGGGCAGCACCGGCACGAGGGCCTTTTCGGCCAGCGAGCCGTGGCCGACTTCGCGGCGGGACGTCGAGCGGGCCGCACGGGCTTCGCCGGTGGACCACTGCGGCATATTGTAGTGGTGGATATAGCGCTTCTCGGTCTCATCGTAGATGGTATCGAGCTTCTGGCAGGCGGAGAGCGTGTTCAGCGTGCAGATGGAGAGCACCTGCGTCTGGCCGCGGGTGAACAGGCCGGAGCCATGGACGCGCGGCAGCACGCCGACCTCGGCGTCCAGCGGGCGGATGTCGTCGGGACCGCGGCCGTCGACACGTTTGCCGGCGAGCAGCCACTTCTTGACGACTTTCTTCTGCATCTTGTACAGGCACACGTCGATCTGCACGTCGAAGTCCTCGCCGTACTTCTCGCCGAACTTCTCCTTGAAGTCGACGACGGCGGCGGTCAGGCGCTCTTCGCGGACGTTCTTGTCGTCGGTGTCGAGGGCGTACTCGATCTTGTCCATGCCGTAGTTCATGAGATCGTCGAGCATTTCGTGGTTGACGGCGGCCTTCTCAAAGGAGAACTTCGGCTTGCCGATCGTGTCGACGATGTGGTTGATGAATTCAACGACCTTGACGTTCGTCTCATGGGCGAGCTTGATGCACTCCATGAGGATGTCTTCCTTGATTTCCTTGGCCTCGGTCTCGATCATGACGACCTTCTCGTGGGTCGAGGCGATGGTGACGAAACACTGACAGGCGTTGCGCTCGTCCTGAGACGGGTTGACGATATACTTGCCGTCGAGGTAGCAGACGTTGGTCGTGGCCGTCGGGCCGTTCCAGGGAATGTCGGAATAGGCCATGACGAGGGACGAGCCGATGGAGGCCACGATCTCGACGGGGTTATCGTAGTCCTGCGCGAGGATGGTGTTGGTCAGGACGACGTCGTTGCGGAGCTCCTCGTCGAAGAGGGGGCGCATCGGACGGTCGATCAGGCGGGAGATGAGGATGCCGCGCTCAGACGGACGGCCCTCGCGGCGGTTGAAGCTGCCGGGGATGCGGCCCACGGCGTACATCCGCTCTTCGACCTCGATGGTCAGCGGGAAATAGTCAATGCCGGCCTTCGGCAGCGGGGACGCAACCGCGGTGACGAGCACGACGGTGTCGCCGTAGCGGCAGATGGCCTCGGCGTTGCAGAGCTCTGCGACCTTGCCGGTCTCGACCGTGAAGGTACGGCCGCCGATGTCGGTCTCAAAGATGTGGTGGTTGGGGTACTGTTTCTTGGTAACCATAAAAACCTCCTGTAACATGTGGTGGTGCGCGGGAGGTTTAGCACTTGAAACAAAACCGGCCTGCCGGTCCTCTTTCAACTGCTAAATATCCCCGCGCCGGGTGATTGACGAAAAAAGGGAGGCCCGGCGGGCCTCCCTCCTGCGTCTTACTTACGGATGCCCAGTTCCGCGATGATCGCACGATAGCGGTTGATGTCCTTCTTGGCCAGATAGTCCAGCAGGCTGCGGCGCTTACCGACCATCATCAGCAGACCACGGCGGGAGTGGTTGTCCTGCTTGTGCTCGCGCAGATGCTCGTTCAGGTCGTTGATCCGATGGGTCAGAACGGCAATCTGGACCTCGGGCGAACCGGTGTCGCCGGGATGGGTCGCGTACTTTTCGATGATCGCGGTCTTTTCTTCTTTGCGCATCATAGTTGTGTTTCCACCTTTCAAAATAAATGTTCCCGCGCTCTAAGTGGTGGGTCAGGTGTGTGCCGATGTGAAAATCCGGCGTTGTCCCAGAACTGAGAGAGGGGTTTCCAGCGCTAGTGCGCCATCTTGTTTAAGATACCATAGAACCCCCAAAAAGTAAAGCACTTTTTTCACAAAAAAACCGCCTGTCCCCTTGTAGGGGCCGACGACTCTGCCCGCCCACTCTTTCAATTTTGCACTGCACCCTGTAGTGGCCGATGCCCTCATCGGCCCTGCGGACACCCATCACCCGCCTGCTCATGGAGACGTCACAAGACAGTTGGTCTCTTTTATAGCAAAGTTCAAATAAGACATGATGTATTATTTGCTGCCAGCTGCTCGATGGAAACACCCGAATGATCCAATGCTATTTCCTCTCAATATCCATGAAAAAATGAATATATTAGGATCTGAATCAAACATAATTACGAAAAATGAGAGGTATTATGCAGGTTGTCCAAAAACAGACTTTCATTTTTGGGAAAGACGAAGAAAATACAAAATGTCTTATTTTCTGCATTGACAGAAACAAATACAAATGGTACGATCGAGCCATCGGGAGACGACAAGAGATCCCAAAAAACTTAGGAGGAAATGATATGAAAAAGATCTTAGCACTGGTTCTTGTAGCACTGATGATCCTCAGCATGGCCGCCTGCAGCAGCAAGGCGCCCGCAAACGACACCGCGAAGACCGATACCCCCGCGACGGATAACACTCCGGCGGAGACTCCCTCCACCAACGATACCGCTGCGGAGCCCGCGGAAGAGGCCAAGGCCTGGGTCGGCGGCTATGCCTGCCACTCCGCCAACGACTTCTTTGATGCCATCGAAATGGGCCTCGAAGAGGGTGCGGCCTCCAGCAACGGCACCATCCTCCGTGCAGACTCCGAGCTGTCCACGGCCGGTGAGCTCGCCATCATCGAAAACTTCATCGCCCAGAGCGTCGACGTCATCTTCCTGACCCCGGACGATCCTTCCGGCAGCATCGAAGGCGTCAAGCTGGCCAACGAAGCCGGCATCCCCGTCGTCGTCATCTCCTCTGAGCTGGCGGAAGGCGACTATGAAGTCCTCTGCACCATCAAGTCCGACGACTATACCGCCGCCAGCGGGGCAGCCGAATATGCCATGCAGCAGATCGGCGGCGCAGGCAACGTCCTCATTCTCAACGGCATGCAGACATCCGACGTCATCGACCGCATCAACGGCTATAAGGACACTATCGCAAAGTATCCCGATGTAACGATCGCCAACGAAGTCATGGTCACCGAAAACTCCGTCGCCGCCTGCACCACTGCCATTGAAAACATGCTCCAGGCTTGCCCGGATGCGAAGGCCATCCTCTGCTTCAACGGCTTCGGTATCCCCGCCGGCTACGCCGCCATGGAAAACCTCGGCATCGACACCAACTCTGTCAGCGTCGTCGACGTCGACGGCCTTCAGGCTGAGGCCGACCTACTCGCGGGCGGCAACATGGCGCTCTCCTGTGCTTATGGCCAGAACACTCCGGAATTCGGCCGCCGCGCCGTTGCAGAATTCCTGAAGTCTCTGGAAGAGGGCGACAGCTATCAGAAGGGCGAGCTGTTCGAGCTGGAGACCATCGTCGTCACTCCGGACAACGCCGCGTCCTACGACATCTATAAGAACCTGCACAAGTAAGCATTTCTGCCGCTCTGCGCGCCGGGACGCATCCCGGCGCGCAGGGGCCGGCGTCAATACAGCAAGAAAAGGAGGGCGGAACAGACGGTGGCTTCAGAACAAATCCTGCTGGAAATGAAGCAGATCGACAAACAGTTCCCCGGCACCCATGCGCTGGATCATGTGGACTTCAGCCTGCAGAAGGGCGAGGTTCATGCACTCATCGGCCAGAATGGCTCCGGTAAATCCACGCTGATGAACGTCCTGTCCGGCGGACTGTCGATGGACAGCGGCGAGATCCTGCGAAACGGCAAAACTGTCCATATCACCTCGCCGATCACCGCGCTCGAGCACGGCATCGCCATGATCCATCAGGAGCTCAAGCTCTTCCCGGATCTGACGGTCGCGGAGAATATCTACTTTGGCCGCTATCCGAAAAAGGCCGGGCGGATCGACTGGGACAAGATGAATCGGATGGCTGACGAGGCCATGTCGATGCTCAGTGACGACATCAAGGGCAAACAGAAGATCTCGAGCCTCTCCATCGCCCAGCAGCAGCTCGTCGAGATCGTCCGCGCGATCGTGAAAAAGACCGAGATCGTCATCATGGACGAGCCCACGGCTTCGCTCACGAACGAGGAGACGCGCGACCTGTTCCGCGTTATCGAGCGCGTCAAGGCCAGCGGCGTCAGCATCATCTTCATCTCGCACCGGCTCGACGAGGTCCTCGAGATCTCTGACCGCGTGACCGTTCTACGTGACGGCGTCCTCATTGGCACGCTCTCCCGCGAACAGATCACCGGCAAGGATCAGCTGGTCGACATGATGATCAACGTCAAGACTGTCGAGCTTACCGCGCGCGAGGCGAATTGCTCCGGTCCGGTGGTCCTGGAGGCGAAGGATGTCTGCCTCGGCAACCGGCTCGACCATGTCAGCATCCAGCTCCACGAGGGCGAGGTTCTCGGCCTGGCGGGACTGGTCGGTGCGGGGCGCACCGAGCTTTTGAAAACCATCTTCGGCGCCTATCATCCGGATTCCGGTATGATCGCCATCCACGGCAAGGTGTGCCGAGAGATGACGCCGAAAAAAGCGGTCTCCATGGGCATCGCCTATATGTCTGAAGACCGGAAAAACGAGGGCCTTCTGCTCCAGATGAGCGTGGAGGACAACATGATCTATTCCTGTATGCCGTCCTTCAGCCGTTTTGGCCTGCTGCGCGTGAGTGAACGCGCGAAGACGGTGGACACCATGACCAGGCGACTTCGCCTGAAGACCAGCGGCTCGAAGAGCCTTGTCGGCGCCCTGTCCGGCGGCAACCAGCAAAAAGTCGTCATCGCCAAATGGCTGGCGGCAAACAGCTCTATTATTCTGATGGACGAGCCGACGCGCGGCATCGACGTCGGCGCCAAAAGTGAGATCTACGCACTCGTCCGCCAGCTGGCGGACGAAGGGAAGAGCATCATTTTTGTGTCTTCCGAGCTGGAGGAAGTCCAGCTGGTCAGCGATCGGATCCTTGTCATGGGACAGGGCAAGGTCACCGCTGAGCTGCCGATGAACGCGACTGTGGAGGAGATGATGCGATATGCAGTCTAACTTATCTGTGAAAAACACGTGGAAGAAATTGAAACAATCATCCATTCTCGGCGCGCTGGTCGCGTTTGTGGTGGTTGTCATTGTCATGAGCGTGGCGAGCAATACGTTCTTTGCGAAAAATAACCTGACCAACCTGATTCGGCAGGGTGCCGTGCTCTCCGTCGTGGCCATCGCGCAGAGCCTTGTCATCATCACCGGCGGCATCGACCTGTCCGTCGCGCCGGTCGTCAGCCTGAGCACGGTCCTCACGGCCTCGCTCATCACTGATCATGGTATGAACTGGGTCCTCGCCGCGCTGATCGTGATCGTCGCCTGTATGCTCTGCGGCACGATCAACGGTGTGCTTGTCACGTTTGTCAAGATCCCGCCCATCATCGCTACGCTGGCGACCTCGATGGCTTATCAGGGCCTTTGCCTGCTCTATACCAAGGGCTACGGCATCAACCTTCCCGCCGAAAACGGCCTCACCGCCCTCATCGGCCGCGGCAAGTTGCTCGGTATCCCGGTCTCCGGCTACATCATCGTTGTCATCTACGCGATCTTCCTCGTCGTGATGAAATACACCATGACTGGCCGCGTGACGTACGGCCTCGGCGGCAACTCCGAAGCGGTCTACCTCTCCGGTGTCTCCGCGAACAAATACCGCGTGCGGGTCTATCTGCTCAGCGGCATGCTCGCCGGCATCGCGGGCGTCATGCTCACGGCCCGCCTCAACGGCGGCCACCCCTATAACGGCGAAGGCTTCGACATGGACTCTGTGGCCTCCTCCGTCCTCGGCGGCATCAGCGTCGCCGGCGGCACCGGCAGCCTCGGCGGCACGCTCCTTGGCGTCTTCATCCTCACGATGATCACCAACGGCCTGAACATGATCAATATGAACACCTATGTCCAGATGATGATCAAGGGCCTCATCATTGTGTTGGCCATTGGATTTGGCTGCATGCGCAGCAAGAAAAAGTAATTCCTTGCCGAACGAATCGTCGGATATTCTTTCGAACAATATTCCCCCCCATTTGATGCACCCGCCAGAGCCTGCGGCGGCACACTGCTCCTGCACCTCTGCTGCGCTGCAATACAAACATCATCCACCATCCACCATTTTACCTTATTAAAATTATTGGAGGAATGAAACATGGCACATCTGAAGCTCTCTATGGAAGTTTGGGCAAACATGCCCTGGGGCCGTCTGGAAATCTGCGGCTGCGCCGTCAACAGCTGGGGCAAGCTGCGCCTCTGCGAACTGGTGCACAAGGTGAAAGAGCACGGCTATACCGGCATGGACGTCGTCTTCTCCAAGATCCAGGAGATCCCGCCTGAAAAGTATGACTCCGAACTGGCCGCCTTCAAGCAGGCCCTCGATGAGACCGGCGTCCATCTGGCCTCCATCGGTGCACATGCTACCTTCGTCACTCCGCGCCATTTCGACCGTACCGCCGGTCTGAACACCATGAAGCAGGCCATCGACGCCGCGGCCTACCTCGGTGCGGACACCGTCTGCTCCCTGATCGCGCAGGGCTTCTATGATCCCGCCCTCTACAACATCATGACCCGCAAGGAAGCGTGGGATATGATCGTCTCCGGCGTCAAGGAGTGCGCCGAGTACGCCAAGCAGAAGAACATGACCATTTCGGTCGAGATCCTGCAGGGCACGCTCATCAACTCCGTCGACCAGTGGTTCAAGCTGTACAACGAGGTCGGCATGGACAACGTCTATGTCACCGTCGACACCGGCACGTTCTATACCACGGTCAAGCCCAAGATGCCCATCCCCGAGGCCATCCGCAAGCTCGGCAAGCACATCAACTGCGTCCATGTCAAGGATGAGGTCGGCTTCCCGAATATCATCCAGAGCCAGCACGTCTGGTACGGCGGCGGCTGCGTTGACTTCCGTGAGATCGGCGAGTGCCTGAAGGAAGTCGGTTACGACGGCTACTGCGCGGTCGAGTGGGAAGGCTGGCAGAACGGCGGCCTCGCCGGCGTCGGCGATCCGGGCGGCCTGGGCCTTGCGGACTTCGATATGGTCGCGTCCGAAGCGAAGCTGTTCTTGGAGGACGAGGGCTGGTGCTGAGCACCGCCCCCTTGTGAAGGAGGAATCATACCATGATGAACCATCTGAAGATCGGCATGATCGGCATCGGCGGCTGGGGCGAGAACGTCGTTTCCGCCTGGCACCAGAATCCCTATGCCGAGGTCGTCGCCATCGCAGATCTCAATACTGCCCGTGCCCAGGAGATCGCTGACCGATACGGCATCCAGGCTAAGATCTACGCGGACTACAAAGAAATGATCCAGAACGAACGGCTGGACATTGCCTCCGTCGCCACGCCCGATTTCCTGCACCGGCAGGTCGCGTGCGACTGCTTCGCTGCCGGCCTGAACGTCTTCCTCGAAAAGCCCTGCGCCACCACGATGGAAGACTGTGAGGCCATCGCTGAGGCCGCGGCGAAGTCCGGCAAGAAGTTCATGGTCGACTATTTCATGCGCTTCATCCCGCGCTTCCGCGATGCAAAGCTCGCCATGGAAAACGGCGAACTGGGTGAGATCGTGCAGGGCTATGCCCGCATCGACGACGCCATCAGCGTCCCCACCAAGATGCTCCGCTGGGCCAAGGACAGCTCCCCGGTCTACTTCGTCATGATCCATAACATCGATGCGGTCCGCTGGATCATCGGCCACGAGGCTGTCGAGGTCTATGCCCGCCAGCAGAAAAAGAAGCTGACGTCCATCGGCGTCGACACGCCAGACTCTGTGCAGGCAATGGTCACGTTCGACAACGGCGCGAGCGTTCTCTTCGACTCCAACTGGATCCTTCCCCGGACCTTCGACGGCCTGAATGACCAGTTCGTCCGCCTCGTCGGCACCGAGGGCACCGCTTACATCAACCTGACCTATCAGGGCCTGCAGATCTACAAGCCGGAGTTCAACGAACCGTTCGAGCACGCCAACCGCGCCACCGTCTACGTCAACCCGATGTTCGGCGGCCACACCACCGGCTGCGTCGAGCAGTCTGTGGCCCATTTTGCCGACTGCGTTCTGAACGATAAAGAGCCCTGCATCACCCTCAAGGATGCCATCGAGCCGACCCGCATCGCCTGCGCGATCAATGAGTCGCTGAAGACCGGCGCGCCGGTCAAGCTCTGATCCGATGCGCCTGCCGGACATCCAGATCCGGGGCGGGACACTCATCGACGGCACCGGCGCCGCACCCTTTTCCGGTTGCGTGGACATCACGGACGGGAAGATCAGTGCGGTCGGCGGGCCGGAGCTGCCCGCGCGCGAGATCATCGACGCCTCCGGGCTGACGGTCACGCCGGGCTTCATCGACGCGCATACCCATGCCGATCTGGCGGCGCTCCGGCCTGAGGAGACAGACTGTTTCCTCTATCAGGGCGTCACAAGCTGCGTCTGCGGCAACTGCGGTTTCTCCGCCTTCCCCCTTCGCGGGGAAGGCCGTGAGGCGCACCTGCGCTATGCACAGGGCGTCATGGGTCCCTATCGGGCGGAGGACGGCTGGGACAGCTTTGCGGGCTATCAGACGGCCGCCGCGGGAATCCTTCCATTGAATGTTGCCTTTCTTGTGGGCCACGGTGCGCTCCGCGCTTCGGTCATGGGCGCGGGCGACCGGCGGCCGGATCCGGCGGAAACGGCGGCGGAATGCACCCTGCTGGATCAGCAGCTCGCCGAGGGCGTGCTCGGCCTCTCGCTGGGGCTGATCTATTCGCCGGGCTCGACGGCGGCGCGGGAAGAGTTTCTTGCGCTGGCGGAGACCGTCCGGCGGCATGACGCCATTCTCGCGGTCCATCTGCGCGACGAAGGTGCGGCCCTGCCCGATTCGATGGAGGAGATCTTCTCCATCGCCCGGCAGACCGGCGTCCGTGTCGAGCTCTCGCACCACAAGGTGATGGGCCTTCGCAACTGGGGCCTCAGCCGGACATCGCTGGCGCTGGCGGAGCAGGCGCGGCGCGAAGGACTTCGTGTCGGGCTGGACGCCTACCCTTACGATGCAGCCTGTTCCACGGGCCTGGTCCTCCTGCCGCCATGGGCGCTGTCCGGCGGCGTGGAGCGGACGATGGAGCTGCTTGCGGACGAGGCGGCGCTTGCGTGCATGGAACGTGATCTGAAGACGGGCGTGCCCGGCTGGGAGAATCTGAGTGGATCCTGCACGTGGGACAATCTGATCATTGCCTCGCTGGCCTCCGGTGACGGACAGGTGTTGGACCGTTCGATCGCGGAGCTGGGGCACGCGTGGGGCTGTACGCCGCTGCGCGCGCTGGCCAGGGTGCTTCTGCGGGAGCGCGGGGCGGTCAGTGTCACGATCCGCGGTATGAGCCGTGCGGACGTGGATCGGATCCTTGCGCACGAGCTGACTGTGCTTGGCAGCGACGGACTGTTCTCCACCGGGGCTGCGCACCCGCGGCGCTATGGCGCGTTCGCGCATTTTTACCGCACCTATGTGCATGACGGTCAGATGGCACCGGAGCTGGCGATCGCCAGAATGACGGGCCGGACGGCCGAACGATTCGGCCTGCAAGGGCGGGGCCTGCTCCTGCCCGGCTATCAGGCGGATCTTGCGATTTTTCAAGCGGATGCCTTCCGGGATCTGGCTGATTTTTCCGCTCCGCAGCGTCTGGCTGTGGGGATGGAGACTGTCTTTGTAAATGGACAGGCCGTTTTGCGCGGCGGCGTGAAAACCGGCGCGCGGCCGGGTCAGATATTGAAAAAGCAATGAGAAATTGTACTTATTTTTGTGGCTTTACGCCTGAATATGCTGTATAATGAAGGTACTTCCTGATATTGCTATCTTATGGAACGATGGAGAGTGAGTAGATGGAAACCAAAACGGGAAAGCCGAAATACCAACAGATCAAGGATCTGCTGCTGGGCAGCATTCAGAGCGGGGCCTTGGACGACGGCGCCTGCCTGCCGCCGGAGCGTGAGCTGTGCGAGCGCTACGATGTCAGCCGCGTCACGGTACGCAAAGCGATCAAAGAGCTGGAGGACGAGGGAGCGGTCTACCGGATCCAGGGGAAGGGAACCTTCCTCCGGAGACCGCAGAACAAGATCACGCAGGTGCTCACGCGCCTGACGAGCTTCACCGAGGATATGCTCTCGCGCGGGATGACCGCGGGCTCGCGCATCCTGCTCACCGAGCAGGTGGCGGCCAGTGCGGAGATCGCCGAAAAGCTCGATCTCGCCCCCGGGGCCCCGGTCATCCTCTTCCGGCGTCTGCGTCTGGCGGACGGCGAGCCGATGGCTATCGAGACCTCCTATCTCAACGACAAGCTGTTCCACCCGATGCTGGACAAGTATACGGGCGGCTCATTCTACAGCTTTATGCGTGATGAGCTGGGCCTCGTGCCGCGCCGCGCGGTGCAGAGCCTTGAGGTCGCCGACATTCCAGAGTGGGAGGCCAAGCTGCTCGGCGATCCGGGCCGCTCGGTGGCGCTTCTGATGTGCCGCCAGACCTTCGACGCCAGTGACCGGCCGATCGAGTATGTCGTCTCCAAATACCGCAGCGACAAGTACAGATTCCATATTGAACTTTACAACCTCTGACCCGGCTGCACGGACTATCGCTTGCCAAGACGGTAGTTTAACCCATATTCGGGAGAAAGGAAAAGGATACGATGCCTTTTCAAAGGGTGCAACCGTGTTTACATCACAATATCACGACATTGTGAAGGGACTGATCGACACCGTTTTTGAAACGGAGAAGGAAAAGATCAGACAGGCGGGCCGCTGCATCGCGGATACGGTGGAAGCGGACGGACTGGTCCATATTTTCGGCTGCGGCCATTCCCACATGCTGGGCGAGGAGCTGTTTTACCGCGCCGGGGGCCTTGTTCCGATCGACCCGTTGTTTGAAGAGAGTGCCATGCTCCATGCCGGCGCGAGCAAAAGCAGCCGCATCGAGCGTATGAGCGGCTATGCGCCGCTGGTCATCGACCGATATACCATCAAACCCGGCGACACGTTCCTCGTTTCGTCCAGCTCCGGCATCAACAGCTTCCCGATCGAGATGGCCGAGGAGGCGCGCAAGCGCGGCGCGGTCGTCGTTGCGATCACTTCTTCAAGCTATTTTGCCGACCCGAGCCGTGATCGTGAGGGCCGCCACCTGTGCGACCTCTGCGACATCTGCATCGACAACCGCGTGCCCCATGGCGACGCGGTCATCCCCGTGGACGGCGAGGTCAAGGCCGGCCCGGTGTCGAGCATCGTCGGGTTCTACATTGTCAATTCCATGATGCTCGCCGCCTGCGAAGAGCTTGACCGGCGCGGTATCAAGCCGCCGGTCTTCAAGAGCGGCAACGTCAGCGGCGGAGACCGGTATAATGCCGAGATGGTGGAAAAATATCTGCCGCGCGTCCGGCATCTGTAAAGGAGGCGGACAGAATGGAGCAACGCCTGGCCGTTGTCGGCCTGTACGGCATGTCCGCGCTCTTTCGGCTCGACAGCCTGCCTCAGCCGGGGCAGACCGTCCGCAGCCGCGGCCTCATTTTTGAGCAGGGCGGCAAGGGCTATAATCAGGCCATCGGCGCGCTGCGCGCCGGCGCACGGGTCTTTTATGCCGCCGCTGTCGGCGACGACGCCTACGGCAAGGATGCGCCGGACGTTTTCCGGCAAGACGGCCTGACAGACTTCGCCTGCCTTACCGTCGCGGGACAGCCCACGGCCTTCGCTGCAGTCGTCAGCGACGCGCAGGGCGAAAACGAGGTCATCGTCGAGCAAGGCGCAAACGCCTGTTGGACGTCCGAGATGGCCGACTCGCTGGAAGAGGAGATCGCAAAATGCAGTGCGATCCTGCTGCAATGCGAAATGCCGGACGAGCCGCTTCTGCGCTTTCTCACGATCGCGCGGCGGCATGGGCTCTATACTGTGCTCAATCCGGCGCCTGCGCGCCTGCTTCCGGACGCGCTGCTCTCCCTCTGCGATCTGGTCACGCCCAACTGGGGCGAGGCGCAGACGATCACCGGCCTGCCCGGCGCACCGGTCGAGGATGTTGCGCAGGCCCTTTTGCGCAGCGGCTGCGGAGCCGGTGTCATCACGCTGGGCAGCAGGGGCGTTTATGCGCAGAAAGCCGGTCAACCGGGCTTTTACCTGCCCGCCTTCCCCGTCTCCGCCGTGGATACCACTGGCGCCGGCGATAATTTCAACGGTGCGCTCTGCGCCCGCCTTCTCGCCGGGGACGAGTTTATGGCGGCAGTCCGCTATGCCTGCGCGTCGAGCGCGTTGAGCGTGACGCGCCGCGGCGTGATTGCGGCCATCCCGACGCGGGAGGAAGTAAAGGAGTTTTTAAGACATGAATGTCAGACAGTTTGACAGTTACGAAGCCATGAGCCGTTACGCGGCCTTTTCCGTCGCGGCGCAGATCCGGCAGAAGCCGGACAGCGTTCTTGGCCTTGCGACCGGCTCCACGCCGATCGGCCTCTACGACGGGTTGGCGCAGCTCTATCAGGAGGGGCTGATCAGCTTCCGCCGCGTGACGACGTTCAATCTGGACGAATATTATGGTCTCCCGGCCGAACACCCGGAAAGCTACCATGCGTTTATGAAGCGCTATCTGTTCTCCAAGGTCGACATTCCTGCCGCACAGACCCACCTGATGGATGGCTGCGCCAAAGACCCGGCGGAGGAATGCCGACGCTACGACGCGGCGATCACCGCCGCGGGCGGCCTTGATCTTCAGGTGCTTGGCATTGGCTTTGATGGTCACATCGGTTTTAACGAACCGGGTGACAGCTTTGCCGTCGATTGCCACCTGGTACAGCTGGACCCCTCCACACTTGCGGCAAATGCCCGCTTTTTCGGCGGCGACCCGGCGAAGGTCCCGGCCTCGGCCCTGACGATGGGCCTGCGCTGCATCATGGGCGCGCGGCACATTCTTCTGCTCTGCAATGGCCCGGAGAAGCACGCCATTCTGAAACAGGCGATCGGCGGCCCGGTCTGCCCAGAGGTCCCGGCCTCGATCCTGCAGCTGCATCCGAATGTGGACGTATTGTTCTTCTGAGCGCGGAAAAGAACGGAGAGGGTAGAGGATGCTTTTCAAAAACGCCCATATTTTTGTCAACGGGCAGTTCCAACACGGCTCTTTCCGCGTGGAGGACGGCAGATTCACGGAAGTCCTGACCTTGGTTCCCACGGGGGATGGGATTGATCTGGAGAACCAGTACGTCATCCCCGGTCTCATCGACGTGCACAACCACGGAAACTCCGGCGCGGATTTCTCCGACGGTGACTATGACGGCCTCGTTAAAATGGCGCGCTATCTCGCCGCGAACGGCGTGACGAGCTTTGCGCCAACGTCCATGACGCTTCCCTACGACGTGCTGGAGGCGGCGTACAAAACGGCTGTGCAGCTTAAAAAGGCGCAGCCGGAGGGCTGCGCCCGCCTGATGGGCATCCACATGGAGGGCCCGTTTTTCTCCGAGAAAAAAAGGGGCGCGCAGAACGGCGACTACCTGAGACTGCCAGATTTTGAAGCGTTCAAACGGCTTTATGACGTCTCCGAGGGACTAATCCGCATTGCGGACGTGGCGGCGGAGCTGCCTGGCGCGGTCGAATTTACCGAAAAAGCGTCCCAGCTCTGCACCGTCTCCATCGCGCACAGCGACTGCACCTACGAAGAAGCCAGCGCGGTCTTTGACGCGGGCGCATCCCACCTGACGCACCTCTACAACGCCATGCCCGGCATCCACCACCGCAAGCCCGGCCCCATTGGCGCGGGCAGTGAACGTGAAAACGTGGTCGCGGAGCTGATCTGCGACGGGCAGCATATTCACCCAAGCGCGGTGCGCATGGCGTTCAAGTTGTTTCCGGGGCGCATCTGCCTGATCTCCGACGCACTGCGCTGCTGCGGGATGCCGGACGGGCAGTACACGCTCGGCGGACAGGATGTGTTCCTCTCGGGCGGCGTGGCCAAGCTGGCAGACGGCACACTCGCGGGCTCGGCGACGAATCTCTATGACTGCATGAGAAAAGCCGTGGAGTTCGGCATCCCGAAGGAGCAGGCCATCCTCTCCGCAACGCTGATTCCCGCAAAAGAGCTTGGGTGCGAAGCGGAAGTCGGCTCGATCGAACCTGGCAAGCTGGCCGACTTCGTCGTCTGCGATGGAGATTTGGCCCGCAGAGCTGTCTATCTGAACGGAATACAGTTATAATGCAAAGATCAGCCCCGGCACGTCTGCGGCCCCCCTGAGAGGGGCAACCACGGCGGCCGGGGTTTGTTGGCCTATGGCCGGGGATGGTTCAGGATGCCATCTGGCTTTCTTTGTGCTGTTCCGGTTCTGCTGTTTTCCCGTTTTCCGTGCAGCCAATGTCGGCGTAGTGGATCTCTACGGTCTGCGGTGCGTGCTTGGACCACTTCACTTCCTTTTCATGTACCACGATTTTCTCACCTTATTTGATAAGGCCTGGACAGAATATGGCGGAAGCGTCGTCTACAGTAGCACTTTCAATGCGGGAGCAGAGGATTTTCGTACGGAGCTGACAAAAATTAAAGACGCTGCTCCGGATGTGATTTGGTGCAAGGCAACTGCAGAGGAATTCATGACCCTCGGCCGTCAGATCGTTGAGCTCGGACTGGATGATGTATTTATTGCAACCGATTTTCAGGCAGTACAGGATGAATCTATCTATGATGTGATTGGTAGCGCTGTGGATGGCCGGCTGGTTTATACAAGAAATGGTGTAGCCAATGATGACACGACGCGAGCGATTTATAACGCATTTGAATCGGCGTATAAGGACGCATACGGCGTGGAACCGGAAGCGCATATTTGTCTGCTGTATGATTGCATCCAGCTAATCGTCAGAGCTATGGAAACTGGCTCCTATTCGGGAGATGCGCTTCGCGTGGCATTACTTGGCCTTCAAAATGAACCCGGCTGCTGTGGATATGTGACATTTGACAATTTTGGACGTTCGGAAGGTTCTTCGACGATCGCAGCCTATCAGAATGGCGGCGTTGAGATACTGAACTATTCCATGACGGATTGACCCATATTGGATGCCCGGCTGGCAGTCGCTAGCCGGGCATATCTTCTATCGCTGTTAATTTGAGTAAAAATCAGGAGATATAACAGCAGTGTTGCTTTGTGCGGCCTAGGGTGTATCTGAAAACTCCCAATGTGACCGGCAGCGAGGAATTTTCGCGCTGCGCAAGACATTTTTTCGCAGGAATACTGACGTATTTCAA
>JABLTR010027325.1_pt1 | contig 18044 bp, 16 predicted proteins | sample 7160071 | NCBI WGS metagenome assembly JABLTR01 (sample SAMN14651230, study PRJNA627086) | human gut metagenome | isolation source: feces | host: Homo sapiens
GTGTAACCGTATAAAGAGATAAGGCGAACACATTGCGATAAATCCTTTGTTTTCAAGGCTTTTGGAGGATTTTATTAAAACACTGTAACCTCTGTTGAGAGGTCATAATTTACTGATATTCAAATTCTGTTTTTCCGCTTCTGCCTCGTCCCATAATAAGAAATACTTTATTTTTGTATTCAACCGTACTACCCTTGACGTGCAGAATGTTTTGTTTATACGAAAATAATGTTAGAACAATTTTAATTACATATGACCAAATAATTCTCCCAGGATCATCGCAAATTAGCACCATATTATACTCATCGATCCATTTGAGGTACGCAGGTTTTCCGAAGTGGTGACCAATATAATACCCCGAATGCATGGCTATTTCACGATAAGTTTTTGCCGAAGAAAGATCAGAAGGTCTATGTTCGCAAAGGTATGAAGAAAATTGATGATATGGTTCAGGAACTATGTAAAAAATATTCAGTTTATTATACCAATTTGGATATTCATTCAGATGATGGTAGAAATAAAGTTATAGGTCTTATGAACAAATTAATATCTTAGGAGCATAATAATGATCGAGACAATTTTTTTTGATGTCGATGGTACAGTTTATGATGAAAGTTATCCGAAAGCTATTGCCGAGTTATTATTATCTGAATTTATTAGTTCTAAATGTAATCGTTCGTCCTCAGAAGTGTATAATACATTTAGAGAAATAAAGTCTGGCTTTGTAGGGACGCGATCTAATAATTTTTCAAAGAATAACAGAATGCTTTGGTTTGAAACGTTATTAAAGCACTTGCAAATTGCTTCAATTTCCTATGACGAATTAAACGATCTATATTGGAATGCTGTACTGGAGAGAATGGACCCTTATATTGATTTTTTACATATGCTTCCGTGGCTTAAACGAAACTTTGACCTTTACGTTCTTACTGATGAAAGCATTAGTATATGCCAGAATAAGCTTCAACATCTTGGTCTTGATAAAACTTTTATAAAAATTTTTTCTTCTGAACAAGTTGGGACAACTAAGCCTGAAAAGGCACTCTTTGATTTTGCTCTTTCAAACATCTCACAGAGTCCTGAAAATGTCGCAATTATAGGTGATAATCCATCAGCTGATATTGCTGGTGGTAATATTTCTAGGCTTTTTACGATTTGGTTGCGCAGAGGTAAGTATTATTATTATCCAAAAAGCGAGGTAGAAACTCCAAATTGTACAATAACGAATTATGTCCAATTACCAAGCTTAATCAACAGTAAATCCATGTAAGAAAATATTTTTTTAAGGGGTACAAAGTTTTGAAACCGATTTATACAGGAAATGTCCACGAAGTATATAGTGTCTCCGAAAACCAATTAATCATTGTTTCAACAGATCGAATGTCTGTTCGTGGGAAAATTATTCCCATGCCCATAAAAGACAAGGGTGTTATCCTTACGGAGATATCTAATTTTGGGTTTAATTTAACTAAGGATTTTGGATAATCGGCAGTGGTAAAACTACCCAAGAAAAATTGCTTAGTAAATACTTAATTTTCTAAAAGTTTTTAAGGCTTCACGCTACAAGGGCTTCACCACACGTTTGTATATTTAATTTTCTTGCGGATGTTCGTCCTGTGTTTCAGGAACCAGGGCGAACATCCGCAAGGCGATACCAAATCCCAGCAACAGCCGTTAACGCCTATGGCGAGCCGGCAAATTTCGCGGTGGCAATAAAAAACGCCCGACCTGAGTTTTTACACTCAAGCCGGGCGGCTTTGTTGAATCGGTTCTGTATGTACAGTGTCTGTCGTGTGGATCGTCGGAGAGGGGCGCACACCTGGGCGGGTGCGGTTTGCATATTTTAATTCCTTCCTTATGATAGGCCTGACCCTATACGGTTTTTAAGTATGAGCCGAATAATTCCTGCTCCGCTTTGCGCCGGGCAGCCGCAGCTTCCTCATAGGTGCCGTATCTGCCTAGGTTATGGGTAACGCCCTGAAAGACAATCCTTGCCCGCCATTTTCCTTTTTCGCAGGTAACGCCGATGACTTTTTTGGCGGTGTCCTTCGCGTTTGCCTCCATAATTTTGCGCAGCCTGCTGACCTGTGTGCCGTCTATATATCCCGCGGCCTTGTGCAGGCTCGCCAGCTGCTCCTCCGTGTGCTGCCTGCAGCTTCGCGTACTTCCCGATGTAAGGGAATTCAGCCGCACAAAGGTGATGTTCCCGCAATCGCACCGGCATTTCCAAAGAGGGGATTTCGTTTGCCCGTGCCGTACAGTCTTGCCGGTCTTTTCCAGCACGGTCAGCATACCGTACCGCTTGCCTGTGTAGCGAATCCCCTTCCGGCAGCCGCAGCTTTTGCTGTGGCCGCTTGTCAGGCTGTTTGCCGCCACATCGACCCGGCTGCCGCAGTCGCATTGGCAAGTCCAGTATACGCGAGGATAGGGCTTTTCCGCCTGGCACAGCGCCGTCAGCTTGCCAAACCGCTGTCCGGTTAAATCTTTCGTCTCCGACATGGTACTTCTCTCCTCCTATCGGCCGTGCCGGGGGTTATACCGGCTTTTCCTGCCTGCCAGGGTGGTAGTAACCAATCCAAACAAGCTGCCGATCATCAGGGCAATCCAGGGCCAGGGACTAAAGGTATCGCCGGTCTGAGGGCCGTCAGGATAATTCGGATTGCCTGGGTTGCCCGGATTGTCCGGGTGAGCCGGTTCGCTCGGCTCTGTCGGAGTCTTGGGATGATAGGTGTTCACAAGGTCATAGCCGCTGACGGCCTTGTCGTAATCCGGCACATCAGCCTCGCCGATGGTATAGACGATCTCATGGCCGTCCGCTGCGTATTTTGGCAGGCTGAACACATACTGCCAGCCGTCCGCCTCTGTCACCAGCTTCTGCAAGATCAGCTCGCCGTCGGCATAGACATAAACGATGATGGAATCCGGGCGGTTCTCCTCCGGGTTGTCTCCATGATTCCAAATCTTCTGGCCTGCTATCTGAATTTCATCCGGCGGGACAACCTGCCCCTCCTCATACCGGTTGGTGAAAATCAGGCCGGCGGCTTCTTCGCCGTCCTTGGTCAGCGTGTATTCTGCATGGAGGGCTCCGTTTTCCTGTGTGACGGTGACCGTCAGGGTGTAGACGGAGGTATCATACGTCCAGCCAGTGCCGCCGCTATTTAATTCCGAAATGGTGTAGGTATACACACCGGGCTTTGTAAAGGAAATTTCCCCAATTTCCACCTTGCCGCTGCCGGTGATGGCGACAACCTTACTGTTGCCAGTACTGCCCTCCGGCATGGGTGCGCCGTTTTCGCCCCGCAGCAGGAACGAGAACACAGCTTCGGGAACATTCTGACCCTCAACCACTTTATGAATAACAGGCGAAACCAGCGTAACAGGGGGCAGATAGGTATTCTTAACATTCAGCCCGTCATAGCTGGGAATAAAGCTCTCCACCGGGATTTCTTCCACGGTATACTGGATTTCCTTGCCCTCTGTATCATACTTGGGCACATGGAAGGTGTAATGCCATTCTCCGTTTTCATCCGGGGTTACGGTGATTTCCTCCACCACCCGATCGCCGTGCTTCAGGCGGACGATGATGGATTTCGGCAACACTTCCTCACCGTAAGTCCCCAACTCCCAGGTCTTTTCGCCGGGAAGCTCGGTCATTACCTCGCCCACATAGGTATTGGTGACTACCGCTTCCACCGTCTGGCCTGCGGTGATGGTGCCAAAGCCGTTCACCACCGACTGGATGTAGCCATTCGGGTAATAGTCGTCCTCCCGCACCTCGTACTGTGCGCCAGGGGGCAGCTCAAACTGCATGCTTTCGCCCGGCTTGAGGGTAAACTCGGTCTCCTTGCCGTCCACAATCAGGGTGAAATGAAATTCCTTGGCTTTATCCGCTTCCGGGTATTCTCCCTCCAGCTTTTTGGTGACGATCAGCTTGCCCGGTTCCTCCGGCTGGTCAGGGACGTGGTTCTGGAACAGGACATGAACCGTCTGCCCGCCGATGATGGTTCCCTCCGCAGATTCCACTGCGGGCAGGTACCCCGCCGGGCCGGTTTCTTTGACGGTATAGGTCACGCCGTGAGGGAGGTTCTCAAACGCCGCCTTTTGGCCTGCTTTCAGGGTAAAGGTGCCCTCTGGCGTAAGTTCTTGCAGTTCCCCACCGTCGATACGGTAGGGATAGGTTTTGCCGTCGGAGAACGTCACCGAAAAGGTAAATTCCTTATCCGGATCGGGATGTTCGCCAATGACTTCCTTGGTGATTTCCAAGCTGCCTGGCTGGCTGGGGTCAGGGTCATAGACGTTGACAAAGGGCAGGAGCAAATTTTCTTTTCCGGTGATTACGCCGGTGTAGGTTCTCACAGAAGCCACATAGCCGTCCGCCGTATAGTCCGTTTCGGTGACGGTGTACGCCGTCCCGATGGGCAGGCCGGGGAAGGTTTTGCTCTCGCCGTGTTTCAGGGTGAAAGTCTCCGTTTTCCCATTGAGGGTAATTGTAAAGGTAAATTCTTTATTGAGATCCGCCCCATCGCCCAACACTTCCTTGGAAACGGTCAAACTGCCGGTTTCGATTTGATCCGGGTCATAGGTATTCACGAACACCGCAGCTGCGCCCTGCTCGGAAATATTCCCATGATGGCTGGTGCTGGTGATGGTATATCCGAGGACGGGCTGCTCCGTTACCGTATAGGTCACGCCCACCGGGAGATTCTCAAACACCGCCGTCTGCCCATGCTTTAAGTAAATTTTGCCGCCGCTGGTTACTGTTTGCAGCTCACCGCCGTCAATGCGGTAGGAATACGTTCCCTCGTCGGAAAAGGTAACGGTGAAAACAAATTCCTGCTGCTTCTGTTCCTCGGCCAAGGGGGAACCGTCGGCGTTCTCCACGATCTTTTGCACCGTCAGGGGGCCGGAAAGATGGCGGTTGTACGCCGTAACCACCACGGTATCGGGTTCCCCCTCGGTGACGGTGAAAGGATAGCGGGTAATCCGCTCTCCCTTTTCATCGGCGTCAAAGGTGAAGCCATAACCGGGGCGGATTTCCTCGAAATAGTAATCCCCGGACGGAAGCTCTATATGAATTTTCCCCTCGCTGTCGGTGACATACCGCCCGCCGATCTGCACGCCGTCCTTGGTAAACAGGTAAAAGGCCGCGCCGGGAACAGGTGTCTGGGTGGGGTTACCGTCCACATCCTTTTCCAGCTTGAGGATCTGGACGGGGTAGGCCCCGGCTCCGCCCTGGTTCTCATTTTTTGCTGTTTGGCTGATACTCTGCCAGGCAAAGGTGCCGGTCAGGGCGCTGGATATGAGGAAAACAGCCGTTAAAAACAAGCTGACGGCACGGGTCATGGCTGCGCGCATGGCAAAGTCTCCGTTTCCTTAAATTTGCGGCTTTGTGAATCGGGCCGCCGCTGGCCCGGAAGGTTTCTGTTGTCTTTTGCTGCTGTCTGCCACAGGTTTTCCGGCACGAAAAGCCAAAACGGGAAACCCTTGGCAGGCAGCAGCGCCCCACCACCCCCAAAAGGGAGGCGGGTGCGCTGCCCCTGGACCCCAGATGAAGGATTCCTTTACCTTCTTCCTCTCATTTGCCCTGGTGCGGGATGAAAGATGGGAAGATTTAGGATTCCAGATTCACCCACAAAGCGGGGCGCAGGCCGTTGGGGACGGTGGGGTTGAAGCTACTCAGGTTGCCGGTGTTGAGCACATTGGTCACGGTGGTGTTGATGCCGGGATTACGGAGCAACCAGTTACTGGCGGAACCATTATAGTTTGCAATCCAGCTTCCTCCCGGTGTTGGTAGCCTCTTGCCATTGTAGGTATAATCATCCGGTTGTGCCGTTTCCCTATTGTGTGTCCCAAATACATCCGCCTCGCTGAGGAGGAACACTTTACTATCCGCACTCTCGGTAAAATCTGTCCCGTCATGGGTACTCCGGGTCTTAAAGGGGACTGCCACTGCCTTTTTACTCAATTCGTCATGAGCCTCCAACCACTCGCCATTCAGATACTCCTGTATTTCGCTGCCCTCCCATGCAGTGGATTTTCCGCTATCAAATGCTTCCTTTTCCAATATATCTTTAGACAGCAGCATAGCCCGGTCGTTCTCTGTGTCCTGTGCCAGAACATAAAAATTAATATCGTCTATTTTAACAGTGGTTGTGCTTCCCGGGGTAATCAATTCGATAGGGTTCTTTACTGTCACTGTTATTGTGTTTATAATGCCATATTTCTGAGATTCTGCCGATATGATCAAGGTGCCGTTCCGTGTTTCATCGCTGCCCACGGTCAGCCGTCCGCTGGTGCTGATGGTGGTGTTGGTGGAGGTGTTGCCACTCACGCTCCAGGTCACAGCCTTATCCGCTGTCACGGTCACTTCCTTGCCCTTCCACAACACCTTGGCGGTGAACTGCAAGGTCTTGCCCGGGTCTACGATGGTTGTGTCATTCGCCGCCGTTACGGTGACCGTATACTTGCCGATGTTTCTGGCGGTCAGGGTCGGGTTACCCCATACCTGGGGATCGTCGTCCTCGGTGCCAAAAATGCCATCCGGGCCCGCTGCGGTGTAGCTGTTGCCCTTGTCCCCATTGGCGGCAAACTTACTGCCATAGGTGTCGTCCGCCGGGTCGATGGTCGTTACCTTTTTGTCGTCCGCTGTGCCCAGCTTGCCGTCATCGCCGGGAATATACAGGCTGTCGGCAACAGGCTTACCGTTCTCATCATATTTCTGGTAGGTGTTATCGGCGTTTTTCAGGTAGAGGCTGCTGTCCTCTCCGGTGACGTAGTTGCCCATGATCTTATTGAGCAGGTGGAGGGCTTCATCGCTGACGGTGTTGCCGTCGGCATAAAAACCGGTCTGGTCTGCCTCGGTGCCGAAATCGTTGACTGTCACAAACTGGCCCTCAACGTTGATGGCATAGTACCATTTCTGTGTCAGCTCCACCTTCTGCTGCACATGGTCGAGCAGCAGGCCGGTGGCCTCGCCGGGCTGGATGGCTTCTGCCCAATAGGCCCAGCCGTCGGCGTCATACACCCAGAATTTGCCCGGCTGGCCGCCTTTGGCGATCCAGTCCGCCATGCTGATGACTTCAGCGTCCTGGGTGAGTTTGGCGGTGTGTTCTTCACCCTTCTTGGTTTCGATGTCGGTGCCTTCGACAGCGGCGTCACCCTCGTCGTCGGTATCGTCGTCGATGTCATACACCGCGTCGCCGGTCAGCTTCTGGCCGTTTGTGTATTCTTTGTAATCCTCAAAGCGGTCGTCGTTGGTCTCCGGGTCGCCGTCCGGGCCTGCAAAGGTACCGTTGATGTCCGCCGCCAGGCTGTCCTTGTTCTTATTAAACGTAGGCATAAAGACCTTGGAGCCGCCCATTGTCCACTCCCAGGTGTTGTGGAGGGTATCCTCCGCTTTCAGGGGCATGGTATGTACTTGCCAGGTGGAGGGCTTGTCGATCTCCGTTCCTCGGATCACCGGGGTAACGTCACGGTCTGCTTCGCCTTTTTTCACACCTGCGTCATTGCCGAATTCCATATACTCGCTCAAACGGACGCGGGCATAAATCGGCACGCCGCCCTCATTGGGGCCGTTGAAGTTTTCTACATACACGTCTTTATTGGTGCCGTTGTAATCGTCGTGCAGACGGCCGCCGGGGTTGGTAAAGCCGGCATTTTCGTTCACGGCAACCTGGGTGATACTCTGCCAGGCAAAGGTGCCGGACAGGGCAATCAGCGCCGCCATGGACACGGACAATGCCGCGATCCCAGCTTTTTTCTTCTTGCTTGTTGGTTTCATTCCGTTTTTTCTTCCTTTCTTGGATTTTTCATTCTGATTCTCCCGATAATATGGGATCGGGCCGTCCCGTTTTTATGGTCATGGATCCCTCCTTTTCCCACTTTACATATTGATGTATCTAATCCAGCCGTTTCATTGCCAACCGGCTGTGGTTAGCGATATTTAGGCCTTTTACCGGCTTTTTCCGGCCGGAAGGTGGCTTTCAGCACCTTGAACAGCACAATGCCCAGCAGCGCAAAGAACAGCAGCAGCGGCCAGTTTTGCTTTAGAAACTCTGCCGCCTGCCCCAGCCCATAGCTGTGAAAGATCACCTTGCCCACCACGTTGGCGGCGGGTACCAGCAGCTTGTCCGGCTTTTCATTCATCACGCCTTTGGTTTCAAAGGCGCGCTGGCCGGTGTCCCCATAGTTTTCGGTAATCCCCACAATCCGGTGGGTGACCGTAGTGGTGGGGCCAGACAGATAGGTGATGTCGTCCCCGATTTGCAGCTCCTTGTCGTCCACCTGCTTAGCGACCACCAGGGAGCCCTTGGGGATTACGTCCTGCATGGAGCCGGTCAGCACGGTAAAGGCCGAATAGCCCGCAATGGACTTGGGTGCGCCGTCACTTTGGATAAAGAAGATCCCCACTACCACAATCAGCAGCACCAGGTAAAACCCGATCTCGCCAAACAGGAGGGCTACAGCCCCCTTTTTTCTTTTTTGGGGTGCAGCCACCACCTCCTGCTGCGGAGGCGGCTGCGCCTGGGGCTGGATTTCTGCCGGTTCCTCGGACAGGGCAAGCGGGGCTGGCAAATCGTCCGGCAGCGGAGCGCATTCCTGCTTTGCTTTCGGCTCCTTCCGCTGCATGTGACGGGGCTTTTCGCCCGCACCCGCAGCGCAGGGGGAGGGCCGCGCCTTTTTACCCTCGCTTCCAGCCGTTTCGGCGGCGGATCGCCCGCACCGGTTTTCTTGAGTTCCAGTTCCAGCAAGATTTCGTCTATCTGCCGGTCAAGCTCGGAGCGTTCGGTCATGGCTTCCCCTCCTCTCTCGGTACTGCCAAAGCCCTACCGGTTCAGCAGCTGCGTTAATTTCTCCCGATGCTTTCGGTCGGCGGCCGGCAAAAGCAAATCGGCAATGGTTATGGTTCCAAAATACCAATCGAATATCTCCTGAAAGGTGGCATAAATATCATGCACCTCGCAATGTTCAGTCGCATAGCGGCTGCAAAAGCCGTCGTCCTCCAGGCAGCGGTTGCAACGGACACTGTCCTCCATCAGCTCCATCACATCCAGCAGGGTAATCTTCGCCGGGTCGCCCACAAAGGTATAGCCGCCCGTATGGCCTACATCGGAGGTCAGCCAGCCCTTGTCCCGCAGGCGGCGGGTAATTCTGGGCAGATAGTTTTCCGCAATCCCCAGCGCCCCGCAGATGGTTTTGTTGTTGCTGATTTATTTTTCTCTCGCTAAGTACAGCAGCACACGGATGGCATAGTCCGTCTGCATTTTCATTTGCAAGGAAGCATCCCTTCTTTCTATTTCCTGCTTGTCAGGGTTGCGTTCGGCTCAAAATTTTTTGCCACATAATATTCGTTATGTGACAGTCCGGCGAGAAATCCGACAGGATTCGACATGACAAAACGAAAAATAGGCGCAAAAAAAGAAGCCTTTTTCCCCTCCGCGATTTTCAGAAGAGAAAAGGGCGTTTTTGTCATGCCAAAAATGATATGGCCGGATGATTTTTGCGTCTTTCTATTGACTTTTTGAGTGCAATCTATTATTCTTTAATTCAGATACAGGCAGATTTTCTCATTGTATCGCTCCTTTTGTCACATAACGAATATTATGTAGTTCTGACCGGTGTTTCACGACACCGGCCTTTTTGTTTTTTATAGGATCAGGTGCATGGCCTCCAGCTTGCGGCGGTGTTCCGCGCCGGTGGTGGCGATATATATCCGGGTGGTGTTGATACTGCTGTGGCCCAACAGGTCGGCCAGCTTGGCAATATCCTTTTCGATTCCATAAAATGTCCGGGCAAAGAGGTACCGCAGCGCATGGGGAAACACTTTCGTCGGCGCAACGCCAGCCCGTTCACACAACGCTTTCATCTCCCGCCAGATGTTCGAGCGATTCATGGGCCTGCCCGTCCGGGTGATAAACACAGGCCCCACCGTGATCCGTTGCTGTTTGAGATATTGCCGCAGCTTTTTTTGCAGCCTGAGCGGCAGCCAGACCGGCCGGGTCTTTCCCTTGCAGGTGACGGCGGCTTCCCCCCGGCTGACCGCCTGCGCGGTGATATATTGCAGCTCCGAGACCCGGATTCCGGTGGCGCAGATGGTTTCCAGCAGCAGGGTGAGGCGTTCGCTGTGCCTGCTTTTCGCCGCCCGCACCAGCCGGGCATATTCAGCGCGGGTCAGCTCCTTTTCCTCCGGGCAGTAGAGCTGCTTTTGGGTTTTGAACTGCTTGACACAGCGGTCCGGGCGGCCGATATACCGCAAAAAGCAGTTGGCGGCGGCGATCATGGAGTTGGCGCTGTTCACAGCGTATTGCCCGGCAAGCTGCTCCTTGTACACAATCGTTAGCTCCTTGTCGATCCGCCGCCCCGCTGTATATCCCAGGAACACCCGCACATCCCGCAGGTATTTTTGCGTGGTGGCCTCGCTTTTTTCTTCCGCCCGCAGGGCCTGTGCAAAGCCCGGCAGCAGACTTGATTGCAAACCTCTATTTTTCATATTATCCTCCCCATTCGGCAATTGATTTCCTGTCCTATTGTACCGTATGGGGGGAATCTTTGAAAAATCCGTGCAGGCTTTGCCGGCGTATTCCTCTTTTTCTTAATATTGCGGAGTACCATTGCCCACAATATCCGCATACCCGCCGGTATTCCCGACTTGGGAAATCGCCGTCGCTACAAGATCGACGCTTTCAGTGCCAGGCAGCACCGCCCAATGCCTGTAATTTCCGACTTGTTTTGCGGGCGGGCATTTATCACGGATCAACAGGGCGTTGCGGGCGGAACACCGGTTAAAATGGCTAAAGGTATCGAGGTATCCATACACGTCGCCCGTACCCTCGAAAAAATCATAAAACAGCCTATCCAGCGTGGCGTAGGCTTCCGCTTTCTGTTTTTCGCTTTAATCTGCCGCCATTCCTTTTTGTACGGCAGCCTTTTCTGCCCGGCGGATACCGGCTCCGGCTGACTCTGCTCCTTTTGAACGGGCTTGGCCAGCAGAGCGTCCACCAGCTTTTCTTCCGCACTCTTTTCCGGTGCCGCCTGCTCAGGCGGAGACTATTCGCCATCCCGCGCTTCCCTGGACTGTTCAGCCTCGCTCTTGATAGAAGCGGTGTTTTCCGCCGTAAGATCGAATTTTTCCACAATACGGTTTGCCCGGCCTGCGTCCTCCTCAAACACCATCACGTCCACGGTGCCGTCGTCCTTGCGGATGGGAATCGGGGCGTAGAGAATCCCATATTTTTGGGCCTGTTTTACAAATTCCGGGCAATTCTCTTTCTTGACGGTATAAATGGTGGTAGGGCGCTTTTCCCGCAGCAGGGTCTGCACACGGGCTTTGCCCTGCTTATCAAAGCCGACGAAGACCACATTGTGATATAGAGCAATCGGCTATGTAAAGGGGACTTTGCTCTTTTGGATATGTAAAAACCGGCTGAATCAATCAGCCGGTTCCGGTACAGTATTTCAATGTCCTCTCGATTTCCAAATATGTTTCCCGCAGATACCATGCCTGTTCTGAACTGATAAGCAGCTCCACTTCCGCAATATTGATTTCCGTTTGCAGGTTACAGTAATCACAGTCCCAGCGTAGATAGCGTTCACCGCTGTGCAGCTTTCTCCATGCTTCCTTCATGGCGTTGAGCGATTCCTGCAAGAACGGCGGCAGCCCACATTCCAGACGCCCCCTATCCATGGGAATCTCTACTGTTTCGCCATAGGGCATACTGTTCACGCCTTTTCTCTAATACTCTTTGCTAAGCAGAAAATCCGCCAAATGCACGGTTTTCACACCATTGATATTTCCTGCGGCCAGTTCGTCCAACGTTACCACATATTTGGGGTAGTGGTCTTTGATTTCAAGGAGGTTGGACACCTCCCGGTCAGATTCCTCCGGCAGTTGCCGGCACACTTGTACATAAATACGTTCGTCACGACGTACCGCTACGAAATCAATCTCTTTTGTTTCATTCTTGCCGATATAGACATCATAGCCTTTCCGCCGCAGTTCAAAGTAAACAATGTTTTCAAGCATAGCCGCAATAGACTTCGGGTTAAAGCCCATGATACAGTATTTGAGGGAGGAATCGGCAAAATAGAATTTTTCCCGTGTTTTCAGCACAGATTTACCCTACAGGCCGTACCGCTGGCAGCGATAGATTACAAAGGCCTTTTCCAGCCAATTCAGATAATTGTAAACCGCTTCAACAGACAGGGAACGCTCCTCACCTTTCAGAAACTTCACGATTGCATTTGCGGAAAAGGTTTTGCCTACATTTTCAACGATATAGTGAACGACACGGTTAAACAAATCAAAATTCGCTATGTTATGCCGTTTTGTAATATCGCTTGTTATGACAGAGTTGTAAATCCCCTCCACGATCTGATAGGTAGAACGCTCGTCAAAATTGCCCAGCGCCACAATCGGGAAACCGCCCATGCGGATATATTCGTTTAGAAGCTCTCTCGTTGAAAGGCCGCTTTGTTTTTTGAACTCCAAATATTCGGCAAAGGACAAGGGATAAACCGGGATAGAGATGTACCGTCCCGCCAGATAGGTGAAAATCTCGCTGGACATCAGTTTGGAATTGGAGCCGGTCACATAAATATCGGCGTCGGTATTTTCAAGCAGGCTGTTCACCGCTTTTTCCCAACCGTCGATTTCCTGCACTTCATCAAGGAGAAGATAATACCGTCCGTCACCGGCCATCTGCGCCTTAATACCGTTATACATATCTTTATCGGTCATACCTCGTCAAAATCCTCCGAGGTATAGCGCATACTGATAATGCGATCTGCGGCAACACCGCTTTTCAGCAGATTGTCCCGCAGCATTTCCAAAATGGTGGATTTTCCGCAGCGATGGATTCCAGCCAGTATTTTCACCAGCGGTACGTCACGATAGGTTTTCAGCAGTTCCATATCCGGATGATTCCGATTGGTCAAATAGGGAATTATCTCGCCAGCCCCACAGCTTTCCGTTCGGGCTGCTCGTCACCCTCATCCGGGGCGTATACTTCCCACAGGGGAACCGGGCGGGTAAAGCGGCTTTCGTGGGTATCGGAAATATCAAAGTAGTATTTCAGCCGCGTACCTTATGTAAAAGCGGGCGGCATTTTGCCGTCTGTTTCTGGAATAAATATCCCCCGGCGAAACCGGGGGATATTTATTGCGTTTTTTTGCGTCCTTTTCCCCACCCACAGAGCTGCAGAGGTTTCCAGCAGTTTCATAGATAGATGGGCGAAGTCCTCAAAAATACGCAAGACGGCCTGCAGTTCCTATAACCGTAGACCGTCTTGCGTTCAAGTATTTAATGGAAATAATATTTTAAGAAAGGCACGTTCTGCATAACTTGTACTGTTAAAACTAAAATAACGCCGGCATCCATGTCCGTCATGCATTTCAAAGTCATTTGGCGATACTTGTACAGTGTATTTCAAATTCTGCATAGCGGTATGCAACGAAAGCTCCCATTCAACTCTGTTCGATACAACATTTTTAGAAATAGCATTATAGAGCCATTCAAACTCTGCATAATCGAGTCCGTTTTTTAGAAACCCAGTCCAAAGAATAATTTTCTGCTGAAAAGTAAGCGTTTGCAGCGTATCTTCAAGATCCATCTCCTCAAAGACACCGCCATAGCAAAAACAACTGTTTTGTGTTGGCTGTGCAAGGTTTTCTTCTAACAGAAACGAACTATATTTCCAGTCTAAGGCTACCGTGCCGTTTTTCCAATTTGTCGCACCAACCAATGCATACAGAATTTTTGATTGCTCAGAGGAAAGGCATTGGATTCTCAAGCACAGCGATTCTATTGTATCGGCCGGATGGCCTGAGAGCGTCTTTTGAACCGCATAAATATGGCTGTTTTCTTCCTGTAATGCTAGCCATACTGTCTCTTGTGACATTCCTGCTGTGCCAAAGATATCGATTTTCCATCTTGCACGAAGAAGGACAAGATATTCTCCAAACACCTGCCAAAAATCGTCTTCCGCAACAGCAATATCATTAAACCAAACATAAATTGTACTGGTTTCTTCGTTTTCATGTCGATATGCTGAAGGAATTGCTTGAATCCATTCACTTATTTCATATAAAAACTCAAACAATCCCCGTGCGGATGGCTTTTCTTCACCATTTGGAGATGGAATTTCCTTTTGTTTGGCTTTTAAAAAGGAATGCATCTCCATCATAGCAATTCTCTCCTTCCCGTTATATGAGGCCCATGTTTTGAGCAATCTCAATGTTGACCATCAATACATTGACTGTTTCTTCACCAAAGATCCCCAGGACCTTGCCGTTTGTATTGTTTTTGACAATATTGCGAACTGCTTCTTCACCCAACCCAGAGGCTTCTGCAATTCTGGGAATCTGAACTTCAGCGGATTCAGGAGAAATATGCGGATCCAAGCCAGACCCAGAAGCAGTTAACAAGTCAGTAGGAATATCTTCCCGCTTTACTTCGGGGTTCTTTTCCAAAAACGCCTCAATATCCGCTTCTACACGTTCTGTCAGTGCAGGATTGGAGGGAGCATAGTTATTGGAGCCAGATCCGATCCCCGGGAACTCTGTTCCGTCCGGATAATACTGTTTCCCATCCTCACCCTCAATGTAGACGTTATAGTGATAAGCAGACGGGCGGCTCCACATATAGTAATCCTCCGTAAATTCCTGCCCTACATATTTTGAGCCAACTGTTTGGCCATTTACGGTAATGAGGTTTCCCCCCGCTTGATTTGGGAAAATCAAGGCGGATAACCCCGTTAACAAGCACGGGAACAAGAGTCCGCAAATCAGCATTAAAACAATTGTGACTGTAACTGCTTGACGTGTACCGTGCAATAAGTTTTTCACTGATTCTTTCATAGTACAAGCATCCTTTCTTAAAGCCCAAGACCAATTAAAGACAGCAGAGGAGCTATGATCATATCGATAATTTTAATTCCGATAAAAGGAGTAACCACGCCGCCCAAACCGTAAATAAGCATATTTCTTGCCAGCATCTTTCCAGAAGACATAGGACGGTATTTAACGCCCTTCGTAGCCAGAGGGATTAGGCATGGAATGATAATAGCGTTAAAGATTAGTGCGGACAAAATAGCACTGTATGGTGTTGCAAGGCTCATGATGTTTAAAATTTTCAGCTGAGGAATCGCCATCATAAACATCGCAGGAATAATTGCGAAATATTTTGCAATATCGTTTGCAATAGAAAATGTGGTAAGGCTTCCTCGTGTGATAAGAAGCTGTTTGCCGATTTCCACAACCTCCAAAATCTTGGTTGGATCAGAATCCAGATCAACCATATTGGCGGCTTCCTTGGCGGCAGTAGTACCGCTGTTCATAGCTAAGCCGACATTTGCTTGCGCCAAAGCAGGAGCATCGTTGGTTCCGTCGCCTGTCATGGCTACAATCTTGCCTTCAGATTGTTCTTTCTTAATTACATCGATTTTATCTTCAGGCTTACATTCTGCGATAAATCCGTCAACACCAGCTTCTTTAGCAATGGTGGCAGCGGTCAGCGGATTGTCGCCGGTACACATAATGGTTTTAATACCAATTGCGCGCAAACGCTCAAAGCGTTCTACCATGCCGGGTTTTACAGTATCTTTCAGATAGATGACGCCTAAAATCCGATCATCCTCACAGACAGTAAGCGGCGTGCCGCCTAAGCTGGAAATCTTATTAACCTGCTCATGGAGATCTTCAGGAATTATCCCGCCAAGCGCCTTCACATACTGCTCGATTGCGTCTGCCGCGCCCTTGCGGACTTTCGTCCCATCCGGAAGATCGACGCCGCTCATTCGAGTTTGGGCAGTAAATTCAATAAATTCCGAACCGGCAGTCTCCTCGCTGTTATCGCCCAAACGGCGGGCAAGCTCTAAGGTAGATTTACCTTCGGGCGTTTCGTCATGCAAGCTGGTCAAAGCTGCACACCGAATGAGGTCGCTGCGGTTTGCGCCGCCTACGGGGAAGAAATCAGCTGCAAGACGGTTCCCATAGGTGATCGTACCGGTTTTATCAAGAATCATGGTATCCACATCACCGCAAGCTTCTACAGCTTTACCAGACATAGCGATGACATTAAAACGAGTAACACGATCCATACCGGCAATACCAATCGCAGAAAGCAAGCCGCCGATGGTGGTAGGAATCAAGCAGACAGCCAAGGCGATTAGCGTGGAGGTTTGCAGCTGCACACCGGAATAAATGCCAATGGGATACAGGGTTACGATTACAATCAGAAAGATGATGGTCAGAGATACCAGCAGCGTGCTCAGCGCAATTTCATTCGGGGTCTTCTTACGGGAGGCGCCTTCCACCAATGCAATCATTCGGTCAAGAAAGCTATTGCCTGCTTCGGAGGTAATGCGGATTTTCAACCAGTCAGACACAATCGTAGTACCGCCAGTAACAGAGCAGAAGTCGCCGCCAGACTCACGAACAACTGGAGCAGATTCGCCAGTGATGGCAGATTCATCCACAGAAGCAATGCCTTCAATGACTTCGCCGTCACCGGGAATAATTTCACCGGCGGAAACCATAACAACATCGCCTTTTTTCAGCTCGCTGGAAAGAACAACCTTTTCTGTCCCGTCTTCCATAAGCAAGCGGGCTTTCGTATCCTTCTGTGTTTTTTTGAGGCTCGCTGCCTGCGCCTTGCCGCGGCCCTCTGCAACAGATTCAGCAAAATTTGCAAACAAAACGGTAATAAATAACACTATGCAGACGATAATATTATAAATTCTCAGGTTTGTGCCATCGCTGATATCACCAAACAATCCAGGGAAAAAGGAAAGAATCAGGGTGATGAAACAGCCAACCTCCACGACGAACATAACGGGATTTTTCATCATGTACAAGGGATTTAATTTTGTAAAGGAACCGATAATCGCTTGACGAAATATCTCAGGCGTAATCAGCTTCTGATTTTTTTTGCTCATAAAAGTTCCTCCTTATGCCCAAAGGGTTAAATGCTCAGCAATGGGGCCAAGTGCAAGTACTGGGAAAAACGTCAATGCTGCAAAGATGTACACAACAAACACCAGAATCACAGCAAAGCTGAACGTGTCGGTATGCAGGGTGCCGACAGATTCGTTGACAAACCGTTTTTTCATCAAAGACCCTGCGATTGCCAGCTGAATGACAATGGAAAGATAGCGTCCGAAGAACATAGCGAGTCCCGCTGTAATGTTCCAGAACATCGTATTGTCAGCCAAGCCCTCAAATCCAGAACCATTGTTTGCAGCAGAAGAAGCATACTCATAAAGTACTTGGGAGAGCCCATGGAAGCTTGGATTTGTAATGCCTTCTAGCCCGGCCTGTGTTCCAACAGCCAAAGCTGAGAATGCCAGAATTAACAGCGGATGAATAATAATGCACAGGGCCGTTAATTTCATTTCACGGCCTTCAATTTTTTTGCCCAGATATTCTGGTGTTCGGCCAATCATCAGGCCGCAGATAAATACCGCCAAAATCGCATACATAATCATGTTCATGAGTCCGACGCCCTTACCGCCAAACACAACGTTGAGCATCATGTGAAGCAGCGGGATCATCCCGCCCAGCGGGGTTAGCGTATCATGCATATTATTGACAGTACCGGTTGTAAAGGAAGTTGTCGTCGTTGTAAACATTGCCGACTGTGCAATGCCAAACCGTACTTCCTTACCTTCCATGCTACCCATGGATTGACTTAAGCCAGCATCCGAAAGCGCAGGGTTGCCTTGGCTCTCAGCCCAGAAGCAAACGCTCAGGCCGATGACAAAAATAATACCCATAGCAGCAAAAATAGTGCGTCCTTCACGGCCATACATCCACACAGTTAAACTCTTGCGGAGCTTGCTCTTAGACTCAAACGCCTGCTCTTCATCCAGGCCAGACTTTGCCTGTGCCATTTCACGCTTACGATCGCGCACCATTTTGCCAAAAGTGATAACGCACGCGCCGGGCAGAAGCATCATGGAATAAAGTTCAATAAGATTAGAAATTATCGTTGGATTTTCAATAGGTGTGCTGGAGTTCGCACCCAAAAAACCGCCGCCGTTGGTTCCTAA
>JABLTR010041524.1_pt1 | contig 18035 bp, 17 predicted proteins | sample 7160071 | NCBI WGS metagenome assembly JABLTR01 (sample SAMN14651230, study PRJNA627086) | human gut metagenome | isolation source: feces | host: Homo sapiens
AAACTGGTGGCGGCTCTGGCGGATACGAAGGAATACCGTGAGTATATGAAGGCCAGGGCAAAGATCGCTCCGGACGAGATGGAGAGCGTTAACGCCTATAAACGTCTGAGGGCGTCACTTATGATGAATCATTCTGACGAGGATGAGAGAAGGGCAAAGGAACTTGGCAGCCGTCTCTTGCTCAATCCGGATACCAGAAATTATATGCTTTGTGAAAAAAGGATATTGAACATGGTGGCTGGGATATATGATGAAATTGGAAGCGGTCTTAAAATAGTATAAAGATAAGCACTCCCCTCTGTATGGTACAGAGGGGTTTTTTTAAGAAGTTCTTAATCCCAGGTTTTGATATTGCCAATCCTGGAAAAACCTTTTATAATATAAAACATCGAAAAATGAAGGAAGGTGTCGCAGTATGTCAAAGGCGTCAACGGCGTTGACAGCCATGGTTTTAGCAGTAATAATGAGCGTGCCGGTTTTCGGTGATACATTTGTCGATACCGGTATATTGAGACTGGTAAACTCAAGCCATACTATATCAAGGGACTATGTGCCGGAAATGGTCCAGTATAAGGATACCTCCTATTACCTCAATGAGGAAGCGGCGGCGTCTCTGGCCAGGATGCTTTCCGATATGGAAAAGGAGCTGGGAGAGGCTCCCATGGTGGTCAGTACATACCGTTCCTATGACAGGCAGGAGGAAGTATATAACAGGGATGTGAACAGTGCCGTGGAAAGCGGTGTTGATATAGCCGATGCCATAAAGGGCACCAGCAGATACATAGCTCTTCCGGGAGCCAGCGAGCATCAGACGGCCCTTGCCATAGACCTTTCAAATGACGGATCTCTTGAGGAGGATTTCATAGAGACGGAAGCCGGAGTATGGATAAAGGAGAACTGTCATAAATATGGTTTTGTTGTCAGGTATCCCAAGGAAAAGGAAGTCTATACAAAGATAGGTTATGAACCATGGCATATCAGGTATCTTGGGCAGCCATTTTCGGATATACTTTATGAAAACGACTGGTGTCTTGAGGAGTTTATAGCATATATGAAAAATAATGGGCACTTGCTTTGGATAGATGATGACAATGTTTGGTATATGTATTTTACAGAGAAACCGCAGGAATTTTTTGATTCCAACACGGCGGTATCTGATACAAACAGCGGCGGATACATAGTTACCACAAGAAAAAGCAGGGATTCCTTTATAACGGTCTTTGATAATGAGTCAAAGGCAAAAAAGGATATGCAGTTAAAACTGTATACGCTGATAAATGAGAATATTTCGCAGCAGAATGACGGACAGGCTGGCTAATAACAGTTCTGTCCTTTTTTCGTTAAGGGATGAGATCACAGAGCCGGCCATATTTAACCAGAGAAAAATTAAAGACTGGGCTTGTATTCATGGCGGCGGAAGTCCATATTTTCCCTCTTTTGTTGCCATAGGGCCGAGGGTTGTGTATAATATAAAGTTGAGGTGTTAGAGTTGTCTGTTAAAATAAATGAGATAAAGGAATTATTAGAAAATACCCCCATAAATGATATACCGCTCAGGCTCCAGGATCTCAAAGATGATGACAGAGCCGGGGTCATAAAACTTATGGAAAAATATCAGAAGAAATATGACGCCCATTTAAAGGAGATGGAGAGGCTCAGGGAAATATCCGCCTTTGAGATGGAACTGAGAAAAAGGGGATATGAGCTCATCGCAGGCATAGACGAGGTGGGACGGGGACCTTTAGCCGGACCCGTCATAACGGCGGCAGTCATACTTCCAAAAAACTGTGCCATAGAGGGCATAAACGATTCCAAGAAACTTTCAGCCTCAAAAAGGGAGTATCTTTCGGAGAAAATAAAGGAAGGGGCTCTGGCCTATGCCTTTGGTTCAGCCTCGCCCGAAGAAATAGACGACATAAACATACTCCAGGCCACCTACAGGGCTATGAAAAAGGCCATAGAGGGGCTTAAAATAAAGCCGGATTTTGTTTTGGCTGATGCGGTCACCATACCGGAGATAACCATGCCCCAGAAGGGCATAATCCATGGAGATGCCAGGAGCATATCCATAGGTGCGGCCAGCATAATAGCCAAGGTGGAGAGGGACGCTATGATGAGCGCCTATGAGGAAGTTTACCCGGGATATGGATTTGACAGGAATAAGGGTTATGGTTCAGCGGAGCATATAGAAGCGCTCAAGAGGCTTGGACCCTGCCCCATACATAGAAGGACATTTATCAAAAATTTCGTGGAGATATGAAAAACAACAGGATCGTAGGAAATGCCGCAGAGGAAGCGGCGGCGCTGTGGATAGAAAAGAATAAGGGATACAGCATTTTAGAGAGAAATTACAGCTGTCCTGCCGGAGAAATAGATATAATCGCTAAGGACGGGGACACAACGGTATTTATAGAAGTGAAATACCGTAAAAGCGCAGAAAGCGGCTACCCGTCGGAGGCTGTGACCAGACAGAAACAGATAAGGATAATAAGGTCCGCCATGGTGTATGTTTCAAAAAATGATGACAGGGAAAATATAAGGTTCGATGTGGCGGAAGTGATGGACAGGAATGGCAGGAAATATATAAGATATATGGAAAACGCTTTTGAATGGAGGTCATGTCCATGGTATTGAATAAAAAGGGAGAACTTGAGTACTATACATTTGAAAGTCTTGATAAGACCGGGATCGTGGGACATTGTTTCACCACAAGGCTGGGAGGAGTCAGCGAAGGATATCTGAGCTCCCTGAACCTGGGATTTTCAAGAGGGGATAAAAAGGAAAACGTCGATAAAAATTTTGATATAATATGTTCTGCCCTTGGGGTAAGGAAGGAAGACTGCGTTACCCTGAGACAGGTACATTCCACAAAAATAGTAAAGGCTGAGGAAAAACTTAAAGGCATGGGATTCAGGGACGATCTGGAGCGCATAGAGGCCGACGGGCTCATAACCAATAAAAAGGGCATCGTGCTTGTGACATTCCATGCGGACTGTGTACCCCTTTATTTTGTGGATAGGAAAAATAAGGCCATCGGTATGGCCCATTCCGGCTGGAGGGGAACCGCCGACCGTATGGGAGAGGAAATGCTCAAAAGGATGAAAGAGGAGTATGGCACAGACCCGGCCGATGTTACAGCTGCCATTGGACCGTCCATAGGAAAATGCTGTTTCCAGGTGGATAAGCCGGTGGTGGACATATTTAAGGAGAACTTTGATTTTGCCGGTAAATACATAAGGGATGATGAGACATACCCGGGCAAATATAAGATAGACCTTTGGGGCATAAATAAAGAGATGTTTATGGAGTGCGGCGTCAGGGAAGAGAACATAGAGATAAGCGGACTGTGTACCATGTGCAGGCCGGATATATTCTATTCCCACCGTGTCATGGGAGAAGAGCGCGGCACCATGGGAGCCTTCCTTTTTTTGAAATGAGGTAATTTTTTGGAAAATACTAATGTAAATAAAAAAGAAAATGTTATAATAAGCGTTGAGCCGGGGAGCATAGCCGAGGAGATAGGCATAGAGCCCGGCGACATACTCATTTCCATAAACGGCAAAGAGATAAAGGACGTATTTGACTACAGATATATGATAAATGACGAATATCTGGAGATGATACTCAAGGATGCCGAAGGAGAGGAATATGAGGCTGAGATAGAGAAGGACTATGATGAGGATATTGGGATAATATTTGAGAGCGGCCTTATGGATAATGCCAGGAGCTGCAGGAACAAATGTATATTCTGCTTCATAGACCAGCTGCCAAAGGGCATGAGGGAGACCCTTTATTTTAAGGATGATGACACAAGGCTCTCATTCCTGCAGGGAAACTATGTAACCCTTACAAATATGAAGGACAGCGACATAGACAGGATAATATATTATCATCTTTCACCCATAAACATTTCCGTTCATACTACCAATCCGGAATTAAGGAAGATGATGCTCCACAACAATAAGGCAGGCAACATCATGGAGAGGATGAAGCGTCTGGCTGATGCGGGCATAGAGCTGCATCTTCAGGTGGTGCTCTGTAAGGGAGTAAATGACGGGGCCGAGCTGGATAAGACCATAGAGGACGTAACGAAGTTCTTCCCCCATGCCAGGAGCATGTCAGTGGTGCCCGTGGGACTTACTAAGTATAGAGATGGGCTGTTCAAACAGGAGCCCTTCACAAAGGAGGACGCTGCCCTTGTAATTGACCAGATAGAAGGCTGGCAGAATAAAAACCTGGAAAAATTCGGTTCCAGGATAGTATATGCCGCCGATGAGTTTTATCTCAAGGCAGAAAGGGAAATACCTGAGCCGGAGTGCTATGAGGATTTCCAGCAGTTTGAAAATGGTGTCGGAATGCTTTCCCTCTTTAAGTCGGAGTTTTATGACCTCCTGCCTTCCATCGAGGACAGGGAAAAGAGAAAAAGGAAAATATCCCTTGCCACGGGATATGCGGCCTATGACCTCATAAAGCTCGTAGCAGATGAGATAATGAAGAAGTGCCCCAATATGGAGATAGAAGTATATAGGATCAAAAATGACTTTTTCGGAGATATGATAACCGTGTCAGGGCTGCTTACTGGAAGGGATATAATAGGCCAGTTGAAGGGCAGAGAGCTGGGAGAATATCTTATACTTCCTGACAGTCTGCTCAGAAACGGAGAAACGGTGCTTCTTGATGACATCTATATTTCAGATATTGAAAGGGAGTTGGGGATAAAAATAAAGATAGCCCTTAATTCCGCAGACAGTCTGGTAAAAAAGATAATGAATACGGAGGATATATAAATGAGCAAACCTATAGTTGCCGTTGTAGGCAGACCTAATGTAGGAAAATCGACTCTATTCAACAGGCTAGCCGGCGAGAGGATATCCATTGTCCAGGATAAGCCGGGAGTAACAAGGGACAGGATATATGCCGATGTTGAATGGCTGAATTATAAATTTACCCTTATAGACACAGGCGGAATGGAGCCTGATGCCGAGGACATAATTTTAAGGCAGATACTCAATCAGGCACAGATAGCCATTGAGACGGCGGACGTTATAATATTCGTTACCGATGTAAAACAGGGAGTAACAGAGGCTGACGCCCAGGTGGCAAACATGCTCAGACGTACTAAAAAGCCCGTTGTGCTTGCTGTAAACAAGGTAGACGATATGAGAAAGGAAAACCTGGATGTATATGAGTTTTACAGCCTGGGCATAGGCGAGGTTTATCCCGTATCTGCTGGACAGGCATTGGGCCTTGGAGATATGCTGGATGCCGTATGCTCCCACTTCCCCGAAGGCGCTGAAAACGCTGAGGAAGAGGACGTCATAAAGGTAGCCCTCATCGGTAAGCCAAATGTAGGAAAATCATCCCTCATAAACAGGATACTGGGAGAGGAAAGGCTCATAGTCAGTAACATCCCCGGCACCACAAGGGATGCCATAGATACGCCCTTTGAGCTGGACGGCCAGAAATATGTGCTCATCGATACCGCCGGCATGAGAAGAAAGAGCAAAATAAAAGAAGACATAGAAAAATACAGTATAATAAGGGCCGTTGCGGCAGTGGAAAGATGTGACGTGGCTGTCCTTGTAATAGACGCCCAGGAGGGCATAACGGACCAGGATACAAAAATAGCAGGTATCGCCCACGAAAGGGGCAAGGCTGCCATAATCGCGGTCAATAAATGGGATGCCATCGAAAAGGATGACAAGACCATGAATAAGTTTTTGAAGGATATAGCCAATGAGCTGGCATATATGGCCTATGCTCCCAGGGTATTCATATCGGCGCTCACGGGCCAGAGGGTAATAAAGATGCTGGATACGGTCAAGGAAGTATACGCCAATAACTCCTTGAGGGTGTCTACCGGTGTGCTCAATGATGTGCTGGTGGAGGCCATGGCCATGCAGCAGCCCCCTGCGGAAAAGGGACGACAGCTCAAAATATACTATATGACCCAGGTAGGCATAAAACCGCCTACATTCGTCATTTTCGTCAACGACAGAGAGCTTATGCATTTTTCATACAGAAGATATATCGAAAATCAGCTCAGGCAGAACTTTGGATTCAAAGGAACGCCAATACACTTCATTGTAAGACAAAAGGGAGACAAAGAGTGATATGTTCAGAATTATATGTCTTGTGATAGGCTACTTTTTTGGCTGTATACAGACCGCGTATTTTGTAGGAAAGGTCAATCATGTGGATCTGAGCAAAAAGGGCAGCGGAAATCTGGGTACGACTAATACCGTCCGTGTACTTGGCATCAAAAAGGGGCTCATAACCTTTTTCTGCGATATTTTAAAATCAGCGGCGGCATTTTATGTATGTTATTTTATATTCAAGGAAAATGCCGTTGTAGCCGGTTTTTATGGCTCAGCTGGGGCCATACTCGGACACGATTTTCCGTTTTTCAATAAATTCAAGGGAGGAAAGGGCATAGCGGCCATGCTTGGAATGATGCTTGGAGCATTTCCCTTCCCGGCGCTTTTGGTATACATAATAGCCATACTTATCCTGCTTATCGGATATGTATCCCTTGCTTCACTCATACTTTCTGTGCTCATACCGGTAACGCTTTATTTATGGGGATATCCCGCTGAGGCCGTTGCGCTCACATCGGCACTGGCTGTTTTGGCGTTAATAAAGCATAGACAGAATATCAAGAGACTATTAAACGGAACGGAAAGCAGATTTGATATAATCGGAAAACTTAAACCCAAAAAGAAGGAGATGTAAGTTATGAAAAAGGTATCCATTATCGGAAGCGGCAGCTGGGGAACAGCTCTTGCGGTCATGCTCGATAAATACGGCCATGATGTAACAGTATGGTCATGGCAGGAGGAAGAGGCAAGAAGAATACGCGAAGATGGAGAACACAAGGAATTTCTTCCGGGAGTTCCCATAAGGAAGGAAATAAAAATAGTTACATCCCCTCAGGAGGCTGTAAAGGACGCTGAAATAATAATTGCGGCGGTACCTTCAAAGTTTGTAAGGATAAATATGGAGAAATTCGCTCCCTATTTCAAAAAGGAGCAGATAATCGTAAACGTAGCCAAGGGACTGGAGGATGGAAGCCTCAAGACCCTGGCCGAAGTCATAAAGGAATGTGCCCCCATGTGCGAGGTGGCAGTGCTCTCAGGTCCAAGCCATGCTGAAGAAGTCGGCAGAGGCATCCCCACGGCGGCCGTCATTGCCTCGAAAAATGAGGATATAGCCAAAATGATACAGCATGAGTTCAGCAATCCCGTTTTCAGGCTTTATACCAACACCGATGTCATTGGTGTGGAGATAGGAGCAGCCATGAAAAACATAATCGCTCTGGCTGCTGGAATGAGCGACGGTCTTGGCTTTGGAGACAATACCAAGGCAGCCCTTATGACCAGGGGAATGGCTGAGATAAAGAGGCTTGGCATAGCCATGGGCGGAGAGGAAAAGACATTTTACGGACTTTCCGGAATGGGCGACCTCATAGTTACATGCACCAGCATGCACTCCAGGAACAGGAGAGCCGGCATACTTCTTGGACAGGGCAAATCCCTTGATGAGGCCCTTAAGGAAGTACATATGGTCGTTGAGGGAGTTAACACAGCCCAGGCGGCCTATGAACTGGCTAAAAAATATAATGTGAGCATGCCCATCACCGAGGCCATAAACGGCATACTTTTCAATGGCGACAATGCCAGGGATGTGGTTTATAACCTTATGATGAGGGATAAAATATCAGAGGCATAAAATACAGAAAACAAAAAGCGCTTAGAAATAAGCGCTTTAATTATTATATGAATAAATATGGCGTTCCAAATAACAGGCCGATCAATATCCCGGCGAGTATATCCGATGGGTAATGTACTCCGGCAAAAAGCCTTGAGACGGCCACGAATATGGATACTATAAGTCCGATGACCCCAAGAATAGTATTTATATAAAAAAGAGACATGGTTATGACAAAGGAGCTGGAGCAGTGAAGGCTTGGGAAGCTGTGGCCGCTGGAATGGTGCTCAAGGGGCGTCACATCAAGGACGTCAAAGGGTCTGGGGCGGTCGATCCAGTTTCTGAAACGGGTCACCAGCAACAGTTCTATGAGGGGCATGGCGGCAAAGGCAAATATCCTTTTATCTAACATCAATACCAGTATGGGCATCATACCATAAAAAAGCACCATCATGATTTTTGGTGATATATCGTTTATAAATATTATGGGCTTGTGCAGTGCCTTATGTCTCTGAACGAAATCATATACGAGCATATAAATTTTAGTATCCAAAAAAATCACCTCGGAAAAGAACTATTTTTGATGATAGCATATTTTCCGAGGTTTTTAAACATTTTTCTTTTTATTTGAGAGACCGAGGATATAGTCGGCCGAGACATTATAGTATTTGCAGAGGGTAATGAGATGCCTTAAGGGCAGTTCATTGGCGCCGCGTTCATATCTGGCATACATGGTCTGGGATGTTCCGAGTATCTCGGCTATCTCAGCCTGTGTTTTGTCACTGTCTTCCCTTAAATTTCTTAATCTTTGCATATAGTCCAACATTATCACCCGCCATTTGATTTGATGTTAACATTTTATTGATGATATTATTGACTTTAGTAAATATATTTACTAAAATTAAAGATGTCATAGTAAATTTATGTATTAGGAGTGGGAGTATGAAAAGGTGGATGCCAGCGGCGGCCCTTGCAGCTGTCATAATATATGTATGGGTTTCTTTCTCATATTTTGACATAGATGTGCCCAAGGAAATATATATAGAAGAGGGCAGTGGGTTCTGTGTGGACGATTATATAGACATAAGGGGAAACAAAGAAAATATCACCCTTGAATACAGAGACGACATAGATGTGAACATACCCGGTACATACAGCCTTTACATAAGGGCTGAAGACGACAGGGGAAGGACCGTTGAAAAGACCGTAAATGTGACGGTCACTAAAAAAGGGGAAAGCATAAAAACAGGGGGATAAAAAAAGCATCATCTTTAAAAGATGATGCTTTTTTGTCACTTCAAAAATGGCGAGCCGTTTTTTGCCACGGCCATGGCTATTTTTTCAGGAGTTATGGGGAGTTCGTAAAAACGTGTTCCGGTGGCATTGTAGAGGGCTTCTGCTATGGCAGGAGAAGGGGTGTTTATAACGACTTCTCCTATGGATTTTGCTCCGTAGGGTCCTTCGTTCTCATAACTGCTCTCAAATTCCACCTGTATATGTCCTATATCTTCCCTTGAAGGTATTTTGTACTGCATAAATGAGTTTTCAAGTACATTTCCCTTTTTGTCATAGGTGATGTTTTCCGTAAGTGCCATACCTATGCCCTGGAGTATTCCTCCCTCCGCCTGGACCCTGGCCAGGTTGGTGTTTATGGGAGTTCCGCAGTCAACGGCAGCAGCATAGTTTATGACCTTTGTCTCGCCTGTCTCCAGGTCTGTCTCAAGCTCAGCGGCTCCAACCATAAAGGGAGGAGGTGATATTTCTGAGCTGTGGGTATCGGACGTCATAAGGGAAATATTGTTTCCACAGGTGGCAGCCTCGGATATTTCAAAGAGAGAAGCCTTTTTAGTCTCTCCATCCTTTGTGCAGTATACATATTTTCCGTCAAAGGCCGCGTCTTCCTCACTGCAGCCGATGATCTTGGCACCCAGGGTTATTATCTTTTTCCTGAGTTCTATGGCGCAGTTTTCCACGGCTTTGCCTGTGAGATATGTGGTGCTGGAAGCGTATGAACCGGAATCATAGGGGGATATGTCTGTATCTGCCCCTGCCACATTGATCATATCTATGTCACAGTCAAGGGCTTCAGCAGCTATCTGGGCAAGGATAGTATCACAGCCTGTGCCCATGTCAGCGGCACCGATGACCAGGGTATAGAACCCTTCTTCCTCCAGCTTGAGTATGGCCGAACCAACGTCCACAGACGTTATTCCAGAGCCCTGCATGGCCATTCCCATGCCAACGCTCCTTACCTTGGAGCCGCCAATGTATTTAACGGGATACTTGCTGTCCCAGCCTATCATCTTTTTCACCCTGGCAAGACATCTGTCAAGGGCACAGCTGGTGTTTACCTGGTCATAGTAGGCGGGCATCACATCACCCTCATGGATTATATTCTTTTCCCTTATCTCAAAGGGGTCAATATCAAGGGTGTGGGCCAGTTCATTGACCGCCGATTCAACGGCAAAAAGTCCCTGGGTGGCTCCGTATCCCCTGTATGCTCCCGATGACATAATATTTGTATAAACCACATCACAGCGGAAGCGGTAAGCCTCAGCCTTTCCATAAAGTGGTATGGATTTGTGGCCCGAAAGTCCAACGGTTGTGGGGCCGTGTTCTCCATAGGCTCCTGTGTTGGAGAGGGTATAAAGGTCTATGGCCTTTATTATGCCGTCCTTTGTAGCTCCAAGTCTTACATGCATCTCCATCTCATGACGGGGTGAAGATGCTATGAGACATTCCTGTCTGGAAAACACTATTTTTGACGGCTTTTTGGTCTTCCATGTGACAAAAGCCGGATATATTTCCGAAAGGGATGTCTGTTTAGCTCCGAAACCTCCGCCTATACGGGGCTTGGATACTCTGACCTTTGTTTTGGGTATGCCTAAGGCATTAGCGATGATTTTTCTGCAGTGGAAAACTATCTGGGTGGAGCTTACCACATTGAGCCTTCCATAGTGGTCGATGGTGCAGTAAGTACAGAAGGGCTCCATCATACACTGCTGGTTGGCCTTGGTGTGATATACCCTGTCTATGACCACATCGCACTCTGAAAGCACCTTTTCCACATCTCCGTTTGATGATTCATCATGGGAGCATAAATTTCTTTTTACGTCCGCTCCGATGGGGCATAGGAGCTCCCAGTTATCTTCGGGATGCACTATTACCGGATTGTCCAGGGCTTTATGGAAATCCAGTACAGCCTCCAGTACCTCGTACTTTACATTTATGCAGGAAAGGGCTTTGTCAACGCATTTTTCGTCTTTTCCGGCAACTATGGCCACGATGTCGCCCACATGGCGTACATGGCGGTCAAGGATCAGCCTGTCAAATGGGCTGGTATCTGGATAGGTCTCGCCGGCCAGGGTAAATCTTCTGCCTTCCTGGTCCACGTCCTTCCATGTGTATATTGCCTCTATGCCCTCCACCTTTTCAGCCACACGGCAGTCTATTTCCTTTATTATGGCGTTGGCATGGACTGAGCGGAGGAGTTTTACCACCAGACAGTCCGCGGGGGCCAGGTCCTGAGTATATACAGGCTGTCCGCTGAGCAGCTGCATGGCGTCTTTTTTTCTGATTGGTTGGTTTACGGTCTTCATCTGCCATTCTTCCTTTTCAAAAATTCCTGTATTCCTCTGAGCTGTCCCTCATAACCTGAGCATCGGCAGAGGTTGCCGGCAAGGTATTCCTTTATCTCATCTTCCGAGGGTGAAGGATTTTCCCTCAAAAGCGCTATGGTATTCATAATAAAACCGGGATTGCAGAAACCGCACTGCTCAGCACCCTGGTCAGCTATGAACTGGGTGAATTCAGCGGCTTCTTCCTGAAGTCCCTCAAGGGTGTATACCTTCTTTCCGTCGGCTCTGGCGGCCAGTACGGAACAGGATAAAACGGGCTTATCTTCCATAATAACGGTGCAGAGACCGCAGTTAGATGTCTCACATCCTCTTTTTACGCTCAGGCAGCCGTTTTCACGGACGAAATCTATGAGCAGCATATCAGGCTCGATGTCTTTATTTATTATTTTTCCGTTCAGATCGATGGAAACGAGCATTATTTTACACCTCCCAGATCATTATAGGCACGTTTTGCCAGCACCCTTACAAGGTGTGACCTGTATTCAGCCCCGGCGCGCATGTTCGTGCCGGTCTTAATGTTTTTAGATGCCTCTTCAGCGAATTTTTCGGCGGCGCCGTCACCTTCTGTCATTTCCCTTTCAAATATGACAGCCTTTCCGGGACGGGCTCCCACAGCTATCCTTATTTTTGTTCCGTCTGAGGCAGCGGCGCAGGTAAGCACCGGAAAGTCAGTCCTCGTATTTCTGACGGAGTAATAATGAAATTTCAAAGGTGTCTTTTTTATTATAAGATGAACAAGGATGTCATTGTCATATTTCATATTTACGAATTCCGAAAGGGGCACGATACCTCCCTTATAGAGCTCAACATAGCTGTCCATGGACATAAATACGCTCATAACATCGGAAAAACCATATCTTCCAAAGAGGCTTCCTCCCAGGGTGGCCAGGTTCCTGAACTGTACTCCAACTATGGAGCGGAGGGCTTCCCTGACGCTTCCGCAGCTGTAGGCATCAAGACCCGGGTGGAGTTCCAGGCTCCTTAAGCTTGTCATGCAGCCGATCTTGAACTCATCCTCGGTCTCTTCGATCTTATCAAGGCCCAGCTCCGACAGGTCTATGAGCTTATTGAGATGGGTGGAAGACATTTTGAGCCAGAGCATGCCGCCGATTATTTTGTTGCTTCGGCGCTGATTGAGCTCCCATGCCTCTTCCAGGCTTTTAACTTTTACAAATTCTTTCGCAGTGAACATTTTATACACATACCTTTTTATATATTTTTTCAACATTTCTGAGTTTATCATATTGCACCGCCATTGGCAATGAAGAAAGGAGGTTTTTCCTATAAATACGGGAAATTTATTGTTTTTTGAACACAGATGGGGAATTAAAAAATACAGAACAGCCATATAAGGGAACTTATTCCATGAAATAAGGGGCTGTGATTTGAACAGCTGCCCTTGAAAAAGCAAAGATATTTAAAAGATATTTATTGGTATCAAAATGATAACAAAATTAAAAATCGTATTGCAAAAATTAAAATATGATGATATTTTAGACAAAAGCATAGCAAGGCAAGGGAGCCTTTGTAGTGATACAAAGGCTCCCTTTTTATATTTATGGATATACAGCCTTGGCCATTCCCTTAAAAGGAGCAGTAAAAATGATCAAATATACATATTACAAAAATAAAAAAGACAATGAAAGACTGCTGGATATATTTGATGACAGGTATGTAAAGAATGTAAGAAAATTTCACGAAAGCATACCGGTATACAGCAGGACTCCATTGATAAAACTTGACCACCTGGCGGATGAGCTGGGAGTGGGTAAGATATATGTTAAGGATGAGTCCTTCAGGTTCGGACTGAATTCATTCAAGGTACTTGGAGGAAGCTACGCCATAGCAAAATGTATAGCCGAAAGAACCGGCCTGGATAAGGAACCTCTCTTATTTAAGGACATCACATCCGATGACATGAAAAGAAAAACAGGCCGGCTGACATTTGTCTCAGCCACGGATGGAAACCATGGCAGGGGAGTAGCATGGACAGCTAAACAGCTGGGACAAAGGGCAGTTATATATATGCCAAAGGGCAGTGCAGAAGAGAGACTCAAAAAGATCCAGATGGAGGGAGCGGAAGCCTCCATTACAGACCTGAACTATGATGACGCCGTAAGGCTGGCGGCCGCAAAGGCCAGGGAAAACGGCTGGATACTTGTTCAGGATACGGCCTGGGACGGCTATGAGAAAGTACCCGGATGGATAATACAGGGATACGCTACCATGGCGGATGAGATATATGAGCAGCTTGAGGGAGTAAGGCCGACTCATATATTCGTCCAGGCTGGAGTAGGTTCCCTGGCCGGGGCCGTCATAGGATATTTTTCCAAGAAATATGGAAAGAACAAACCGAAAATGGTGGTAGTTGAGCCCGATGAGGCTGACTGTATTTACAGGAGCGTGGCTGAAAATGACGGCCGCCCCTATAAGATAAAAGGTTATCCCCATACCATAATGGCCGGCCTTTCCTGCGGCGAACCAAATACCGCCAGTCTTAAAATACTTTTGAGCTATGCGGATTATTATTTATCCTGTCCTGACTATGTGGCGGCAAATGGTATGAGGATACTGGCAAACCCCCTGTCGGACGATACAAAGATAATCGCCGGAGAGAGCGGAGCAGCTGGATTTGGAGCGGCCATGGAAGTGCTCAGAAATGATGACTACAGGGATCTGAAGAACGTCCTTGGAATAGACAAAAACTCAAGTCTCCTGTTCATAAATACAGAGGGAGACACTGACAGAAAGAATTACCTGAAAACAGTATGGGACGGCATTTATAGTTTAAAGCAGTAAAAATAAATATTTGAGAGGAAAGATAGATTATGTATACAGAGGAAAGAAAAAAAGATGTCATAAAGCTTTGCAAAAAACTCATAAAACAGAGGAGCTATTCTGGAGAAGAGGGAGGAGTAGCTGAAATATTAAAAAAATATATGGATGAAAAGAAATTTGATTCAGTTATAATAGACGACTATGGAAATATTATCGGAAAAATACACGGCAGGAGACCCGGCAAAAAACTTCTTTTTGACGGACACATGGACACAGTTCCCGTGGGAAACCTTTCTGACTGGAAACATGACCCCTTTAAAGCTGAGGTAAGCGGAGGAAAGCTTTACGGAAGAGGAACAACGGATATGAAATCAGCCATAGCAGGCTTTGTGGCGGCTGCGGATTATTTTGCTGCTGATACAGACAGAGACTTTGCTGGAGACATATATGTGGCTGGAGTTGTCCATGAGGAATGTTTTGAAGGTGTAGCAGCCAGAAGCATAAGCTCCATAGTAAAACCTGATTATGTTGTAATATGTGAGGCATCTGACCTGAATCTTAAAATAGGCCAGAGGGGAAGGGCAGAAATAGTCCTTGAGACCTTTGGAGTACCTGCCCACAGCGCTAATCCTGAAAAGGGCGTCAATGCCGTTTATAAGATGTGCAAACTCGTGGAGAAGATACAGGAGCTCGTACCCAGTGAACAGGAGATATTAGGAAAGGGCATCCTGGAACTTACTGACATCAAATCAAGCCCCTATCCCGGAGCGTCTGTTGTGCCTGAATACTGCAGAGCCACATTTGATAGAAGGCTCCTTGTGGGAGAGACAAAAGAGAGCGTCCTTGAGCCCATACAGAAGCTCATAGATGAGATGATGAAGGAAGATAAACAGCTGAAAGCCAAGGTATCCTATGCTAAAGGAAAGGAAAAATGCTATACAGGAGCTGAGATAGAAGGAGAGAGGTTCTTCCCTGGATGGTTATACAGCGAGAAGGAAGAGTTTATCCAGAAAGTATTGAAGGAGCTTAGAAATGACGGCTTTGATCCTGAGATAACCCATTATAACTTCTGCACTAACGGAAGCCATTACGCAGGAGAGGCGGGAATACCCACATTCGGCCTTGGACCTTCTGTGGAAAGCCTTGCCCATACTGTGGATGAGTATGCCGAGGTAGACCAGATAGTAAAGGCATCTGAATGTTACTATGACATTATGAAAGCGCTTCTTTAAGGAGGAACGGACATGAAATTATATAAAAACGCTAAGATCTTCACCCTTGATCCCAAGGCTTTTTATTATGAGAGCGGATATATCGTCGTGGAAAACGACAGGATAAAGGAGATAGGCCCCATGGAGAGCCTTAAGGATGAGGATAAATATACAAAAAAGGAAGATCTCCACGGTAAGATAGTGATGCCCGGTATGATAAGTGCCCATTCACATTTTTATGGACAGTTCGTAAGGGGAATGCAGCTGGGAGAGACCATCAGCAACTGGCAGCAGGTGCTTTCCAGGATGTGGTGGAAGGTAGATAAGAAGCTAACCCTGGAGCAGAGCTACTGCTCAGCCCTTATGGGACTTATAGAGGGATTAAAGAGCGGAACTACCACATATTTTGACCATCAGGCCAGCCCCAACAGCACAGACGGCGTGCTGGATGTCATTAAAAAAGCGGTTTTGGAATGTGGAGCCAGGGCCTGCCTTTCCTATGAGGTGTCTGACCGTGACGGAAATGAGCATGCTTTATCCGGCATACATGAAAACGAAAGATTCATAAAAGAATGTGAAAAGGAAAAACTGCCGCAGATATCAGCTATGTTTGGCCTTCATGCCTCATATACCCTCTCAGATGATACTCTGGAGAAGGCTGCTGAAGTGGAGGACCAGTATAAATGCGGTTTTCATATACATGCGGCTGAAGACAGGGCAGATATATCAGAAAGCTATAGGCTCTATGATAAGCATGTCATTCCAAGACTTTGCGAAAGGGGCATACTCAATGACAGGTCCATAGCTGCCCACTGCGTATGGGTAAGGGATAAACAGATGGATATGTTAAGGGACTGTGGAGTATTTGCAGCCCATAATGGACAGTCCAATACAAATAATGCCGTTGGCATATCTCCCGTAGTAAGGATGCTTGAAAAGGGAGTAAAGGTAGTCCTTGGAGGAGATGGATATACATACGATCTTTTCAAGGAACTTTCTTTTGATGTAATATTACAGAGACTGCGTGAGGAGGACCCTGGCGTATTCTCATCGGATGAAATATATAAAATGGCATTTTATAATAATGAGAAACTGGTAAAACGCCACTTTGGAGTTTCAGCGGGAGTGCTTAAAAAGGATTCATTTGCGGACTTTATAGTCCTTGATTATGATGCGCCCACACCCATTGACGGAGACAATTTCCTTTCTCATATGCTCAGTTCATTCAGCGGAATGGTAAATACGGTCATCTGCGGAGGCAGGGAAGTCGTAAGGGATGGCAAATGTACCTTTGTGGACGAGGAAGAAGTATTTGCCAGATGCAGAGAAGAATCCAGAAAGCTTTGGGCTTCGTTATAGTCAGAAAATTATACAGGCAGACTGAAGGGAGGAAATCACAATGAAAAGCCGCTTATATACTATTCAGGATACAGTTATGAAAATTTCAGAAGCGATTTCTAAGATGCTTCAGGTCGATGTGGAGATAATAGACGCAGACCATAACAGGATAGCCGGAACGGGGATATTCAAGGATAAGATAAATGAAAATAATGAAAATGACGGGCATGGCTACCGTTACACACTGACCACGGGCAAAAAACTTATAATAGATAACCCCGGAGAGCATCCCGAGTGTGCGGAGTGTAAAAATCGTGATAACTGCAGCTCTGTTCTTGAGATAACCATGCCAATCAAGGTGGATGATAAGCTGGAGGGCGCTGCGGGGCTCATATGTACCGATGAAAAAAAGAAACAGTATCTGATGGAAAATATGGATGCCACCATATTTTTTGTGGAACAGATGTCCGCGCTCATATCTGGGAAGATAAAAGAAAGAGAACTGCTTCAGAAACATCTGAATATTTCCCATGTCATGGAGTTCATCATGGAAGGCATGGAAAAGGGCGTAATAATTTTGAGCAGCAAAAACAAAATAACCATGATGAACGAAAGCGCCAAAGAGCAGCTGGGACTTACCAATAATGACCTGGGCGAGTATATAAACATAATCGTTACGGGAGATACCATAACAGGAGAAAAGGAGTTCAGAACGGTCATAAGGAACGATACCCATACGGTCATAGGTGAGTATGAGGTCATAGAAGGCGGTGACGAGGCCTATTCAAAGGTGCTCAAGTTCGACAGCATAAAGAAATACAGGAACCAGATGTATAATATGGTACAGCAGGTCCTGCCCCATGACATCAACAGCATAATAGGAAACAGCGAGAACACCAAAAAGCTGAGAAAGGAAATAAAGGAAGCCGCCGACTGCAACAGCACTGTGCTCATCACCGGTGAAACGGGAACGGGAAAGGAGCTGGTTGGCACAGCCATATGGAAGGAATCCATAAGGGCCAACGAACCCTTCGTTTATTTCAACTGCAACGGCATGCCAGAGGAGCTCATAGAGAGCATGCTTTTTGGAATCGTCTATCCCAAGAAAGTCAACAATAAGCGAAGCGGCAAGATCGGAAAATTCGAGATGGCCAATGAGGGAGTACTTTTCCTTGATGAGATAGACGCCATGCCCCTTTATATCCAGATAAAGCTGGAGAGGGCCATAAGGGACCATCATATATGCAGGAAAGGTTCTTCCCAGAAGGTGCCGGTCAATGTAAGGATAATATCCGCCACCAAGGAAAATCTTTATGAACTGGTACAGCAGGGAAAATTCAGGGCCAGCCTTTATTATCTGCTG
>JABLTR010056689.1_pt1 | contig 18026 bp, 15 predicted proteins | sample 7160071 | NCBI WGS metagenome assembly JABLTR01 (sample SAMN14651230, study PRJNA627086) | human gut metagenome | isolation source: feces | host: Homo sapiens
CATACCACTCCATATCTCCCACATAAGCGTTGCAGTCTCCGTCATTGTGCTTGCATCCCGGCATGCTGCAGAGGGCATATCGATTCTCTGTATCATAATCATAGTAACAGAACACATCTTCGCTGATATAGAAAATCCCCGTCTCATTGACAGACACCCATTGGCTCTCACTGTTCGAACTGTAGCTGAACGTTCCGGTCTCCACTACAGACAGAGGTCTGCGCACTCCCGCGCCCAGAATCTCTCCCTCCAGCGACGCTCCCCTTTCCCCCAGCAGAACGCCATTGATCTTACCGATATCCCCGCCGCAGGCCGTCAACATGCATCCTGCAGCGCAAAACGCCGCCAACACTATTATCAGACGTCTTCTCCCCATAATGCCCCTCCCCTCAAACATTATCTCTGATCTATTTTGCTGTCCTCCGACCGGCTGATGATATTGATATCCACACAGAAGGAGAATACCACCAGCAGCGGCGTCAGCCTGACCAGCAGCCACAAGCGGTAAATCCACGGCTCCACCGGCAAAAACTGTATCCCGGTCAGATCCCGAAACAGAGCGTACCATCCCGGCACTTCCAGAATTGCCAGCGCCATCCACAGGATCGCCAGTTTTTCCCCGGGATACAGAAAAAAGACCCGGTAAAAAATAAAGATCATCTCCCAGATATAGGCGGCACAGAGCAGAGCCCGCAGCACCGGCCAGAACATAGCCGGATCCATATACATGGATGTCACAATGCCTGAGCCCACAACGACCACCGCAAAGGCCACAAGCTCGGCGAATTTCACATACAAATATGCTTTTACCCACTTCCGCTTTCCCTGCTCTGTTCTCATAGGCGCCTCCCTCCCCTCCTGCCGGTCCGATCTCTCACTGTCATTCCCGAGGCATTCTGCCGTTGTCTTATCTTCACTGTAGCATGCCTTTGCCCCCGCGTCCAGCATTTCTGATTAAACGGTCATGTTTGGTATCGAACGGTCACAGGACCGGCACAAAATCCCTCTTTTCTCTGCGAAACAGACGAATCACTTCCTCCCCCCGGGCATCTCTGGCGCTGACGCACAGGTACTGCTTTTTGTCCAGCCCAAAGGCCGCGTAATGCAGTTTTCCATGAGAACTGGTACAGATGATTTTTTCCTGTCTGGTCGGAAAAAAGTACAGCACTCCCAGCAGATACCGATTCTGCATGGACTCAAAACAGTCATAGAGGAGAAAAAGCGCGCCTCTCTCCTCCCCCAGACAGAGTCTGCCGTAGTGAGAACGGGCTTTCCCCTCCGCCAGAATCATATGCCAGGACGGATGTTCCACACATCCTGCTTCCACCTGATTCTGGTCGTTGATATATGCATAGTAGAGATCGCCGTCCACCTCCACCGTGGTCAGCTCCCTCTGATAATTTTCAAGAACTCTCCGCCGATTTCTCTTATGTCGCAGCACATATCGCATTTCATACCTCTTCTTTTTTATTTAATATATGCCAAAGAAATGCCGTCGGCAGACATTTTCACAAAAGAATCCTGCCAGCTTCAAAATCTTATCGGTTTTACGGGAACGCAATTTCCTATAAAAGAAAGAAAGCCTGTGCTCATACAAGCGACAGGCTTCCCTCTTTTTTCTCAGGCCGAAACTGCTTTGGCCTGCTTCTGTTTCCATTATTTTTTCTTGTAGTTCACATAGCCCTTCTGCTGACGGGGATGCTCCTTCCACAGACGGTCTGCGGTCTCCTTCCAGTCCTCGGCGTACGCCACGCACTTGCCGCAAAGATGTTCTACCGGCTCTTCCTCCTTCACATCGGTGGAGTGGGCTCCGGTCTCGTTCACGATGCGCTCCAGAATCTCGGGATTCTCCAGCATCGGGCAGGGACGCAGCATGTTGTCGTTGAAAGGCTGATTGTCTCTGTAAGCCATGAACAGCGGCTGCTGCAGGCACTCCAACAGAGATTTCTCCCGGATGTTTGCTCCGGAATAGTGGATGAATACGCAGGGCTCCACATCTCCCTTGGGATTGATATGGCAGTAGTTTCTTCCTCCGGCGATACATCCGCCCACATACTCTCCGTCGTTCTGGAAATCCATCACAAAGATCTCCTTGCCGCCCTCAAATCCACGGACCTCACGGAGTCTGTGATACATGTACTCACGCTGCTCCTTGGTGGGCATCAGTTCCGGTGTCGCGTCCATGCCTACAGGCATCAGATGGAAATACCAGGCGAAACGGCTGCCATGCTCGATCAGCATGTCATAGAACTCATCGCTGGTTACCGCATCAATATTGTTCTTTGTATAGCAGATGGAGTTGCCGAAGATCAGTCCGTTCTCATGGAGCAGATCCATGGCCTTCATTACCTTGTCGTAAACGCCTTCTCCACGGCGGGCGTCGTTGGTATCCTCAAATCCTTCCAGGCTGATGGACAAGGACAGGTTTCCGACTCTCTTCATCTCATCGCAGAACGCCTGATCCACCAGCGTACCGTTGGTATAGCAGTGGAATGCGCACTCGTTATGCTTCTCACAGAGCTTGATGATATCCGCTTTTCTTACCAGGGGTTCGCCTCCGGTCATCATATAGAAGAAAATGCCAAGCTCCTTGCCCTGAGTCACAATGCTGTCCAGCTCCTCAAAGGTCAGATTCAGTTTATGTCCGTACTCCGCGGCCCAGCATCCGGTACAGTGCAGGTTGCAGGCGCTGGTGGGATCCATCAGGATCAGCCAGGGAATATTGCAGTTGTAAACTTCCCTGTTCTTCCGGATCATCTTGGTTCCCTGAAATGCAGCCTGATATCCGAGATTCAGTGCTGTCATCTTTGCCACATGAGGATCGGTCTCGTTGATGACACGGTCCAGATAACGCATCCATTTCGCGTCCGGATTCTTGATCATCTTCCGCGCTCCCTCGTAGGCCTCCGGAGAAAAGTTATTTCCCATGAATTTCTGGGCCAGATCCACAATTTTCAGCAGAGCGGCCTCGCGATCCTTCCTCATACTCTTCAAAACATTGTCAATGACCAGGCTGAATGCCTGTCTCTCGATGTTCTTTGCTATATTTGCCATCTCGTTTTCCTCCCTTGCTGACAAAACTCTCAACACATGCAAGTATATGAAATCCTCCCCTGGATGAACATATACAATCCGATTTTTCTGTATTTTTCAATTATACAAATTCCGAAATTTGTATAATTCTCCCAACAAATGCATGACATTGTTATCTTCAATTTTTTTCCATTTCTTTACATAAACTTCCAGAATCCGTGTTATACTGTAATCAGTATTTTACAGCACACAGGAGGTCATCTTATGCCAGGATTTGCCATACATTATCTGTTCGGAGAGCGTGCGCTCCCCCATCTGAGCGATCAGAGAATCCGCAACCGGATCTGCCGCCACATACATAGTTTTTGCCTTGGGCTGCAGGGGCCGGACGTCTTCTACTACTCGCTGGCCGCTTACCTGCCCTCTTCGGGCAATATCGGCAGCACCATACATTCCCGGTCAACCCGGGATTTTCTGACCGCCCTCATGGAGTCCCGCAGCGGGCTTGGCAGTATAGAAGACCGCCATATCGCTGACGCCTACATCTGCGGTTTCATCGGCCACTACACGCTGGATACCTTCTGCCATCCCTATGTCTTCTACCGCACCAAACATCTGCAGCACGAACAGGCGGGACAGGGTATCCGCGATTTCAGCCGGCATGTATTTCTGGAGACAGCCATGGATCAGGCGGCCATCCGCCATTTCCGCAATATCCGTCCCACCGACTTTGCCCCCGCCGACACCATCGCTCTGTCGCGCCGGGAACAGGATGTGGTTTCCCTGCTATTGCAGCGGGCCATCGCCCGGGTCTTCCCCGATCAGGCAATTCCCCGGTGGCAGGCACGGTTTGCTATCCACTCCATGCACCTGGAGAGCGCTCTGATGCATGACCCGAAAGGGCGCAAAAAAGCGCTGGTCCGCGGGATTGAGCAGAAAATCCTCGGACAGGCTCTGCTCTCCCCCATGATCCCCAGCAACACCTTGAGCATCTACCGGGATCCCTGCAATCTGGCCCACAAACCCTGGCACAATCCCTGGAATCCCGATCAGGTATCCCGGGACAGCGTCTATGATCTGATGAACCGGGCAGATCCCGTATACTGCCGCCGTATGCAATTGTATTTCAGAGCTCTGACCCCAACATCTTCCCCTCAGACAGATACTCTGGCACGGGAACGTTTCCTGGAAGATCTCGGGGACTGCTCCTATAATAGCGGGCTTCCGTTAAAATAGCGTCGGTGTACAAAGGGACAATACGGTCGAGAAATGACGGATTTTTGCCCTTTCCGCGTTATTTTCACTCCGCGTACGTCCAGTACGCGTCGATCAAATGCCTTGAAAGGGCAAAAATCGTCTATTTCTCGACTCTTCGACCTCAACCGTAGAAATTTCGGTCATTTGCAAGGCGGCTGAACGAGGTGTACTGAACGTACACCGAGCGAAGATAACGCGGCAAATGACCGAAATTGCACGGTTTGAGGCGTGTTGCCCCTTGTACACCGACGCTAACGTTAAACATGATCCTTTTCGGAAAGAAATTCCCGGATCTGTCCGTAGATCCGGTCCATCAGACGTGTCCGCGCTTCCACACTGGCCCATGCAATATGGGGCGTGATGAGAAGCCGGGTGCTGTCGGAGAAGTCTCTCAGGGCATGATCCGGCCGCATGGGCTCCGCATCCAGCACATCCAGCCCCGCCGCGGCGATCTCCCCCTGTTCCAGTGCTTCTCTCAGATCCTGTTCCACAATGATCGGCCCCCGACCCACGTTGATCAGGACCGCCGTGGTCTTCATCCTGCGAAAAGCCTCCCGATCCATCAGGTGTCTTGTCTCCTCTGTCAGCGGCGCGTGAATGGAAATCACGTCCGAAGTGGACAGAAGCGTGTCAAAATCCACTTCCCGGTAGTCGGCGCAGTGATTTTTCCCGCTGGTGGAATAGTACTGCACTTCACAGCCGAAAGCCTCGGCAATGCCGGCCACCCGCTTGCCGATGGCTCCCAGACCGATAATGCCCCACTTCTTGCCGGCCAGTTCCCGAAATACCTTCGCGAAATGGGTAAAGGTCTTATCCCCGATATAGCGGCCACTCTTCACATAATCATCATAGTAAGCCAGCTTCTCATACAGATAAAAGAGCATGGCAAACGTGTGCTGGGCCACGGAATCCGTAGAGTAGCCGGCCACATTCCGCCAGGCGATCCCCCGCTTCTCCAGATACTCCTTATCCAGGTTGTCGGTTCCTGTGGCGGTAACACAGACAAGTTTCAAATTCCGCGCCTTCCCTACGGTCCGCTCGTTGACCGGAACCTTGTTGAGAATGATGACATCCGCATCCGCCACCCGCTCCGGCACTTCCTCCGGCGTGGAAAACCCGTACATAACCACCTGACCGAAATCTTCAAATTTTGTCAGATCCAGATCGTCCCCGATGGTCTTTCTGTCCAAAAATACAATCTTCATGCCTGCTCCTGTTCCGGCTCCGCCTTTTGGGGCTCTTCCTTTTCCATCTTCTCCAGCATCAGCTTCACGCCTTCCACCCGGGCCACCCGGGCCATCTCCTCCGGCTCAAAAATCTCGTCTTCCTTTACCGCGCGAGCACTCCACTCCATGCCGTTCCATATGGCCTCGCCGGTTCCCTGTCGGTTGTCTACCCGCCGGGTTACCCGGACTTCCCTGCCAATCACTTCCTCGTAGTTCGTCCTGAGCTTCTTCTTGTTCATATGCTTGAGCGCCCATGGCCTGGTAAAATAGATGAGCACAAAAGTAACCGCAAAGAACACGGCCACCTGCCATCCCCACGGCGCTCCCAGCGCGCAGACAATCAGCGCCGCCAGCGCTCCGCCGGTCAGCCAGATCGACGTGAGCCCGACCGTGATAATCTCTATGACAATCGTAACGACCATAACTCCCAGCCAAAGAAATAACCATTCATCCATAGCCTCTTCCTCCCGTTTTCGCTTTTTTTCATTATAACAAACCCGGCGTCCTCTTGGCAAGGGCGCCGGGTTTCTTTCCGGTCTCTCTTCCCTCCCCACGGGGGGAGGATAACACGATGTGCGAAAGGATGTTACTCCTCCGGTTTTTTGATCTTGTTCAACTGTTTGTTGATGGCAATTACCATTTGCGGATCGATATCCCCCGCCTGCTTCAGAAGATTTTCCACAGTAAAGCGCTGCATCATCTGGCGGATCTGATCTGTGATAACCACGCCTTCCGCCATGGATGCCATAGAGGAATTCTGTGCCAGATTTGCCTGCATCTGCTCAACGAATGCAGCCCCCTCCGGAGATTTGGAAATATCGCCCAGGGTATCCTTGATGGAATAGTAGCCGGGGATCACTTCCATTCCCTCCTCCTCGAACCAGTTCTTTACAGAGGTCTGCTCCTTGAAGGCGTAATCCGGGTTCGGCGTATCCACCTTGCGGATGGCGATCTCGTCGGAAAGCTCTCCCGCCTTCGCCGTGATGGTCTGCTCTCCCACATTGGGGATATGGAAGATGAAAATGTGCTCTCCTTCCTTCTCCTCCACCAGAGCTCCGTTTACATAGAGGGCCACCTTCGGCTGGTTGGAGTATACCTTGATCTCGGTCTCATCCTCCACCCGGTCCACATAGCGGCTGCCGCATACATGAACGAAGGGCTCCTTGCTCCACCATGCCTTATAGATATAGAAGGCATCCTTTCTGACTTTCCGGTCGAAGGAAACCAGTCCCTTGTGATTGACGCCGTTGTCCCCTGCCTCCTCGCGGGCATCTGCCGCGAAGTCAAACATGTTCCAAACGAACGTGGACCACAGATAGGGCCGCTCGGAGAACATCTGCAGCATATGCTCATGGTAAACGGCCTGATACTGCTCGGAGTAATCGCCCTTTACCGGGTTGGGGTTCTGAATCGTATAGTGGGTGTCAGCGCCGTACTCGGACAGACCGATGATCTTATCCGGGTATTTCGCATGGAACTCATCGAAGAACTCATCGTTCTGCTCCAGCTCGCCAACGTACCATCCATAGTACAGGTTGTAGGAACGGATATCCGGCACATCGATCAGCGGGGAATCCGTCTCCAGCATAAACAGGTTGGCCATGGTGGTCACTCTGGTGGGATCCATCTTGTGGGCCAGATCGTTCAGGATCACATGGTTCTCCATCAGATCGTCGGTCACACCGGTCAGGGTAATCTCGTTGGACAGCGCCCAGCAGATGATGGAGGGATGGTTATAATTCTGTGTGATCAGCTCCGTCATCTGATCGATGGTATTCTGGCGGCCCTTGGGCATATGCATGGAGATGTAGGGGATCTCCGCCCAGGCAACCAGGCCTTTCCGGTCGCAGAGCTCATAGAAATACTGATCGTGCTGATAGTGGGCCAGACGGATCGCATTGGTTCCCATGGAGAGGATGATCTCCATATCCTCCTCGTGCATCTCCCTGGTCAGCGCATTGCCCACGCCTCTGCGGTCCTGATGACGGGATACGCCGTGCAGCGGATAGCTTCTTCCGTTCAGGAAAAATCCCTTCTCCGGGTCGAAGCGGTAGGTCCGGCATCCGAACCAGGAATACCCCTGATCCACCTTCTCGCCGCCGCAGCAAAGCTCCGCGCTGGCGTCATAGCAGTAGGGATCGTCCAGGCCATCCCAGAGATGTACATGGTCGATGCTGATGACAGTCTCCGCGTAACCCTTGCCCTCGCTGTCATAGGATACCGGCACAGATGCCTCCCCGACACCCGGGATCTGAAAGGTTACCGTGTCCGCCTTTCCGGTCACGTAAGCCTGCAGTTTCACGTCCGCGTGACGGCCGTCCACCTGGGGCGTGATCTGGAAGCCGTTTCCCCCATAATAATCCAGATCAAAATGGGCCGCCTCCACGGTAATCAGATACACGTCACGGTAGATACCGCCGTAGAATGTAAAATCCGCTCTCTGGGGATATACGTGGTCATTTTTGCTGTTGTCCGCGATGACTGTCAGCACATTCTCCTCCGCGAGCCCGTCGGTCAGATCCGCACGGAAGGTAGAATATCCGCCGTCGTGGGTCGCCACGGTCTTACCGTTTAACTTTACCTCGGCGGAGGAGTTCACGCCGCGGAACTCCACGTAAAGCCGCTGTCCCTCAGCAAGCTCCGGCTTCGCAAAGGTCTTCTCATAAACGCCCTTTCCGCGGAAATAGTCGTCTCCACCGTCCTGACCGTCTACCGCGTTCCATGTATGGGGGATCTGCACCGTTTCCGGCTCCTTCCCCTCAAGCTGAAATTTCCAGTTATCGTTGAATAATGTAATGTTTCTCATGTGTTCCTCCCTTCACAACGATAGTAATCACTTGATACCAGTCATTCATTGTGAAAAGTATAACATGGCAGAAATTTCCCTGTTTCTCGAAATTGGCTTTTTGGTCTGTAGATTAGTTTTCTTTTGAAATCCTCCCTTTCTCCCCTTCTGCTGCGCTCTCACTTCACGGCCTACCGGCGGGAAGCCGTTTTTCTCAATTTCACAGGTACTCATTTCTCAAAAGAGATCCCCATACCGACACTCCCTCACAAACCAGAAGACCGCCGCATGCCCTCGTAGGAACACTGCGGCGGTCTCTGTATGTACCTGTATATACTCTTAAATCTGTTCACATCCTTCTCAGATGCAGTCGGCGATATCGATATTCTTGCCGGTAATACCCACATAGGCTCCCTGCTTCGCCTCGTCGGCATCCGGATGGGCCAGAAGCCATTTGTTGCGAGCGGTTATCCACGCGTCCTCCGTGTTCAGAACCTGAATCTCAGGTTTGTCGGTGTTGGTTCCCTTCGGGAGTACCACGATAACCCGGAATCCCTGGCCCTTCTTGGCGCTGCAGGGCGCATAGTGCAGCGTCGTAGCATAAACCTCAATACCGGTGCCTGCAGGGCAGCGGAACGCCTTCACTTTGGAAGTGTCAATCTTTCCATCCACAATCTCCTGCTGTTTTGCCAGAAGGAAAATTGCGTCGTTGGTGGCCGGCACGTTGATCTCGCTGTCTCTGTGATACTCCAGGCAGTTCAGCTTCGTGTTGTGGCCGTTGCAGTAGCCGATCTGGATCGGCATGCCGCCGTAAAGGTTGTCCTGAAAGATCTGCTTGATGGGAAGGGCCTCCAGCGCCTCGTCTCCGGGCACATACACGGTGCCGTCCTCGGGGCAGGGGCTGACCTCGTCCAGCTTCTTTAAAAGCTCCGTATAGTCATATCCGTCCACGACTCTCCCGTACTCCTTAAATTCCGGATCATACACAGAATAAATTTTCATGCTCATTGGTAAATACCTCCTCCTGCTTTTTCTATCTATTTTACCTGAATCGGACTTTATGGTAAAGCAATAAACTGACAGGAAAATGTCTTTTTTCTGATCTCTTTCCTGTTCCTTTACAAAATATCAATATACTCCCCATTCAGCGCCTTGTTCATGCTTCTTACCGCACAGAACTTGCCGCACATGGAGCAGCTGTCCTCCTGCTCGGGCTTGCGATCCTCCCGGATGGCCTTTGCCGTCTCCGGGTTGATGGAACACTCCCACTGCTTCTCCCAGTCAAATTCTCTTCTGGCATCAGCCATGGCGTCGTCTGCGTCCCGGGCGTGGGGAACCTTCTTCGCGATATCCGCCGCGTGGGCAGCGATCTTCGAGGCGATGATGCCCTGCTTCACATCCTCCACATTTGGCAGCGCCAGATGCTCCGCCGGTGTTACATAACAGAGGAAGGCCGCGCCGTTGGCCGCCGCGATGGCTCCGCCGATAGCCGAGGTAATGTGATCGTAGCCCGGTGCGATGTCCGTCACAATCGGCCCGAGCACATAGAAAGGCGCTCCCATACAGATGGTCTGCTGCAGCTTCATGTTGGCGGCGATCTGGTCCATGGGCATATGGCCCGGTCCCTCCACCATAACCTGCACATCCTTTTCCCAGGCCCGCTTTGTAAGTTCCCCTAACCGCACCAGCTCCTCAATCTGGCAGACGTCGCTGCCGTCGGCCAGACATCCGGGCCGGCAGGCATCGCCCAGGGAAATGGTCACGTCGTACTCCCGGCAGATATCCAGAATCTCATCAAAATATTCATAGAAAGGATTTTCCTCCCCCGTCATGCTCATCCAGGCGAAGACCAGGGAGCCGCCTCTGGAGACAATGTTCATCTTTCTTTTATGTTTCTTGATCTGATCGATGGTTTTTCTGGTAATACCGCAGTGCAGCGTCACGAAATCCACGCCGTCCTCAGCGTGCAGACGGATCACATCGATGAAATCCTTCGCCGTCAGCGTGGCCAGATCCCGCTGATAGTGGATCACGCTGTCATAAACCGGTACTGTCCCGATAATAGCCGGACACTCGCTGGCCAGTTTCCGGCGGAAGGGCTGCGTGTCGCCGTGGGAGGACAGATCCATAATGGCCTCGGCCCCCATATTGACCGCCGCCATGACCTTCTGCATCTCCACGTCATAATCCTTGCAATCCCTGGAAACACCCAGGTTCACGTTGATCTTGGTGCGCAGCATGGATCCCACGCCGTTGGGATCGATACAGGTGTGCAGACGGTTCGCGCAGATCGCCACCTGCCCCTTCGCCACCAGCTCCCGGATCTCCTCCTCACTGCGGTATTCCTTCTCCGCCACCGCCTTCATCTCCGGCGTCACAATCCCTTTCCTCGCTGCCTCCATCTGTGTTGCGTATGTTCTCATCATCCCTCTTTCCTTTCCTCTGTCTGTTTTTGACTCCCCTGTATCCTGCTTATCAATATTCCCCTCCATGATTTTCCGGTTTCATGATTTCCCGCAGGCCTAGTGATTTTCCGGCCCCGCGGTAAATTCGCTCTCCATGTCGAATCCGTGATCCATGGGACCGCTGCCGCTGCCCAGAGCCAGCATGGCTCCCAGGGCCCCGGAAATATACTCCTTCGCCCTGCTTACCGCCTCCGCCAGTCCGTACCCCTTTGCCAGATTCGCCGCGATAGCGCTGGAGAGAGTGCAGCCCGTGCCGTGGGTGTTGGGGTTGTCAATCCGACGGCCCTCGAACCAGCAGAACACGCCATCCGCGTACAGAAGGTCATCAGCTTTCCCCCTCTCTTCCTCCAGATGACCACCCTTTACCAGCACTGCGCATCCGTATGTCTCGCTGATGCTCCGTGCCGCCTCAATCAGATTCTCCCGCCCGGATATCGACTTTCCCGAGAGGACTTCCGCCTCCGGGATGTTCGGCGTGACCAGGGTAGCCATCGGAAACAGTTCCCGCTCCAGAGCCGTCACCGCTCCGCTTTTCATCAGGCGGGAGCCGCTGGTAGCCACCATGACCGGGTCCACCACAATATTTCCGGCCCCGTAAAATCTCAGCCGTTCCGCGATCGTCCTGATCAGTTCTTCGGAGGACACCATACCGATCTTTACCGCGTCGGGAAAAATATCCTCAAAGACCGCGTCGATCTGCTGTGCCAGAAATTCCGGCGAAACCTCCAGTATTCCACGAACCCCCGTGGTGTTCTGGGCTGTCAGCGCCGTCACGGCGCTCATGGCGTACACGCCGTTCGCCAGCATGGTCTTGATGTCCGCCTGTATTCCGGCTCCGCCGCTGGAGTCCGATCCTGCGATAGTCAAAACTTTTTTCATCCTGCCGCTCCTTTCCACTTTCAAAAAATTCCAATCCTTCGGTTCACATTTCCGTGACCGCCTCCGACCTTCTTTTCAATTCCCGGGCAGCCGCACGGATATCCTCCGCTCCGAAAAGAGCGGATACCACTGCCACACCGTCCATCCCGCCTCCGGCGAGTTCGCCGATATTTTCCAGTCCGATCCCGCCGATAGCCACCACGGGAATGGAGACGGCATCGCAGATCCTGCGCAGATCTTCGGTGGTAATGCGGATCGCGTTCTTCTTTGTCGGCGACGGAAACACCGCTCCCACGCCGAGATAGTCCGCCCCTGCTGCCTCCGCCGCCCGCGCCTGTTCCACGGTCTTGGCGGTGGCTCCGATGATAAAGTCCTCTCCGGCCATGGCACGGATATCCTCCACCGGCATATCCTCCAGGCCCACGTGAACACCGTCGGCCCCGCTTTTTATCGCCGCCTCGACATTGTCGTTGACAATGAGGGGCGCCCCGTAGCGGTGGCAGAGTTCCCGCATCCCGGCCGCCTCCCGGATCAGTTCCTCTGTGGAAATTTTCTTTTCCCGAAGCTGCACCATGGTGGCTCCGCCCTCCAAAACTTCCTCCACCTGCGCGTACAGCGTCTTCTCCCCGGTCCAGACCCGGTCCGTTACCGCGTACAGAAGCAGCATTTCCTTCTGAAATTTCATATTTCTTTTCTCCCTGTACTCATTTTCTCTGTGCTCATTTTTCTGACGGCGCTTCTGTCTCCCCGGAAACTGCCGCGGCGGCTGCTTTCCCAGCCCCGGCAAAATCCGCGAAGTAAGTCCCCACATCCCCGCAGACCATAGGACCGCTCATCACGCAGGCACCGGCCGCTCCGGCCGCGAAAATCTCCGCCATCCGCTTCGGCTCGATGCCTCCGATGGCGTACACCGGGATCGTGACGGCCCTGCAGACTTCCCGCAGAAACTCCAGCCCCCGTCCGGGAAGTCCCCGCTTGCAGTCTGTCTCAAAGATATGCCCCGCTGTGATGTAGGTGCAGCCCATTTCCATCGCCTCCCGGGCCTCAGAAATCGAATGACAGGACGCCCCCAGCTGCCGGAACCGCCCTCTGTCCTCTCCGGGCAGCTTTCGCAGCAGCGGCAGAGGCAGATGCAGGGCGTCGGCTTCCAGCTCCTCCGCCACACCGGTAAAACTGTGCAGTATGCAGGGCACGCCGGCTTTTTTGCAGATGCTCTGCACCTCCCGAGCCAGCTTCCGGTATTCCTCCGGGGTAAGATCCTTCTCCCGGAGGAGAATACCCGCCGGGCGCTGCCGCGCGATCTCCTTCAGCCGCTCCAGGAAATCTCCCCGGACAAGTTTCCGGTTTGTCACACAGATCAGCCTTACCGCCTTACACATAGAGGTAATCGTTCAGGACCGGCTGCAGCCCCTCGCCGGAAATGTCCTGATACATCTTTTCCAGGCTGCGGTCGTCGTCGATCTCAAACTGCTCGTCCCCCTGGTCGCCCTGAGCTTCCTTTCCGCTGTACTTGCTCTCATGATCGCCGATGCCGGTGGAAACCCCCGCGGAAATTTTTGTCGCCGCGATCTTCACGATACCGTTGCGGAACCGGGCGCTCTCCCGTGAGGACACGGTAATGCCCACAAAGGGCAGGAAAATCCGGTAAGCGCACAGGATCTGGCAAAGCTGCGTCTCATGCACATCCAGCGGATTGATCTTGTCATTGTTGATGATGGGCCGGAGCCTCGGGCAGGACAACGACATCTCCGCCTGGGGATATTTCCGCTGCAGATAGTAGACATGCAGCGCGCTGGCCAGGGCGTCCTTCCGAAAATCCGAAAGGCCCAGCAGTGCGGAGAAGGCTACGCCCCGCATACCGCCCCTGAGTGCCCGCTCCTGGGCATTGAACCGGTAGGGCCATACCCGCTTGTGCCCCATCAGATGCAGCGTCTCGTATTTGTCCGTGTCGTAGGTCTCCTGGAACACCGTCACATAGTCGGCGCCGCACTCGTGAAGATAGCGGTACTCGTCGGTATTGACCGGATAGATCTCCAGCCCCACATTCCGGAAATATTTCCTTGCCAGCTTACAGGCCTCGCCGATATACTTCACATCGCTCTTGGCTCGGCTCTCCCCGGTCAGAATCAGGATCTCCTCCATGCCGCTGTCGGCAATGATCTTCATCTCATGCTCGATCTGTTCCATGGACAGCTTCATACGGTGGATGTGATTGTAACAGTTGAACCCGCAGTACACGCAGTAATTTTCACAGTAATTGGCAATGTAGAGGGGCGTGAACAGGTAAACGGTGTTTCCGAAATGGCGGCTGGTCTCCAGTCTCGCCCGCCGGGCCATCTGCTCCAGGAAGGGCTCCGCAGCCGGAGACAGCAGAGCCTTGAAATCTTCGATGCTGCAGATCTCATGTTCCAGCGCCGCCTTCACATCCTTCGCCGTGTACTTTTCGCAATCGTAAGATTCCATCTGCTCCATAACCCTGCGGCAGACATCCGACTCGATCTGCTCCATCCCCGGCAGATACTCCATATGGCTTTTCCGAGAGGAGGGGTCTGTCTCCAGCCGATGTTTCCTTTCCAGCGCTTCGGGCGTCAGATACTCGGAATCCACAAAAAACTGATTTTCCATCTCTTTCTCGCCTCCTTAGTCTCTCAGAAATCCGGTCAGCGGATCGGAAGCCGAAGCCCCTCTCGTCAACACCCGGCCCAACCCGGCCAGATAAGCTTTCCGCCCTGCCTCGATAGCCTGACGGAACGCTCCCGCCATCAGCGTGAGATCCCCAGCCGTGGCCAGAGCCGTATTTGCCATGATAGCCGCAGCCCCCATCTCCATGGCCTCGCAGGCCTGGGAGGGACTGCCGATGCCGGCGTCCACGATGATCGGCACGTCGATCTCATCGATGAGAATCTGGATAAACTCCTTGGTAGCCAGACCTTTGTTGGAGCCGATGGGCGCCGCCAGCGGCATAACCGTAGCCGCCCCCGCGTTGACCAGATCCCTGGCCGCATTCAGATCCGGGTACATGTAGGGCATAACCACAAACCCTTCCTTCGCAAGAATCTCCGTGGCACGGATCGTCTCCTGGTTGTCCGGCAACAGATATTTGGAATCCCGCATGATCTCGATCTTTACGAAATCGCCGCACCCCAGCTCTCTGGCCAGCCGCGCGATCCGCACCGCCTCCTCGGCGTTTCTGGCTCCGCTGGTGTTGGGCAGCAGGGTCACTCCCTCGGGAATATAATCCAGAATATTCTCCTGCTCCTTGGTGTTTGCCCGGCGCACCGCCAGGGTAATGATCTCCGCCCCCGCGTCGCGCACTGCTGCCTCGATCAGCTTCAGGGAATATTTTCCCGATCCCAGAATAAACCGGGAGTGAAAGGTATGTCCTCCGATCACAAGTTTATCGTCCATCTTTTTGTACCTCCTTGTCCTTTACCGTAAATTTTTCCGCCTCTCCCGCCAGGATCCGCAGCGTCATCTGGGCCTGATGCCCGGCGCAGACCATGACTCTGGGCGCTACCAGCCCGATGCCATCCGCCACATCGCTGACGCCGTCTCCGCAGAGATAGAAACGGTCCGTGATCTTCCTCGTGCGGATGGTGTTTGCGCTTCCAAGCCCCGCCATCCCCGAGGCTGCCACCAGAACACTCTCCGGCAGCTTCTCCAGCACAAGCTGTGCCAGCATCGCCTTATCCTCCGCTCCGTCGAAGGCTTCGCAGACCACATCGGCTCCCCGCAGCAGCGCCTCGCCGTTCTGTTCCGTCAGCCTTACCCTGTGAGTTTCTGTCCGAACGTATGGGGCGATCACGCGCAGATTTTCCTCCAGAGCCTCCGTCTTGTACTTCCCCACCTGGGAAACGCCGTACTGCTGCCGGTGAAGGTTGGAGACGTCCACCACATCGTCGTCGATCAGGATCAGCCGCCCCACACCGGCCCTGGCCAGCGCCATGGCAATGTGGGATCCCAGCCCGCCCAGTCCACAGACTGCCACCGCGGCCCGGGAAAAACACGCTGTCAGTTCCCCTCCCTGCCTCCTGGCCAGCGCTTGAAACATTTCTTCTCTCGTGGGAATCAGATCAACCACCTCCCACAAAGCTGACCACTTCCAGACTGTCCCCATCGGACAGCAGCGTCCGGTCGTAATCCGCCTTCGGCACAATTTCGCCGTTTCGCTCCACCGCGATCCGCCTGCAGTCATAATCTGTAGTTCCCAGATACACATCCAGCGTCATGCCCGCGATATCCAGCATCTCTCCGTTGACTTTTACCATATCCTCTCCTTTCCGGCTTCCTGTGCAGCAAACTGCGCATCTGCCCTGGCTTCCCTTTATGACACAGGGAATGGCATTTCTTTGACAAAAAAAGGGAAGCCGCCGATCTGGCTGCTTCCCGTAAAATCCATCACTTCATCTGTCGTCCCTACGTTGGCATTATCCAAATCAGGTTACCGGTCGAAGGTCATACCTTCCTCTCAGCCTGTCCTACAAGCTCCCGTCTTTTTTCTCTTGTCCTCTCAAATAGTACACCGGTTTTGCCGGAATTACAAGCATTTTTTTCACACCACCACCCGGGGGAGGCGCATTCCCATCCGGGACAACAGCTCATTGCTGATACTTCCGGAATTTGCCGCCACCTGTGGAGTAGCGGTTTTACTTTCTTCCGCTGACGGTTCCCGAAGCGTCCGCTCCCGCTCATCCGCTCCTTTTTTACCCGAAAGCTCCTCACATCCGATCAGTGTGGCGATGTCTCCCTCCCGGATATCTTCCGCCCCGGTAATATCCACCGCCAGCTGATCCATGCAGATCCGTCCCGCAACGGGGAAACAGGTTCCGCGAATCCGGACACTGCCACCGCCGCCGGAGAGACTGCGGGGATAACCATCGGCGTAACCCACCGGCAGAATGGCGATCCGGCTGTCCCGCTCCGCGGTAAAGGTTCGTCCATAGCCCACTGTCTCCCCTTTCGGTACCTGCCGGATCAGAACAACCCGCGTCTTCAGCGCCAGGGCGGGACGCAGATCGGCCTTCACAACCGTCTGATCCCCCGGCGAACTCAGGACGCCGTACAGGGCAATCCCGATCCGAACATAATCACAGCGCAGCTCGGGGTAATTCAGCAGTCCGTAGCTGCTCTGTATGTGGAGCCGCGGCACCTCGATGCCCGCCTCCCGCAGATGTTCCACCACGCCGTAAAAGTCCGCGATCTGCCGCCTGGTAAAGGCAATATCCTTTGGGTCTCGGCTGTCCGCGCAGCACAGGTGGGTGTACATCCCGCTGACCCGGAGATTTCCCATGGAAAAGACATCCGCAATCTCCTCCGTCTTCCGGCTCTCAATGCCCAGCCGATGCATGCCGGTGTCAATCTTCAGGTGCACGTCCACCGGCACGCCCTGCGCGTCCAGCTTACGGGCATAGCGGTAACTGATGGCGGTCTGGGCCAGGCGGTAGCGATGCAGTTCCCAGGCTCTCTTCGGATCTGTGTAACCGAGAATCAGGATCTCTCCCCTGACGCCGCTCTTTCGTATTTCGATCGCCTCCTCCAGGGTGGCTGTGGCAAAAGCGTCCACTCCCATCTCCGCAAGCAGCGCCGCCGTTTCCACCCCGCCGTGACCGTAAGCCTCCGCCTTGACCACCGCCATGAGCCTGCAGCCCTCCGGCATGATCTTTTTCAATTCCTCCACATTGTGGCGAAGATTCTCCCTGCTGATTTCCAGCCAGGCCCGCCCCTGCCGGTTTCCTTGCGGGCCGCCTTTGTGATCCTTTTCTCCTTTACCGCCCTTGCCCAGACTTTTACCGGAAAACAGCGTTCGAAAACGCTTCTTACCTCCGTCCCAGAACCGCAGAAGCAGCAGTGACACCAACAAAGTGGAAATACACACTGCCAGGTAGTGCACAAGACTGTTTTCCACCAGAAGCGGCCACAATCCCATCAGACGGGCCGCCATGCGGACGACCACAATCATCATCGGATGCAGAAGGTATATGAGCATCGCCGAATCCCGCAGAAAGACTATCCTTCTCCCCCGGAAGGTAAGGAGCCATCCGAACAGGAAAAATGCCGCCGGCAAAAGAAAGAGGTACATGCTGTCATGGCGCTGGAGATGAAAATGGCGCAGCGTCAGAGCCTCGGCGAGCATCAGACCGAAGGACACCAGAAATCCGGTCAGGCACTGTCTCCCGGATAAAGCACGGCCCCGCTCCGCGATCATGCCCCCCAGGATCAGAAAGATTGGCGCGTAGAAAATTCCGTTTCTCGTGTAATCAGACACCTGAAACATCAGCCCGTAGCATCCCCGAAGCCATGGAATCCGCTCCGCCAGGCCGTAGTAGCTGTCGCCGAAACACCCGATGATATAAAGCACCGCCGTCAGCAGCAGCGCCCCCG
>JABLTR010041017.1_pt1 | contig 18006 bp, 11 predicted proteins | sample 7160071 | NCBI WGS metagenome assembly JABLTR01 (sample SAMN14651230, study PRJNA627086) | human gut metagenome | isolation source: feces | host: Homo sapiens
AAAAAAATATATTATTATTTATAAACAAAGGTAATTTTAATAATAATATAAGCACCGCATAAAATGGGGCGCCTGCGCAGCGCATCTTTCAGATGCGCTAAAAGCAAAATAATTTAGTATTAAAGTAACTTTAGATGAATATTTAGAAACAGGCAATTTTTTAATGTTTCAGCATATTTTTGAAAAAATTATTTTGCGTAAAGCAGCCATATTTTATATGGCTGCGCGCAGGCGCCCCCCTATATTGTACGGTAACATATGAAAAAATATTTATAATGAAAATATATTTGCTTTTATATATTTTAATTATCTTTTGTGTAATTTATATTAAAATAGTCTAGTTAAAAAAATATTATAATTATAATGGTATAATATCATAATAATTGTAATTATAGAAAAAATACACTTAATAATGTAAGTTTTTAATAAAATTTTCAATTATTCATTGTAAATTTATTAAGAAAACTGTCGTTTATTCCCTTTACAATAAGTCATAAAAATGTTAATATTTTATCAGCGGTAATTTATTTTTATCGCCAATATTTTTCGTGCCATTTTGATGGTATGGAATTTTATATATAAAGTTGTTTATTTTTATTAACATGCTTTCAATCGCAATTCAATATTTTCAAAGGGAGGATTTTTTGAAAATGCCTAGAAAAATGAAAACTATGGATGGTAACAACGCTGCCGCACATGTATCATATGCGTTTACCGATGTTGCTGCTATCTATCCAATCACACCATCTTCAGTAATGGCTGAAGAAACAGACAAATGGGCTGCCGGAGGATTAAAAAATGTATTCGGCAAAGAAGTAAAAGTTGTTGAAATGCAATCTGAAGGCGGTGCTTCCGGCGCTGTTCATGGTTCACTTGCAGCTGGTGCTCTTACAACAACATACACCGCATCGCAGGGTCTTCTTCTCATGATCCCTAACATGTATAAAATGGCTGGCGAACTTCTTCCAAGTGTTATTCATGTATCAGCCCGTGCTTTAGCATCACATGCGCTTTCAATTTTTGGCGACCATTCTGATATTTATGCATGCCGTCAGACTGGTTATGCTATGCTTTGTTCTTCCAATCCTCAGGAAGTTATGGATCTTGGTGCTGTAGCACATCTGTCCGCTATAAAAGGTCGTGTACCATTCCTTCATTTCTTTGATGGTTTCCGTACCTCCCATGAAATTCAGAAAATCGAAACATGGGATTATGATGATCTTGCTGAGATGCTTGATTGGGATGCTGTAGATGCATTCCGCCGTCGCGCTCTTAATCCAGAACATCCAGTTCTCCGCGGTACTGCACAAAATCCTGATATCTTCTTCCAGGCTCGTGAAGCATGTAACAAATACTATGATGAAATAGTTGATGTTACAATTGATTATATGAATAAAGTTAACGCTAAAATCGGTACAGATTACAAACCGTTTAACTATTATGGCCCAGCTGATGCTGAAAGCATCATTATCGCAATGGGTTCTGTATGCGATACAATTGAAGAAACAATTGATTATCTTAATGCAAAAGGTGAAAAAGTTGGTCTTGTTAAAGTTCGTCTTTATCGTCCATTCTCTGCAAAACACCTTCTCAGCGTAATTCCAGAAACAACAAAGAGAATTTCTGTACTTGACAGAACAAAAGAACCTGGTTCAATCGGCGAACCTCTTTATCTTGATGTTGTTGCAGCTCTTCGTGACAGCATGTTTGCTAATATTCCTGTTTATACAGGTCGTTATGGCCTTGGTTCAAAAGATACAAATCCAGGTCAAATTATAGCTGTTTACCGCAATATGGAAAGCGATAATGCTAAACCTCGCTTTACAATCGGTATTGAAGATGATGTTACAAATCTTTCTCTTGAAATAGGTGAAAATCCTGATACAACTCCAGCCGGTACAACATCATGTAAATTCTGGGGTCTTGGTGCTGACGGTACTGTTGGCGCTAATAAAAACTCCATTAAAATTATCGGCGACCATACCGATATGTATGCACAAGGCTATTTTGCATATGACTCTAAAAAATCCGGCGGCGTAACAATTTCCCATCTCCGCTTTGGTAAAGAAAAAATTAAATCCACATATTTTGTATCAAAAGCCGACTTTGTTGCATGTCATAATCCATCATATGTTGATAAATATGATATGGTAGAAGACTTAAAGCCAGGCGGAACATTCCTTCTTAACTGTGCTTGGGATGATACTCAGCTTGACGCTCATCTTCCAGCAAAAGCTAAGAGATATATTGCTCAAAACAATATTCAATTCTATACAATCGACGCTACTCATATTGCTAAAGAATTAGGTCTTGGCGGCCGTGTTAATACTATCCTTCAAGCTGCATTCTTCAGCCTTGCAAATATTATTCCAGTTGACGATGCAACTAAATTTATGAAAGATGCTGCTACAAAATCATACGGTAAAAAAGGTGAAAAGGTTGTTAAACTCAATCACGACGCTATTGACCGTGGTCTTGTAGGTTCTAAGAAAGTTAACGTACCTGCTTCTTGGGCAGATGCTAAAGATGAAGCTGTTGCAAATGATAATATCCAAGGACGTCCAGAAGTTGTTAAATTTGTTAAGGATATCCTCCAACCTGTAAACGCACAGCGCGGCGATAAACTCCCTGTTTCTACATTTGTAGACGCTGCCGACGGTACATTCCCACAAGGTACTGCCGCATATGAAAAACGTGGTATTGCTGTTGACGTACCAGAATGGAATCCAAATAATTGTATCCAATGTAACTTCTGTTCTTATGTATGTCCACATGCAGTTATTCGTCCATTTGCTCTTACTGATGAAGAAGTAGCCGCTGCTCCAGAAGGAATTAAAGCTCTTCCAATGACTGGTGTTGCAGATAAGAAATTTGCTATTGCTATCACTGTTCTTGACTGTACAGGATGCGGCGCTTGCGCTAATGTTTGTCCAGGTAAGAAAGGTGAAAAAGCTCTTACAATGAAACCAATCGAAACTCAGATTGCTATGCAGCCTGTATTCGATTATGCAAGAACACTTGATGAAAAACCTGAAGTATTTGAAAAATTCAAACCGGATACAGTTAAAGGTTCTCAGTTTAAACAGCCTCTCCTCGAATTCTCCGGTGCTTGCGCAGGCTGCGGTGAAACACCTTATGCTAAACTTGCTACACAGCTTTTCGGCAATAAGATGTATATAGCTAATGCTACAGGTTGTTCTTCTATCTGGGGCGGTTCTGCACCTTCCACACCATATACAGTAAATAAAAAAGGTGAAGGTCCTGCATGGGCTAACTCCCTCTTTGAAGATAACGCTGAATTTGGTTATGGTATGGCTATTGCACAGAGCGCTATGCGTTCCCGTCTTGCAGATTCTGTAAAAGCTATTGCTGAAATCGGTTCTGATGATATTAAAGCTGCTGCAGCAAATTGGTTTGATACATTTGCATCAACACTTGATAACGATGCTGCTACAAAAGAACTCATCGCTGCTCTTGAAAAAGTACAGGGTGAAGGTGAAGATGCTAAACTTGCTAAGAAAATTCTTGCTGATAAAGACTTCCTTGCTAAGAAATCCCAGTGGATCCTCGGCGGCGACGGTTGGGCATATGATATCGGTTTCGGCGGCCTTGATCATGTTATCGCTTCCGGTGAAGATGTAAATATCCTTGTATTTGATACAGAAGTTTATTCTAATACAGGCGGACAGGCTTCTAAAGCTACACCAGTTGGTTCTGTTGCTCAGTTCGCAGCTTCTGGTAAAGCTACTAAGAAGAAAGATTTAGCTGGCATCGCAATGAGCTATGGTTATGTATACGTTGCTCAGGTAGCTATGGGCGCTGATCGTAACCAGTGTATCAAAGCTTTCAAAGAAGCTGAATCTTATCATGGTCCATCTATCCTTATCTGCTATGCTCCATGTATTAACCATGGTATTAAAGGCGGCATGGGTATTGCTCAGGAAGAAGAAAAGAAAGCTGTAGAAGCTGGTTATTGGCATCTCTTCCGCTTCAATCCAGCTCTTGCTGATGAAGGTAAGAATCCATTCTCACTTGACAGCAAAGCTCCAAAAGCTTCTTACCGTGACTTTATTCTCGGTGAAGTACGTTATAACAGTCTTACACGTGCATTCCCAGAGCGTGCTGAAAAACTCTTTGAAAAAGCTGAAAAAGTTGCTGCTGATAAATATGAACACCTTGTTCGTTTGCAGAAACTTTATGAAGAATAATATCCATTAGAATAATGTTACAAGCCACCGGTTATGTCCGGTGGCTTGTTTTATATTCACTTATTTGTATCTCTTTATTTGAATTATGATATCCTTAGAAATTTACAAGTGTACTATTAATACGAAGACTATTTGCTATATATTTTTACTTTTTGTGTTATAATAAACGTCTTCTTGTTTGGTTTAGATAACCCTTCTAAATAAATCAAATCTTTTTGCAATCCATCAGTATATTTGTCAGAGATTTAGTATGCTCCCTATTAATTACGGTATTTTAATAAATAAAGCCTTAAAAGTTAAAATTAACCTGCTGGTTTATTTAATTATTATATCATTGAATTTGTATATTATATCTGATATAATAATAAAATATATTAATTATTATCAAAGGGGTGGCTTTAACTGTGCCTATAAAAATACCGGATACATTACCGGCTTTAAATGTTCTTGAATCGGAAAATATATTTGTTATGACACATGAGCGTGCCCTTCATCAGGATATACGTCCGCTTCATATTTTAATATTAAATCTTATGCCTACAAAAATTGAGACTGAAACTCAATTGCTTCGTTTATTAGGTAATACAGCTTTACAGGTAGAAATAGATTTATTACAAACTGCTACTCATAGATCAAAAAATACTCCTGCACAGCATCTTCTATCATTTTATAAAGTATTTGATGATATAAAACATAGAAAATATGATGGTATGATTATAACCGGAGCTCCTGTGGAACAAATGGAATATGAACAAGTCAATTATTGGGATGAACTATGTGAAATTATGGCATGGTCAAAAACCAATGTTTTTTCCACTTTACATATTTGTTGGGGTGCTCAGGCTGGATTATATTATCATTATGGTATCCCTAAATATCCTACTCCAAGAAAGCTTTCTGGTATATATTCCCATCGTATACTAGAAATAAACCATCCGCTCCTTCGTGGATTTGATGAAGTATTTATGGCTCCTCATTCTCGTCATACAAATGTATTGCGAGAAGATATTGTAAAAGTACCTAACCTTAAAATTATATCAGAATCTGCTGATGCGGGTGTTTATATAGTTGTATCACGCGATGGACGGCAAATATTTGTAACAGGTCATTCAGAATATGACCGCGATACTTTAGCAAAAGAATATTTTCGTGATGTAAATAAAGGGTTAAATCCACAGATTCCATATAATTATTTTCCAAATGATGATCCTACAAAAATTCCACCTTATACCTGGCGTGCACATGCTAATTTATTATTTACTAACTGGCTTAATTATTACGTTTATCAGTTAACTCCATTTGATATCGCTCAAATTTAAGTTATAATCTCAACAAAATTGAAAAATAAAAATTCAATTTAAATTATACTATCTTTTTTGTTATATTAATAAACGATGAATAAATCTATCGTTTATATTTCTTTCCGTGTGATTATTAAATAAACGGATATTGTATAAAACATCAGGTATTTTCAAATAAAAACTTTTATTTCTGGTTCATTTAGTTTAATATTTGAGTTGAAATTTTATATTCAAATATAATTATATTATTGTTTCCGTTAAGCTATATAAATTCTAAACCATATAATAACTATAGCGAATACCTTTCTAGGATATCTTTACAGATTTAGGTACCTTAAAATGGGGCGCCTGCGTGCAGCCATATAGAATATGGCTGCGTTGTGCAAAATAATTCAATATATTTAAGACGATGTTCTTTAAATAATTGTTGTTTATATTTTTGCTCTATCTAAAATAACATCTATTATTTTGCATTTAGCGCATCTTTTGATGCGCTGCGCAGGCGCCCCCCTCTCTTAGGTACCTTTTTGTTTAATAATTTTTAATAATATAGAATTTTAATACAATTTTTGTATTTTTATAATTTAATAAATTATATTTACATATGTTCACTAATATAAAATCCCACTATAAAATTTAATTATAGTGGGATTCATTTTATTTAACCGGTAAGCTGTTTCCTTAATTCATTTAATATTACTTTTTCCCTCCTTGAAACCTGTACTTGTGTCATTCCTAATACTTTAGCTGTATCCGATTGAGTTTTTGATTGGAAATACCGTAATACAATAAGTTTTCTATCCTTAGCATTAAGTGATTTTACTACTTCCTGTAATGCAAGTTTATCTGATATTTCTTCCTCATGATTTGGTATAGCTATATCATTTTGTCCGCCGCCATCGTCATCATCCTGTGTTAATGATATTACCGGCATAGATGCATTAAGCGCCTGAGCTGCTTCAGCCGGTTCTATACCTAAATTTTCAGCTAATTCATATATAGTCGGTTCTCTGCCTAAATCAATTGACATCTTCTGTCTTGCTTTTGTTGCTTTAAGTGATAATTCTTTCAAGCTACGGCTTACTTTTACAGTCCCTCCATCTCTAAACAGTCGTCTTATTTCACCTAAAATAACAGGTACAGCATATGTAGAAAAGCATAAACCTCTTTCAAAATCAAAACCTTTTGAAGCTTTTACTAAACCGACGCATCCAGCGCTGAATAAATCGTCATATTCTATTCCACGGCCTTTAAATTTATGTGCACAGGAATGAACAAGTGCAATATTATTATTAACTAATGCATCACGGTCATTCATCACTATGTTTCTCCCGGTTTATTTTAGGACGCAGCTTTTTTTCCATAGTGACTATTGTCCCTTTTCCCGGTGTTGATTTTACTATAACATTATCCATAAAGCTTTGCATAACAGCGAAACCTAAACCAGCTCTTTCATCTCCTCCTGTAGTATATAACGGTTCCATTGCTTTGTTTACATCTTCTATACCGCATCCATTATCCCGTATTTTTATTATTAACATATTATCATATAATTTTGTAGAAATAATAATATTCCCAGGTTTTTCTTTATATGCATGGATAATACAATTTGTAACAGCTTCTGATACTGCTGTACGTATATCGGCAAGCTCATCTATACCAGGGTCAAGCTGTGAGGCAAATGCCGATACAGCTACCCTTGCATAACTTTCATTGGATGATTTACTTGGTATGGTAAGTTTCATTTCATTAATACATGTTGCCATAATTATCCCTCCTTTTCTACTTTTTCTTTATTTTCAATATTATCCGTCTGTTTTTCATTATCATGTTGGCCTTCAAATGACGATATTCGGTCAACTCCAGCTAATTTCATAACCTTTTTAATATATGGCTGAGTATTATCTACTCTCATTTGTCCATTATATTGTGATATTAAACGGTATCTTCCTAAAGCTAAACCTACCCCAGAACTATCCATAAATGTCACTTTACCAAAATCTAATACTAATAATTTAGGTTTATACCGTTCTATTTTGGGATCTATTTCCTCTCTCATTATTTTAGCAGTATGATGATCTATTTCTCCTTCCAGATAAGCGGTTAATATATTATCTTTATACGTTATTATCATTTTTTCACCTCCAACATAAAAAATAACCCTTATCATTAATATGATAAGGGTTATATGTATGAATTTTTTGTAATAAAAGGTAGTACTAATTTATTATATTATGTTCATTTTTGTCATTTTTACTTATAATTGGTCGTATATCGCTTGCAAGATACAATGAACCGCATATAAGTACAATTCCGTTATCCTCTTTTGCTTTAGCTATAGATTTATTAACTGCATCTTTATAATCATTTTCATATGAACATACACAATACTGAGATACATATTTACATAATTCTTCTTTTTTAAGCGCACGTGGATTATTTATATCAACAGTAATTATAGATTTGCACAATGGGGCAATTATAGACATAGATTGTACATAGTTTTTATCAGCTAACATACCAATCACAGCATGAATATTTTTATCTGGCAATAATTTTTGCAATGTATTTTTAAGCTGATGCATTGCACTTGGATTATGTGCTCCATCTATTATTATAATTGGATCTTCACTCATCACTTCAAATCTACATGGAAATTTTACATGCAATACTGCATGTTCAATATCATTTTGTCCTATATCCACACCGATTTTTTTAAGTGCATTTGCCGCTTCAATAACTGTCAATGCATTATATATCTGATGCTCTCCCGCTAAAGCTAAATTATATATTTCATCTTTATAGCAAAAACGTGTACCATGAATATCAGAAGAAAAAATCTTACAATCATCAATAGATGGTATACATACTGAATTATTCTTTTTAGCTGCTGTTTTTAATATTATATCAAGTGCTTTTTCATTTTGTTTAGGATAAACAACAGTGATTCCATTTTGTTTTATTATTCCGCATTTTTCCATAGCAATGCTTTCTATAGTATCTCCTAAAATATCAGTATGATCAAAATCTATGGATGTAATAATAGTTTCAAGCGGATTTTTTATTACATTAGTCGAATCAAGACGTCCGCCTAACCCTGTTTCTATGACAACATATTGACATTTTGACTGTTCAAACCATTTAAACGCAATAGCTGTTACTATTTCAAATTCAGTTGCATAAAGGCCTTCTTTTTCCATTTTATCCGCAGCCTCTTTTACCTGCTCTGTTATTTCAGCTAACTGATCATGGCTTATAGGCTGTTCTCTAATTTGCATACGTTCACAAAAATCTGTTATATATGGCGAAATAAATAATCCAACTTTATACCCAGCAGTTTGCAATACCCTTGCCAACATAGCGCATGTAGATCCTTTACCATTTGTACCTGCAACATGTATTGCTTTAAGTTTATCCTGAGGATTATCTAAAAGCTCACACAATCTTTCTATCCTGTCAAGACCGGTTTTCATTCCAAATCTTAACCTTGAATGTATATAATTTAGCGCCTGTTCATATGTCATATTAGAGTTCCTTTCATAAAAAAATAAAACAAAAAATATGTAAAATATCATTAGTAATGTTTGATATTTACAATACAATGATTAAATTAATAAATTTATTTTCAATTATACAAAGTACAATATAAAAATATTTCTAAAATATACTTATATTTTTTAACATCAAAATAATAAAATACAGGAACCATTAAAAAGTGGGGCGCCCGCGGGCAACCATACGGTTGCCCCTGCAAATATTGTAGCTAAGAAAGACTCTGTTTATTTTTTATTAAACTCTCATAATATAACATTTGCAGGGAGCGCATCTTAAAAGATGCGCTCCGCGGGCGCCCCACTCCTCCTTTATCGCAACCTGTATCTTTAAATATGTATATTTATGATACTACCATAAATTAAGTCGATTATTTGTTTTTAATCTATTAAAAAATATGATAATTTTATAAAACTCATATTTATTAATCTTTGATTTAATTTAATATATAATTTGTCCTTAATTTAGATCAAAACCATTGTCAAAAAGCATTTGTTTTTTCCAGAATAAATTATTCATTAATTATAGTTTTAATCGATAATGCCGAAGCATAATTTTATGCTCCGGCATTATTATAAAGCTTATTTAGGAAGTTTTGCAATACTATCCTTTATCATTGCAATTTTTTCATTTAATTTTTCGGCTTGCTGCCTTTGTTTTTCAACAATATGCGCTGGAGCTTTTGATATAAATGATTCATTATTAAGTTTACCCATAACCTGAGCTAATTCTTTTTCAGCATTAGCATATTCTTTTTCTAATCTTGCTTTTTCAGCTGCAAAATCAATAAGTTCTCCCATTGGGATAAATATTTTTGCATCATTTGTAACAATAGATACAGCTGTACTAAAATCATCCTGTATATTTATTGCAACTTCAGACGCATATGCAAGACGTTTTATAAACATAGAACATTTTTCAAAAGTATCTCCAAAAGCAGTTTCAATATATACTTTAGCCTTTTTTGAAGGCGGTACATTCATTTCAGAACGGCGGTTACGTATAGCTCTTACAGCATCTATCATACGTTCCAATTCTGCTTCATCAGCCGCAAAATTAAACTTTTCATCATATGAAGGCCATTGTGATATCATAATACTCTCGCCTTCATGAGGTAATGTCTGCCATATTTCTTCCGTAATAAACGGCATAAATGGATGAAGAAGCTTTAATGTATTAGAAAGTACCCATACAAGTACTTTTCTTGTATTATCAGCATGCTGTTCATCCGATTGTATTCTAATTTTAGCAAGTTCAATATACCAGTCGCAATAAATATCCCAAATAAAATCATATAATTTTTGAACAGCAATACCTAATTCAAATTTTTCAAGATTTTCTGTGACTTCTTTTGCAAGAGTATTAAATTTACTTATAACCCATTTATCTTCTATTTGAAGATTTTCCGAAATGGATGGCGCAGGCATATCCTCATCAATATTCATAAGAACAAACCTTGATGCATTCCATAATTTATTTGCAAAGTTACGGCTGGCTTCTACTCGCTCCGGCATATAACGCATATCATTACCAGGGCTATTGCCGGTTGCTAATGTAAATCTTAATGAATCAGCTCCATACTGATCGATTACTTCAAGCGGATCAATACCGTTACCTAAGGATTTGGACATTTTACGGCCTTGAGAATCCCTTACAATACCATGAATAAATACTGTATCAAACGGCGGCTCACCCATCTGTTCAACGCCTGAGAATATCATCCTTGCTACCCAGAAGAAAATTATATCATATCCGGTTACAAGTGTATTAGTAGGATAATAATATTTTAATTCCTCAGTATTATCCGGCCATCCTAAAGTAGAAAACGGCCATAATGCTGAAGAAAACCATGTATCCAATGTATCAGGATCCTGCTCAAGCCTTAATCTTCCGCAGTTAGGACAGCTATCCGGCTTCTCGCGCGCTACAATAACTTCACCGCAGTCTTTACAATACCATGCAGGAATCCTATGACCCCACCATAATTGCCTGCTGATACACCAGTCTTTTATATTTTCCATCCAATGATAATATATTTTATCAAAACGTTCCGGTACAAATTTTACCTTGCCTTCTTTTACTACATCTATCGCAGGACCTGCAAGCGGTTTCATCTTAACAAACCATTGTTTTGATACTCTTGGTTCAACTATAGTATGACAGCGGTAACATTCACCGACATTATGTTTTAAAGGTTCAATTTTAACCAGATATCCGCCCTTTTCAAGATCAGCTACTTTAGCTTTACGGCATTCATATCTGTCCATACCGGCATATTTCCCGCCGTTTTCATTTATAATACCATCGTCAGTCATAACATTGATAATAGGTAAATTATGCCTTAAACCAACTTCAAAATCGTTAGGGTCATGTGCAGGAGTAATTTTTACAACACCTGTACCAAAATCCATTTCAACATATTCATCCGCAACAATAGGTATTTCACGGTTGCATAACGGTAATATTACATTTTTGCCGATAAGGTGTTTATAACGTTCATCATCCGGATGAACAGCTACAGCAGTATCGCCCAACATAGTTTCCGGACGGGTTGTAGCAAGCTTAAGATCACCGGAACCATCTGCAAGAGGATAGCTGAGATGCCAGAAAAATCCATCTTTTTCAGAATATTCAACTTCAGCGTCTGAAATTGACGTTTTACAATGCGGACACCAGTTTATTATACGTTCTCCGCGGTAAATAAGGCCTTTTTCATATAATCTTACAAATACTTCGCGTACAGCTTTAGAACATCCTTCATCAAGTGTAAAACGTTCGCGTTCCCAATCGCATGATGAACCTAATTTTTTAAGCTGTTCAATTATTCTTCCGCCATATTTTTCTTTCCATTTCCAGGCTCTTTCTAAAAAACCGTCACGGCCGATATCTTCTTTTGTAACGCCTTCTTCAGCCATAGCCTGAACTATTTTAGCTTCCGTAGCAATAGAAGCATGGTCAGTACCAGGAAGCCATAAAGCAGAATAACCCTGCATACGGCGCCAACGGATTAATATATCCTGTAAAGTTTCATCCAAAGCATGGCCCATATGAAGCTGACCTGTGATATTTGGAGGCGGTATTACTATTGTATACGGTTTTTTTGATTCATCCGGCTCAGCATGAAAATAATTTCCTTTTATCCATGAATCATATATTCTATCCTCTACTTCATGAGGATCATATGTTTTTGCAAGCTGCTTCATTTTAAAAATACTTCTCCTTTTTTTGTCCTTTTATCGGCAAATATTACAAATTTGTATATTTATTGAATTATATCATGCTGAAAATTAAATTGCAATATAAGGTATTATTTAAATATAGTTTTAATAAGAAATCATAGTATTAAATACATCAAGTAATTTCTTTCCGCTGTTATATTTATATAAAATATAAATTTTATGCATATTCAGTCAATATAATATAGTGAAAAGTTTGTTTATTATGACTATTTTTAAATACATTTATCCTATTTTTCAATATAATTTTTGTTATAAATGAAAAATTTTATGTTTTTTTATACATTCTATTGACATAATTATTCATAACGATTATACTTGATTATGTTAACATTTCGTTAATATATTATGAAAAATCTGGAGGTAAGGCAATGTTAAAGAAAATAACCGCGGCTCTGCTTTCCATTATGATGGTATTTGCCATGGCAGTGCCTGCTGTAACAGCCCAGACAACAGATGAAACAACATCTGTGCTTGGAGAAATCACTCTTAGCGATGCTATTGTTTCTATGACAGCAGAAAAAACTATAACTGCAACTGTACCTTATAATGGAACAAAAGCAGATTTTGAAGCAACCGAATGGGAATGGACTTGGGATGATAAGCCTTTTTCCGAATGGAAATGCTGGACTTCCGGTTCAACATATGACGGGGATCCGTTTATAACAGTAAATTCCTTTGGTTATAATGAAGAAACAGGTAATATTGAGCTTAGCTTTTCTAATGCCCTTCTTTATGGCACAACCGATTTAAGCAATGGTTCACGTCCTCGTATTAAACATCTTTTTGGTAACCATCCATTAAAATTAACCGGTACAAAAGGCGATGATACATATTCAACTGAAACAACTCTTCGTCTTGCTACCTTTGATCATGACCTTAGCTATCAGGAATTAAATCCTGCTATTGACGCTGCTCTTGAAAAATCCAAAGCTATGGATGACCGCTATCTTGAATATAGAGCAATCGGTTATTCTACTCTTGGCAAAGAAATACCAATGGGTATCGTAGCAAAAGATAAAGAAGATATAGATTATTATCTTAATACATGGCTTCCAATGGCCACAGAAGATCCTCAGGCTGCTGCTGAATTAGTAAAAAGCGGCGTTGATTATAAAATACCGCTTTGGCTTGATAATATCCACTCCGATGAACAACCTGGTATCGATGCTATGGTAACATTATTTGACCAGTTTGCTACAGAGGATACCATTACATATAAGACAAGTACAAAAACTGAAAAAGTATCCGCAGGTTATGGCAGAGATACAATGAATGTCCCAACTGAAGATGATGTTGAAGAAGAAATTACATTAAATGTTGATGAACTTTTAGATAACTTTATCATTATATTCGTATTTTCTATCAATCCTGACGGACGCGATGCTGTAAGGCGCTCTACTGAAACAGGATTTGACCCTAACCGCGATATCACATATCAGACACAGCCTGAACTTATAGCTACAATGTCTGAAATCGCAAAATGGATGCCTGCATCCATGATTGAATTCCATGGTTATGTTAATAACTTCCTTATCGAACCATGTACAGCTCCTCATGACCCTAACTATGAATACGACCTTTTAGCTCCACTGCTTGTTGAACATGCTTATGCTATGGGTAAAGCCGGTATAGCTATGTCTGATTCAGATGGTATTAAATATGACCGTTTTGTTATCCCATATGAAGATTATGACACAGGTTTAGACGGCGGTTGGGATGATGCCTCTCCAATGTATACTCCTGTTGCAGCTATGCATTATGGACTTCTTGGACATACTGTAGAAATCCCTGATATGAATGAAAACTCTTATCTTGCATGTCTTGGCGTTGCAGGCGCTAACATGAAATTTATGCTTGATAATAAAGACAGAGTATACCTTAATCAGCTTGAATACTGGACACGTGCTGTAAATAACGTAGACTTAGCTGAAAAGGTTGATGAATATTTTGTCGATGTAAACGGTGATGTTGTCGGACGTCCTCGTGAAGATGGTAAAGCATTCTTCCCAGATTATTATGTTATCCCAGTAGGCGATAGCCAAATTAATAATTATGAAGCATATAATCTTGTTGAATACGGCCTCCGTAATCAATGGAAAATTACTACATTAAATGAAGATACAACAGTAGACGGCGTATTATATCCTGCTGGATCATTTGTTATTGATATGCGGCAGGCACGCCGTGGTTGGATTAATGGATGTCTTTATAAGGGTTACGATACCTCGTCATTCTCTCAGCTTTATGCTGAAACAATAATCAATTTCCCTGCAATGCGTGGATTTGACTGCGACGGTATTTGGAATAAAGGTGTATTTGATGGTAAAACAACTCCATATACTGCCCTTGACCGTCCGGATTCCGGTTATGTATATGGCGCCTCAAAATATATCATTAAAAATAACAGCAATGAAGCTGTTAAAGCTATTAATAAAATCTTAAACGATAATAAACAGGCTCAGCTTATTTTAAGCGATATCGAAGGCGTTGCACAATATGGTGATTTCCTTGTACCTGCTTCATCAGCTGCCCTTGTTAAAGATATGCAGCTTGATATGATTCCATATGAAGGTTCAGCAGCTGTTCAGGAAATTGAAAAACCTAAGATTTATTTTACAAGTACACAATATGAAATCCGCTGGATGTTAGATTATCTCGGTTTTGAATGGTCTAATGATCCTGAAGGCGCAAATGTTATTATTTCTAATAACTCTACAGATGTTAAATCACTTATCGAACAAGGCATTCCTTATATAGGACTTTCTACTTCTCCGTTATCATTCTTATCCAACCAGCTTGGTATTAATGTAACAACTTCTGGTTCCAACATTTCCGAAGGCCTCTTAAAGGCTGATTATGCTCAGGATAGCTTTGCTACAAAGGGATATGAAGCTGAGGGTACAGTATATATGAAAGGCCGCGTATTAAGCGACCTTCCTGAAAATGTTAAACCTCTTGTTACTATAGCTGATTCAGATGCTTATATCGCAGGCGTTGACAGAACAGACCGTACATCTTATCTTGGTAAAGCTGTAGCATTTACAACCGATTATAACGGTACACCTATTACATTGTTCGGCATGAATATTCAAAATAAAGCAAATACACAAGGTTATTACCGTCTCCTTGCAAACGCTGTATTTGCCGGCACTGCTGATGTTACAGACGCTGATATCAATAATGTTCCAGCTCAGGAAATAACAGTTGATATGGATAAAACTAGTGTAGCTGTTAATGAAACCTTCCAAATGAAGATTACTACTCCTATAGATGTTATGGATATTGCCCTTATTAATGAATATGGCAAAGATCTTGGCATAAGCATTGATAATGTTGAATTAGTTAATGATAGCATTGTATGGACTATCAGTTCTGCAATCGGTACAAAAGGCGAAAGAAATATTGAAATCTATACCGATCTTGGCAATGGTTTACAACCAACCGGTACATCTATCGCAATTTCTGTAGGCCTTCCATCCACTTCATTTGATATTGCTCCCGAACTTTATAGTGTATCCACACAAGGAAAAGTATTTATGGTAAACAAAAATATTCCTGTTGAAGTTATCACAAATACTTCTGTAAGCAAAATCAAAATTACAAATGAATATGGTTCAGATATTGGCCTTTCAAATGTAACATATACCGATGAAGGCGATACACGTACATGGAATCTTAATATTGCAGTTGGTACTAAAGGATCTCGTGTATTTACAGTATCTGCTATTGGCAAAGATGGTTTAGCTACAGAAAATACAGAATCTTTCAGAGTACAAATTATAAAATAATATAAAGCCATAATCAAAACTACTAGTAAACTAGTGGTTTGCACAGTCCCCCAGATGAGTCAGTACTTGCTGATCCCTAGAATGGGTCTGAGGGTTTACCATCGCATCACAATTACAAGCAGCCGCTAAAAGCGGCTGCTTTCTTTTGCCTACTTCCTCTTTCCACCCGTGAACGAGTCTATGTACTCCTTGAGCGAGATTTAATCACTTGCCAAATCTTTTTCCAACTGGTTTTGGATGTACTCCTGGATCATCTTCGCATTTTCCCTACCGTATCCACAAAGTATCTACGGCACCAGAAATTCCTGCTCCCGTATTTATATTTCAGATTTGCGTGCCAATCGAAGATCATCAGTGCACTTTTGCTCCCTAAGCGTCCCTACGAACTGTACTATACTCATGTACGGCGAGATACTCACTAATAGATGAATATGATCTGGGCATGCTTCGCCCTCGATAATCTCCACTTTCATTTCCTTGTATCGCTTTTTGATGATCTCTATGATGTCCCCTGCATACCGCCTTATAGATCACTTTTCAGCTGTACTTCGGCGCAAATACCACATGGTAGAATGCGCTGTGTGCTTTACTTTGTTTTTCACATGCGTAAAACCTCCTTGCTCTTTCGTGATGCGGTCGCTAAACCTTCTTGATTGTAGCATGGAGGTTTTATTTGCCAAGACTTTTTTATTTACCCCTGCTAGAACCAGCGGTTTTGTTTTGCCTAATGGCAACAATAAAAAATAATGCAGCTAGAAAATAGCTGCATTATTTTTTATTCTACATTTATTACTGATACTGGACAATTCTCTTGAGCTTCAATAGCATTATCATATTCTTGCTCAGGTATTGGATTTGTATATACTTCAGCAAGGCCATCATCTGCTATTCTGAAAACTGCCGGACAAATTGTTGGACATAATCCACAACCTATACAGCCGTCTCTATCAATATTTGCATTCAAATATACTCCATCCTTTTGTATTAATTTACTTTTATCTACATATTCCCCAGGAAATAAACAAAACTATATTAATGAATATTGAAACTTGGAGCTTGTGTTTTAGCTGGATCAAATGATTGTCCGCCTGGTTTTGATAAATCAAAATAGATTCTAGAATTTCTTGTGGTACCCCAATCCTGCTGTGAACCGGTATCCTGTATTTTATTAAATGCTTCGCGAAACATAGTATTATGTGCTTCTTCACGATTAAGCAGGAAATCTATTGTTTCTCTTACTCCTTTATCATCAATCTGCCTATATAAATATTGATATACAACTTTAGCTCTCTGTTCAGATGCTATATCGGATAATAAATCAGCGGCAAGATCCCCTGTTTCATTTACATAAGCTGATGTCCAAAGATATCCAGATGCATTTGCAAGCATAGGTGTAAGTCCAGTTAATACATGTGCTTCTACTGAACCTACTGTTGCATTATTTGCATTAAGTTCATGTCCATTTAATAAATTAACAGTTGTAGCAACCATTTCAAGATGTCCTAATTCTTCTACAGCTGTATCTAAAAATAAATCTTTTATTTCTTTATCCTTTATCCTCATACTTTGTGATAAATATTGCATAGCAGCTTTTAATTCACCCTGAGGTCCGCCAAGCTGTTCTTGTAATAATGCGGCATAATTTGGATTTGGACGTTCTACCCTTACTTCATGTAATAATTGTTTATCGTGTTTGAACATAATATTTTCTCCTTTATATTAGAAAGTTAAAAATATTATTTCCTATTCAATTAAAGTCTATGCTTTTTTAATATCTAAAAAGGGATAAATTATAAATTGTTAAATAGGTAAATACTAAATATTATTAATTTTAATATATGAAAATAATATTTAATAAAATAAAGTAAAAAAACTGTATTAACATTCATCTTAATAAGAGCATATAAGAAAAAAATAC
>JABLTR010022891.1_pt1 | contig 17995 bp, 17 predicted proteins | sample 7160071 | NCBI WGS metagenome assembly JABLTR01 (sample SAMN14651230, study PRJNA627086) | human gut metagenome | isolation source: feces | host: Homo sapiens
CAAACCGGCGCATGTATATGAATATCTTTATTTTTATAAAAGTTTTTGCTAATACCATATTTATCGCAGTTTGCTCTTATATAACTTACAGCTGCTTTTGCAGATTCTTTCATAACATCGCCTAAGGACCCTGTAAGCTCTAATTTACCGGTACCATCCATAACTGCAACTTCAATTGGCAATAGTTCTCCGCCTACTGACGTCCATGCAAGCCCGTTTACTAAACCGATTTCATTTGATTTATCAATTTCATCACGTTTATATTTCTTAGGGCCTAACATTTTTTCCAGCATTTCTTCATTTATAGTAACTGATTTACATTCATTTGACGCTATCATTTTAGCTGATTTTCTGCATATAGTAGCAATTTGGCGTTCTAATGTTCGTACACCAGCTTCTCTTGTATATCCATCGATAAGTATATTAATAGCGTCATCAGTTATTTTGCATACCCTTTTGTTAAGTCCATGTTTTTTTAATTGCTTAACTATAAGATATTTTTTAGCTATATTGAATTTTTCATCTTGAGTATAACTTGATAATTCAATTATTTCCATACGGTCATATAACGGTTCTGGTATATTTTGAGCATAATTAGCTGTTGTTACAAATAATACATCACTAAGATCAAAAGGTACTTCTATATAATGATCTCTAAATGCACTGTTTTGTTCAGCATCCAAAACTTCCAATAATGCAGAAGACGGATCGCCTCTGAAATCATTACCCAGCTTGTCCACTTCATCAAGCAATATCAATGGATTTTTAGATCCTGCCTGATTAACTGCAGTAATAATTCTTCCAGGCATTGCGCCTATATAAGTTTTTCTATGTCCGCGTATATCAGATTCATCGCGTACGCCGCCTAAAGAAATACGGGCATATTTTCTTCCCATAGCTCTTGCTATAGATTTAGCAACCGAGGTTTTACCAACTCCCGGAGGGCCTACAAGACAAATTATTTGTCCTTTAATATCCGGAGCTAATTTTCTTACGGCAATCAGTTCTAATATCCTTTCCTTGATTTTGTCCATACCATAATGATCGTTATCAAGAATTTTTTTAGCCTTTTTTAAATCTGTCTGTTCTTTTGATACTTTATTCCATGGAAGTTCCAATACCATATCAAGATAATTACGTATTACAGAAGCTTCATGTGAACCGGATGGCATTTTGAATAGTTTATCTATTTCTTTATATAATTTTTCACTTACTTCTTCAGGAAGATCCATTTTATTAACAGTATCTCTATAATTTTCTGCTTCTTCCTGAGGATTATCACTATCGCCCAATTCCTGGGATATTACTTTTATTTGTTCACGAAGATAATATTCTCGTTGATTTTGATCTAAGCGCTCACGAACTCTATCATGTATTTCCTTTTCCATGGATAATACTTCATTTTCAGTTTTTAAGATTTCTATAAGCGCTTCTGTACGTTTTATATGATTAATTTGTGATAATATTTTTTGTTTTTCATCAAACCTGAGCATAATGTTTGATGCTATGTAATCAGCTAATCTACCTGGATCGTCAGCTGATAACACATTTAGTACTACATCTGGAGATATCTTTTCAGCAAGTTCAGCATATTCGTCAAAACTCTCTTGTATTTCTCTCAAAAGAGCCATTGATAATATTTGATCCGATACTGGTGTTTCTTCTATTTCCTGAATTTCTGCTTCAAAAAACGGGTCTGTATTGACCATAGTTATTATGCGTGCTCTTGATATACCCTCAACTGCAACACGTACCGTATCATTAGTCATTTTTAATATTTGACGTATTTTTGCGATAACACCTATGTTATATAGATCATCTGCTTTTGGATCATCCAACATAATACTTTTCTGAGGGGTGAGAAATACCATTTGCCCGGATTTCATTGCTTCATTTAATGCTAATATTGATTTTTTCCGGCCTACATCAAAATGTAATGTCATATCTGGAAAAAGCACTAAACCACGCAATGCTATAACCGGTATACGGCTATCTATATTCATATTTGTCCCCATAAAATTCGCCCCCTTAAAAAGAAACCTAGTTTCCATACATCATACAATAAAATGTCGAATATTGCAATCCATTTTAATAATGTATATCTGGAAAGTATGTTTTGCATAATAAAATAAAAAAGTTTTAATAAATTTTAAGCATAAAAAACAGCCGCTTAAAAAGCGGCTGCTGTTATGATACAGATTCTTTTCTATTTTTACCTGATGAAGGTAATTTTAACTGAACTGAACTTTTAGTTCTATTATTTGTTATTCTAGGTTTCTTTAAACCTTTAACAGTATCTTCATCAATTAGAATAGAATCAATGGTACTATCAGACGGTGTTTCAAACATAAGAGGCATTAAAAGATTTTCCATTACTCCTCGAAGTCCTCTAGCGCCTGTTTTTCTCTCTATTGTTATATCTGCTATAGCTTTTAAAGCTTCAGGTGTAAATTTTAATTCTATACCATCTAATTCAAATAATTTTACATATTGTTTTAATATAGAATTTTTAGGTTCACATAATACCCTTACTAGAGCATCGGAATCCAACGCATGCAAAGCGGTTATTATTGGAAGACGTCCAACCAATTCTGGGATAAGGCCGAATTTTACTAAATCTGCAGGTATAACATTTTTATATATTTCTATAGCTTCAATGTCATTTTTAGATTTTATATCAGCTTCAAATCCCATAACAGATGTACCTATACGTTTTTCAATAATCTTTTCAAGGCCATCAAAAGCTCCGCCGCATATAAATAGGATATTAGTAGTATCAATTTGTATAAAATCCTGCTGTGGATGCTTTCTTCCACCTTGCGGAGGTACATTCGATACAGTACCTTCTAATATTTTTAAAAGCGCCTGCTGTACGCCTTCACCTGATACATCGCGCGTTATTGATGGATTTTCCGATTTGCGCGCAATTTTATCAATTTCATCAATATAGATTATGCCTTTTTCAGCTAATTCTACATCATAATTTGCAGCCTGTATAAGCCTTAAAAGAATATTTTCTACATCTTCGCCTACATATCCAGCCTCTGTTAAAGTTGTAGCATCTGCAATAGCAAACGGTACGTTTAATGTTTTGGCCAGCGTTTGGGCAAGTAACGTTTTACCAACACCTGTTGGTCCGAGAAGTATTACGTTGCTCTTTTGCAGTTCTGTTGTATTTTCACTTTCAAAGAAAATCCTCTTATAATGATTATAAACCGCTACGGATAATGATATTTTTGCTTCATCCTGTCCAACGACATATTCATCAAGAACAGCTTTAATTTCCTTTGGTTTTGGAAGGCTGGTCAGAGCTGGTTTTTCTTCTTCATGTTTATGGGATAATGCATTTTCTTCATCATCTATTATATCAAAACATAATTCAACACATTCATTACAAATATAGACTCCATGTCCAGCAATAAGCCTTTTTACTTGATCCTGTGTTTTTCCACAAAATGAGCAGCGTACTGTTCTATCTCTCATATCGTCATTTCTGGCCATTCAATATATATCCCCCAAAATTTTATCTTGTTGAAATAACCTTATCAACAAGTCCGTATTCAGCAGCTTCCTGTGCTGACATAAAATTATCACGTTCTGTATCGCGTTCAATTATTTCAATTGGTTTACCTGTTACATTAGCTAATATATTATTTAACTGCTTCTTTATTCTTATAATACGGTCTGCATGTATTTTTATATCTGTAGCCTGGCCTTGCATACCGCCTAAAGGCTGATGTATCATAATTTCACTGTTTGGTAATGCAAGACGTTTACCTTTAGCCCCTGATGCTAATAAAAATGCACCCATACTTGCAGCCATGCCTATACATATTGTAGATACGTCACATTTTATATACTGCATTGTATCATAAATAGCCATACCAGCAGTTATAGATCCGCCAGGACTGTTTATATAAAGACTTATATCTTTATCTGGATCCTGGCTTTCTAAGAACAACAGCTGAGCTACTACTAAACTTGCTGTTGTATCATTTACTTCTTCTGACAGCATGATAATTCTGTCATTTAACAGACGTGAAAAAATATCATATGAACGTTCGCCCCTGTTGGTTTGTTCAATTACAACTGGTACTAAACTCATATTATTCTCCCTTTCCGCCGTTGTGCTCCGGCAATATAAAAAATATAGCCCCTATAACGCACAATTATATTATGTTTTAAGAGCTAATTTGTCTGCATTAGCCTATTTCTATTTTATAAACTAATGCAGACGGTAAAACTTCATTTAAATGATTATAGTCTTAATTTAAGATTAGTCAATACTTTTTATTAACGATTCATATTATTGTCCAAAATATTCCAATTCAATCAATATAAAATAAAAAAGTATTATTCAGCCTGATTTTCCTCTTCTTTATTATCTTCTGATTCATCAATTGGTTCATATTTATAACCAGATGCCTGAGTATCATCATCAACTTTTACTGGTTCCGGTTCTTTATCAGTAACAGTAACATCAGCATTTGCTTTGATAATTTCTACAGCTTTGCCTACAGCAAGATCTAATTTTAAATCTTCAGCTGGGATTACAGCTTTAACTTTTTCTAAATCAGTTTTATACTGTTCAGCTAAATTCTGGAATTCTTTTTCTAATTCTTCATCACTGATTTCAATATTTTCAGCCTTTACAATTTCTTCAAGAGCAAGTCTGACTTTAACTTGTTTTTCAGCATTTGGTTTAAATGAATTACGGAATGTTTCCGGATCAAGATTTGTATATTGGAGATAAGTATTAATATCTAAACCCTGATGCTGTAAACGATGTGCAAAATCATGTATAGCATCGTCTACACGGCGTTCAATCATAACATCAGGAATATCAGCTTCTACATCTTTTAAAATTTCATCAATAAGCTGGTTTTCTACATTATCTTCAGCAGCTTTTTCCTGTCTCTCAGCAATTTCTTTTTTGATACTTTCTTTTAATTCATCAAGTGTATCATATTCGCTAACATCTTTAGCAAATTCATCATCAAGCTCAGGAAGTTCTTTTTTCTTTATATTATGAATTTTTACTTTAAATACGGCGTCTTTACCAGCTAAATCAGAGGCATGGTAATCTTCTGGGAATTTAACGTTTACATCAAATTTATCATCAATATTATGGCCTACCATCTGATCCTCAAAGCCTGGAATAAAAGTATTAGAACCTAATACTAATTCATAGCCTTCGCCTTTACCGCCTTCAAAAGCCTGGCCGTCTATAAATCCTTCAAAATCCATTACAACTGTATCGCCATTTTCAGATGCACGGTCTTCTACATCAATTATACGTGCGTTTTGTTCCTGCATACGTGATAACTGTGCGTCTACTTGTTCATCAGTTACAGGTTTGATAACCTTTGTAGCTTTAAGGCCTTTATATTCGCCAATTTTTACTTCTGGTCTTACTGCTACTATTGCTTTAAACTCAAGTCCATCTTTACCTACGCTAATAACTTCAAGTTCTGGACGATCGTCAATAACATTGAGTTCTGATTCTTTTATGGCTTCTTCCAAAGCGGCAGGATATACATCGTTGATAGCATCATCATAGAAAATATCTTCGCCATAATACTTCTCAACAAATGCTCTCGGAGCCTTACCTTTTCTAAAACCAGGAACATTAATTTTCCCAATATTCTTTTTAAATGATTTTGTTACTGCCTGTGCAAAGGTGTCCTTATCAACATCGATAATTAATTGTACTCTGCTTTTTTCCTGCTTTTCTAAAGATTTTAAACTCATTATTTTATTTCCTCCATAAACTTTAAAATATCGTTTAATTATATCATGTATTTTAATAAAAATCCATTATTTATATTATACAACCACTACAGGGGTAAAACCTATAAAATCACATGAAATTAACCTAAAATCAATGCCATAATGCTTTCCAATAACCGCTTTTTTTATTGCATTGCCATGTAAATGTCCATAGTAGCATTTTTTTATATCATGTTGTTTTAATACATTCATTATTTCTTCGCACACCTGAGTATCAAATAAAGGCGGATAATGAAGAAATACTACCGGCTGCAAACCTATCTTTTCTGCTTCGTTTATTGAGGTATTAAGCCTATTTGCTTCACGTAACAACACCTTATTATCATTTTCAGCATCATAAAACCAGCCTCTTGTCCCGCATATAGCTATATTTTCACATGCCGCCGCGCTGTTATGAATAATATGAAGCGTATTTAAATTATGTTCTTGAAAAAATTTTTCCATTTTTGTCCGGGATGACCACCAATAATCATGATTGCCTTTTAAAATATATTTTGTACCAGGTAAATTATTAATAAATTCAAAATCTGCTAATGATTCTCCCAATGCCATTGCCCAGGATATATCTCCTGCTATTACTACACTATCATCTTTTTTTACAAGTTTTTCCCAATTTAATTTTATCTTATCAACATAATTATCCCATCCGTTGAAGATATCCATTGGTTTATTTACGCTTAATGATAAATGTAGATCTGCTATGGCAAAAATAGACATTTGTTCGTCCCTTCTGAATTTGAATAATAAGCTTTACTTGTGTAATAATATTGACATGGTATGCTTAAGATTTAATAGATGCATATCCATAAGTTTATCATTAAAAAGAGGTGCCAAAAGATGGATAAAAATCCAAGACCAGATTCTTGTAAATGTATCCAAGGTGTTGTATGCGATGTAAAAAACTGTGTTCATCATGACGGCGAATGTTATTGCACAGCTAAAGAAATAAGCGTTGGCCCAACTTATGCTATCAGTTCAGCAGACACAGTTTGCGCAACATTTAAAAGCAAATAATATAAGCTAATATATATTATATAGCTTAATATTCTCTATTTGCGGGGAATAATCAGCATAAAAAGTTGTACGCTTACTCTATGCTATTTATTCCCCGCATAATTCTTTTTTATTTTATAAGTTCATTTAATACGGTATTCTCCATATCATCTTTTTCACATGATATTTTAAATCTGATTTCTTTATTCTTTAATTCCTGTAATGATTTAGGTACAGGCATTTTTGTAATTTCATAAAGTTTATTAACTTTATCAAATTCGCTGATATCATCACAATTACCACATAATGCTTCAAGCACGCTGGATGAAAATTTATAAGGGCTTGCTGTAGAAGCAATAACAGTAGGGGTATTATCGTTTTTATCAGCTACATAATCTTTATAAACTTTAAGAGCAACCGCTGTATGCGTATCGCTAAGATATCCTTTATCAAACATATCTTTTATTGTAGCCTTAGTTTGTATATCATCACAAAAACCAGCTGCAAAGATTTTGCTTATTTTTTCTTTAATATCATCATCAACTGTATATTTACCGGTTTTATTAAGGCTATCCATCCATTTGTTTACTTTATCGCTGTTTTTCCCTGAAAGATCATATAATAACCGCTCAAGATTACTTGATATAAGTATATCCATAGATGGTGATATAGTTGTATAAAAATGTCTGTTGCGGTCATAAGTACCGGTTTTTATAAAATCAGTCAATACATTATTAGCATTGGATGCGCATATCAGTTTGTTTACCGGCAATCCCATTTTCATTGCATAATATGCAGCTAAAATATTTCCAAAATTACCTGTTGGAACATCAATATTAATTTTATCGCCTAAAGAAATTTGATTATTATTAATCATATCGCAATAAGCTGAAACATAATAAATAATTTGTGGAACAAGCCTTCCCCAATTTATTGAATTGGCGCTTGAAAACATCATATTATTTTCAGCTAATTTTTCTGCAACATCTTTATCGGTAAATATTTTTTTAACACCTGTCTGAGCATCGTCAAAATTACCTTTTATTGCAAATACAGCTACATTTCCACCTTCCTGAGTACACATCTGAAGCTTTTGCATCTGGCTGACGCCCTGTTCAGGATAAAATACCATAATTTTTGTACCAGGTACATCCTTAAAGCCTTCTAATGCAGCTTTGCCTGTATCGCCGGAAGTAGCTACTAAAATAACAATAGTTTTACCGCCGCATGTTTTTTTTGCAGCTACAGTTAATAAAAACGGTAAAAGCTGCAGCGCCATATCTTTGAACGCACATGTAGGACCATGCCATAATTCTAATATATTGCATCCATCTGTTATATTAACAAGATGAGCTATATCATCGCATTCAAATTTGCCTTTTTTATATGCGCCTGTTACACAATAATCTATTTCATCTTCTGTAAAATCAGTAAGATATAAACTTAAAATGTATTTTGCCCTATTAATATAATCCATTTTAGATAAACGGTTTATATCATCCAAAGTTATTTGAGGAAAACTTTCCGGTACAAATAAACCGCCTTCAGACGAAATACCTTTAGATATTGCCTTGGCAGAAGTAACACTTACTTTACTATCCCTTGTGCTATTATACAGCATTAATCTCAACTCCAGTTTTTGTTTACCTTATATCATCTTATATAAAATTGCGTTTGACAAATTCATATGCATTTTTAAACATAATTTTATCAGTTAATTCCTCTGAATAACCCAAATCAATAAGATAATCATATAATTTTGATACATCTTCAATTCCGGTAATACATGAAGGCATATCCGCGCCGTCAAAATCCGCGCCAATAGAAATATTATTCTCCCCTTTAAGGGATATATAATGGTCAATATGTCTTTTTATATCTTTAAAAGTACAGTCAGATGTGTTATTGACAAACTGCGGATAAAAATTAATCCCCACAATACCATCATGTTTTATAATTTCTTTAAATTGATTATCTGTAAGATTTCGCGCATTATTACAAATATATTTTGAATTGGAATGAGTTGCAGCAAACGGTCTTTTTGCAACAGATGCCACATCATAAAATCCTTTTTCTGATAAATGCGATACATCTACAGTTATATTAAGCTGTTCCATCAGTTTAATAGACTCAAAACCAAATTCACTTAATCCTCTACTTTTTTCTGATAATATGCCGTCGCCTAATTCATTAGGCCCATTCCATGTTAAGGTTATCATCTTAACGCCGCAGTCAGCCATATGCTCAAAACCTTCCAGTTTGCCTCCAGCTGCTGCAGCACCTTCAACTGACAATATCGCCGCACATTTATTACTTTTTATTGCATGTTGAATATCATCAAACTTTTTACATTGTACAATAATATCTGAATGTTTGTCAATTTGTTCTAAAAAATAGTAGTAACAATTATTAAAATGGTCTACAGCTTTTTGTTTTCTTAATTCATCCGGTACCCATATGGCAAACAACTGCACCCATGGATGATATTTTAATCCCTTTTCTAATGATATCTGTAAATTATTAATTTTAAAATCCAATTTATCTTTTTGACACATATAAAGGGTATCGCAATGCAAATCAAATAATCTCAAAGCTACCATCCCATCATAAAAGCATTTTTAATATGGTTATATTCGATAACATGAAATTCTCTTGTGCCAGTGATAATTTCTATCACATCAAATCTTATATTTAAATTAGTTTTATGTTCAGATAAATACATTAGCGCGGTATTTATAATACGGTTTTGTTTAGTTTTAGTCACCCATTCTACCGGCCTGGCATAACTTGTATATCTTCTAGTTTTTACCTCGACAAATACAATATATTTTGAATCACTGGCTATTATGTCAATTTCGCCAAAACGCGATCTGTAATTTGTACAAATTATCTCATACCCGTCATTTTTCATCCGTTCAGCCGCATATTGCTCTCCCAATCTACCGCTGCTGTTATCCGCCATTTTATTTATTATTCTCCCAATATCTTTTTAAGAAAAGTTTTTCTATGTATTTCACATGGACCATATTCTTTAATTAACTGAATATGTAAAGCTGTGCCATAACCCTTATGCTTTGCAAACTGATATTCAGGATAAAGTTTATCCATTTCTTTCATATATCTATCACGGCTTACTTTAGCTAATATAGAAGCCGCTGCAATTGAAATACATTTTGCATCGCCTTTTATTATTGTTTGGCCTTGTATATCAATATGCGGCATAGTATTACCATCTACAAGTACATAATCCGGAGTTATTTTTAGCCCCTCAATAGCTCTTTTCATAGCTAAAAGAGTAGCCTGCAAAATATTTATCCTATCTATTTCCTGAACATTTGCAGTACCAATAGAATATGATAACGCTTTTTCACATATTATCTCGAATAATTGCTCACGTTTTTTCTCACTAAGCTTTTTTGAATCATTAATTCCTTCAATATCACAATTTTCAGGCAAAATAATTGCCGCTGCATATACATTTCCTGCTAAAGGACCTCTTCCAGCTTCATCAACCCCGCATATGCAACAATATCCTTTTTCTTTTGCCTCAGATTCATATAAAGTCCAGTTTATCTGTTCTTTTAGCATTTTTATTATTCTCCCGGCGGTACATCCAATGTAATTTTACCTAATAAACCAGCTCTAAATTCATCGAGCACCATAACAGATGCTCTTTCTGTATCAAGCTCTCCTCCTGATATCAACATACCACGCTTTTTTGCTATTAATTGCAGTAAAGCATATCCATCCATTTGTGAGATATTATCAAGCTTATATCTTAAGATAATTCCCTGTGGATAATTTGCTGCAAGGTATTCCAATAAACGGCAGGCAAGCGTTTCCGTATCTATAATTGTATCTTTAACAGCTCCTGTAAATGCCAGTTTTTCTCCAACTATAGGATCGTCAAATTTAGGCCATAATACTCCCGGTGTATCTAAAAGTTCGCCGCCTTTTCCCATTGAGAACCATTGATTGCCTCTAGTCACTCCAGGTTTATCGGCTACTTTTGCTTTATTACCTTTTGCAATACGATTTATAAAGGTTGATTTTCCAACGTTTGGTATACCAACTACCATAATTCTGATAGGGCGCGAACCCATACCTTTGCGTTGCCAGGCAGCTATTTTATCTTTTAATATTTCCCTTGCAACTGGGATTATTTTATTTAATCCTTTTGAACTTTTGCAATCTACCGGTATAGCTGTTATTCCTTTTGATGCAAAATATTCTATCCATTTATTGGTCATAACCGTATCTGCTATATCACATTTATTGAGCAATATTATATTAGGTTTTGAGCCGATTAATGATTTAAGTTCCGGATTTTGGCTGCTTTGTGGTATACGGGCGTCAAGCAATTGAGCAACTATGTCAACAAGCGGCAAAGATTCTTTAATAAGCCTTCTTGTTTTTGCCATATGTCCTGGAAACCATTGTATTTGTGACTGCTGTTGACCCATATTTTTATACACAACCTTTTTTATTAATTAACAAAGCCAAAGCTTTCAAATGGGAATAATCTTAATAATGCTACACCTATAATTTGATCTCTTTCAATAAATCCTACATCTGGAAATCTACTATCCTTTGAATCGTTTCGATTATCGCCCATTACAAAATAACATCCTTCAGGAACAGGATATACAGCTTTTTCTATCCGCCCATTTTTGTCAAAATATAATTGCGGTTCATTCCCTTCTATTCCTTGTGGAACTGATATTAAACTCCATCTCAAGTCCTTTTCATTTATATATGGTTCATCTAAAATCTTTGGCGTAGTACTATCTTTATCATAAACCTTTACAACATCGTTTTTATAATCAATTTCGACCGTTTGTCCATCCATACCGATTACTCTTTTTATTATAGGATGACTATTATTACCTTCAGTTGATAAAACCACTATATCATCATTTTTAGGATTACAGAATAAACTTGATATAACCAAACGGTCCCTATCATGCAATGTTGGAACCATAGAAGTACCATCTACCATAACTATTCTAAATATAAACGCAAAAATAATAACAACTACCGCCAATGCCGAAGTAAGAGCCTGACACCAATCATTTACTTCAGACCAACGGTTCTTCATATTAATATTTACAGCAGCGCTATCATTTAAACGTCTGCTTTCTTTATCGGCATTGTACGTGTTACTCATGGAAATAATCACCACATTTCAAAAATATAACATCATAATATAAAAATGATGCAAAAAAGGGACCTTAAAGTCCCTTTAAGCTTACTACCTGAGTTGTTCTTTAACTTTTGCAGCTTTACCAACTCTATCACGGAGATAATAAAGTTTACTTCTGCGAACACGGCCGCGTCTGATTACTTTAACATCCTGTACATTCGGAGAATGGATTGGGAAAACTCTTTCAACACCAACACCATATGATACTCTGCGTACTGTGAATGTTTCAGCAATACCGCTACATTTTTTAGCGATTACAGTTCCTTCAAAAGCCTGAATTCTTTCTCTGTCACCTTCACGGATTTTAACATCAACTCTTACTGTATCGCCGATTGAAAACTGAGGTAAATCCTTTTTTAAACTGTCTTGTGCAATGTACTTAAGTGCATCCATTAAAAAATCCTCCTAAAATTTTCAGACATTCATTATCTTAACTTTTATCATTAAGACAGAGGACTGCCCGCTTCAATGTCATAGCTTTTATAAGCTTTTGGCATTGACCCCCATTGGATAAAATTCCAACGGCAAACCAAATGCTTTATTAGCATATCATAAATATATAAAAATTGCAAGAATTTTCTATATATTATACAAAAATATAATTAAAAATAAAATTCAACCAATCTTATTATAAATTATCATATGATACATAATTTTGCTTTTTATATATATACCCAATGATATGTTTTATTAAGATTATTATTGGGTGGCATGCATTAATCTAATAAATTAAATTATAAGATTAAAATTTCCCTTATACATATAAAACTAAATTATAATATTTTTTAGTTTACAGCAACACTACCGATTACATAAACCTAAGAGGGGGGCGCCCGCGTGCGGACGAATGTCCGCTGATGCAAATGCATTTTACTTTAAAACATCTTATTTTTTCTTTTAATACATTTTTAATAAGAATAGCATTTGCAGTAAGTGCATCTTAAAAAGATGCACTTACGCGGGCGCCCCCCTCTTTTTTGTCCTACGGTAATTTATTTTGTTTTAAGTTGTTTTTTTCTAAAACAATATATAATCATATTTTTATCTGTAAACATTTTTATTATTTTCTTTATTTATAAAAATTTATATAGTGCTATCAACATTACTATTGTTAAATACATGTACTGTTGATATTATTTTATCAAATGTATCTTTTGCCTGGTCTTTCATTTCTAAAGGACTCCATGCTGTCAATAATAAAAAATAACCATCATATTCTATTGCATATACCCTATATGCAATTCCATAACCCTTAATTGTTCCTTCTATATTTGCTGCACATGCGGTTTTATTATCATAAGTTGCGTTTTCTATTTCACCTGTTACCGGATCATCTATAGCGCTTGACATATTGCTTAAAACTTTTGACATATATGTTCCGCATGTTATACCACTTTCAAATAATGTTTTATCTTCTGTCATTGATACAATAAATAATTGTTCATTATTGTCAACAACTGATAAAAGGGAATCTTCATGGAAAGATTGATCTAATTGTGACCAGTTTCCCGGTACATCAATAGAAAATTTTGAATCAGTAGAGTTTAATGTTATAGTAGTATTTGGATCACCACTGGTATTATCCATCACTTTATTGAGAGAATCTCCAAAACTGCAACCTGTAAATAATATTAATATAAATATTACACAAGTTAATATACAGGCTAATCTTTTTAAACTTATTCTCATAAAAAGCACCCTCCGTTTTCTTAAATTACTATATTTTTATAAGCCTAATTTAATATATTCATATTATCTCGTATTTATTATGTTAATGCAATATTAAAAATAGCGGAAACAATAAAATAAATTGCTTCCGCTAAATTATTATACAAAATTTTATGTATAAAATCAATCTAATATTTCACCATAAACTTCACCTGATAAACCTCCGGCATTTGATTCATCAGTATCAATATGCATTGCAGGCGCAAAATCATCGCGTACTCTTACTACAACGTCGCCAAATATAAGTGAACGTTCAGCAGAATCAATCTTTACGCTTACAATTTGTTTATCAGCTAAATTCATTTCTTTAGCAGTATCAGGAGTAAGATGAATATGGCGTTTTGCAGCTATAACACCTTTATCCAGTTCAATTTCTCCCTTTGGTCCAACTATTTTGCAGCCTGGTGTACCTTCAATATTTCCAGACTCGCGTATAGGAGCGGCAATACCAATTGAACGGGCGTCAGTTAAAGAAATTTCTACCTGGCTTTCTTTTCTTACCGGACCTAATATTGATACATTGCTGAGAGTTTTTTTCGGTCCAATAACATCAACTCTTTCTACGCATGCAAACTGGCCTGGTTGAGAAAGCATTTTTTTAACAGTAAGTTCATAACCTTCACCGAATAATGTTTCCAAATCAGATTTACTGAGATGTACATGTCTTGCTGATGTTTCTACTAATATTTTTTTCATATATTTATCCCCCACTAAACTATAGCAATAAAAAAATATATCTTTTTACAATTTTATTATATCAAATAATATAGTTTTTTCAAGTTAGTTTATTCAATAAATTCACCATTTGTAAGCTGGCCTAAGCTTTGCGCTTTAAGATATGCATTTATAAATCCATCTATATCTCCATCCATAACAGCATTTATATTACCCATTTCATAACCTGTCCTATGATCTTTTGCTAGGGTATACGGCATAAATACATATGAACGAATCTGTGATCCCCATCCGATTTCTTTTTGTTCGCCTTTTATATCCTCAATCCTATCAAGATTTTCTCGTTCTTTTATTTCTATAAGCTTTGATTTTAACATTTTCATAGCTACTTCACGATTTTGATGCTGGCTTCTTTCATTTTGACAAGCTACTACTACTCCTGTAGGTATATGTGTTATACGTACAGCCGATTCGGTTTTATTAACATGCTGTCCTCCCGCTCCTCCTGAGCGATAGGTATCAACCTTTAAATCTTCCGGGTTAATATTTATTTCTACGCTATCATCAATTTCCGGCATAACTTCTAAAGAAGCAAACGATGTATGTCTCCTTCCTGAAGCGTCAAACGGAGATATTCTGACAAGGCGGTGTACTCCTGTCTCACTTTTTAAATATCCATAAGCGTTTATACCTTCTATTAATATAGAAGCGCTTTTAAGGCCTGCTTCATCACCGTTGAGATAATCAAGCAATTTCACTTTATATTTATGGCGCTCCGCCCATCTTGTATACATTCTGTAAAGCATCTGCGCCCAATCCTGAGCTTCTGTTCCCCCTGCTCCGGCATGAAATGTTAATATTGCATTATTAGCATCATATTCTCCGGTTAATAAGGTTGCAAGCTTTTGTTCCTGTAAATTATTTTTTAATTCTTCCAAACCATTTTTTGCATCTTCAAGAACTGAGGTATCCTCTTCTTCATCGCCTAGCTCTATTAATGTCATTGTATCGTCATATAAACTGCATAATGAATCATATCCAGCTATTTTATTTTTTATATTGCTAATACGCTGTAATATTTTCTGTGAATTTTGCATATCATCCCAGAAATCCGGAGCCGCTGATAATTTCTCCAGTTTTTTTACTTCTTCTTTAAGACCTTCTATTCCTAATGCTTCGGATAATTCTTTAATCTCTGGTTTTAATCCTTCTAATTCAAGACGTAATTCTTCAAATTCAAGCATATAACGTTATTTACCTTTCAATTATAGTTATTTCTTTAATATTAATCTTTGTAGATTATAAAATAATGATACAAAAATGTAAAGAGATTTTAACCGCTAATATTATATTAACATTTATAATATAAATATAAAATTTCAATTCATAATATTAAACATACTTTTAAAATTATAAATATACTTGCACTATTTCCATAAATTAGATACAATGATATAATAAAATAAATATAGAATGCAAAAATAACATAAATACCAGTAAAATTACAAATATTAATCTGGTATTATGAACCAAAATATTGGAGGTTATATATGTATTCACAAAAAGACCTTGAATGTCCGGTCTGCCATGAACATTTTAAAGATGATGATGATATTGTCGTATGCCCTGTTTGCGGCGCTCCACATCATAGAGAATGCTGGAATAAAACAGGCCATTGCCAATATGAATCAACTCATGGCACGCCAGAGCAATGGAAACGTCCTGAAAAACCAGAACCAGAACCTCAAAAAAATGAAAATAATTCATCTGAAAACAATACTAATCAAGCGGACAGCCGTATTATTTGTCCTAGATGCCGTACGCTTAATGATAATAACGCACAAATCTGTATGAGATGTGGTTATCCTCTTCATGAAAATGCTAATAATTATGGTCAGCCTTTTCAAAATAGTCAGCCAAACGGACAATTCCCTCCTATGTTTGTATATGATCCATATGGCGGCGTTGATCCAAAATCTAAAATAGATGATGTTCCTGTTGCTGATATAGCTGCATTTGTTGGATCTAATTCAGCTTATTATATTCCTAAATTCAAGAAAATGAAAGAAAATAAACATTCAATAAGCTTTAATTTCAGCGCATGTATTTTAGGTCCGTTTTGGTTTATTTTCCGTAAAATGTTTATTTGGGGTTTAATATTTCTTGTACTGTTATTAGCTGTTAGGATTCCTGATATGATTTCATCGATGACTCCAGAAATTATAACTGGCCTTGAATCTCAATTTGGAATTGATTTAAATAACACTGTTGTTATACCAGCTTTTTTGCAGCCAATATTTTGGGGTGTTTCTTTATTATTGCATATATTATGGGGATTTATAGGTAATAGAGTCTATATGGGTTATGTTCTTAAAAAGGTCAAAAAATTATCGGAAGATAGTGTACAAAATGAAAACATTGATCAATTGGAATATCAAAAAGCATTATTAAAAAACGGCAATGCTAATATGGCATTGGGCTTGTTGGCATTTTTAATTTATTATTTAATTCAAATGATTATTGTATATATCGTATATTATTAAACAAATACTGCTTAATACAGTAAAAATTAGTGAGGGTGATTGATATGAAAATAAGAAAAGCTATTATACCAGCTGCCGGACTTGGAACAAGGGTATTACCTGCATCAAAATCCATGCCTAAAGAAATGCTGCCGATTGTTGATAAACCTGCTATACAATATATAGTGGAAGAATGTGTAGCAGCCGGTATAACAGAAATTTTGATTATTACAGGACGCGGTAAAAATATAATTGAAGATCATTTTGATTATAGTATTGAACTTGAAAACCATTTGAAAAATAAAGGTAAAACCGAGATGCTCACTCAGGTACAGCATGTTGCAGAGCTTGCTAATATTCAATATATCCGCCAAAAGAAAACCCTTGGTTTAGGACATGCTGTCTTATGTGCTAAATCATTTGTAGGCAATGAACCTTTTGCTGTATTATACGGTGATGATGTTATTATAGGTGATAAGCCTGCTATAGGTGAACTTGCCGAGGCTTATGAACAATACGGCCTTGGAGTATGCGGAGTTAAAAAGGTAGCTGAAAAAGATATTTCAAAATATTCTTCTTTAAAAGTTGAACTTATTAAAGAACATATTTTCAAAGTTTCTGATATGATTGAAAAACCTGGACCAGATGAAGTTTTATCTTTATATTCTATATTAGGTAGATGTGTCCTTCCTCCTAAAATATTTGATATATTAGAAAATACTAAACCTGGTGCAGGCGGTGAAATACAGCTAACCGATGCTATGAAAGAACTTACTTATAAAGAATCTATGATTGCTGTAGAATATTCCGGCAAAAGATATGATATGGGTAATAAATTTGGTATAATGCAAGCGGCTTGTGAAGTTGCTTTGCAGCATCCTGAAATTAAAGATGATTTTAAAGAATACATAAAATCATTAGCCGCCTCTTTATAATATTTTACAAAAGATAAATTATCCTAAATCAAACAATATATAAAAATATGCATTTATAATATTAAAAAACAAAAGCAAAAGTACTGAGACATTTTATAATAAAAACCATTCCTAGCAACGATACCTTAAAAGGGGCGCCTGCGGGCAGC
>JABLTR010038317.1_pt1 | contig 17993 bp, 12 predicted proteins | sample 7160071 | NCBI WGS metagenome assembly JABLTR01 (sample SAMN14651230, study PRJNA627086) | human gut metagenome | isolation source: feces | host: Homo sapiens
ATGATTAAAGATGAACATTGCAGAAAAATGTGATACAATAGAAAATGAAAATCCAAACAACAGGAGGAACCCCCTCGTGGCAAATAATGTGAACGTCAAAAAACTGGAAGCTGACCTGTGGGAGTCGGCAGATCTGCTACGTGCAGGCTCTAAACTCACCTCGAACCAATACTGTATGCCGGTACTGGGACTGATTTTTCTGCGGTATGCGTACAGCCGCTTCAAACTGGTAGAGCAGGAGATCCTGAAAGACCGTCCCATGCGCGGTGGCCGGGTGCTGCCGGTGGAACAGAGCGACTTTGCCGAGAAGAGTGCACTGTTTCTGCCCAAGGAGGCGCAGTACAATTACTTAGTCAATTTGCCCGCCAACATCCCGGAGCAGGGGCTGACCGGCATCGAGGACAATCCTCTGAACAGTCTGGGCGAAGTGGTGAACAACGCCATGGAACTGGTGGAGCAGCAGAGCGAGCAGCTGCAGGGCGTTCTGCCGAAGGACTACACCATCTTCTCGGATGAACTGCTGGGGGAACTGCTGCGCATCTTCAACAATGATGCGTTGGACGATGTGGGCGGCGATGTGATCGGCCGTATCTACGAGTACTTTTTGAATAAGTTTGCCAAGAATGTGGCACAGGACGACGGCGTGTTCTTTACGCCGAAATCGCTGGTGAAAATGATCGTCAATGTGCTGGAGCCTTCCCACGGCGTTCTGCTGGACCCGGCTTGCGGCAGCGGCGGTATGTTTGTGCAGACCGGCGACTTTGTAAACCATGCGGGCATGATCGCTAACAACACCATGACCTTCTACGGACAGGAAAAGGTGGAGTACAACGCAAAGCTTTGCCTGATGAATATGGCTGTGCATGGCCTGACCGGCGTGATCAAGTCCGGCGATGAAGCCAATACCTTCTATCACGATGCCCACAACCTGAACGGCTGCTGCGACTATGTGATGGCAAATCCGCCGTTTAACGTGGATAAGGTCAAGTCGGAGTCGGCGCAGAGTGCCGGGCGGTTGCCCTTTGGTCTGCCCGGCGTAAACAAGGCCAAGGAAATCGGCAACGCAAACTATCTGTGGGTGTCCTATTTCTACTCCTACCTGAACGAGCATGGCCGTGCGGGTTTTGTGATGGCGTCCTCGGCTACCGACAGTCAGGGCAAAGACAAGGACATCCGTGAAAAACTTATCCAGACCGGCCATGTGGACGTGATGATGAGCGTGGGCAACAATTTCTTCTACACCAAAAGTTTGCCCTGTTCGCTGTGGTTTTTGGATAAGGGCAAGCCGGAGCATCTGCTGGACACCGTGCTGTTCATCGATGCCCGCAACTATTATACCGTGGTGGACCGCACTCAGAACGAGTGGAGCGACTGGCAGCTGAAGAACCTCAACGCCATTGTCTGGCTCTATCGCGGCGAGGTGGACAAGTACAAGGCGCTTCTGACAGAGTATCATGCAGAGCTGGCGGACGACCGCCCCTTTGCAGAGATTCAGGCCGCACTGGAACAAAACGTGCAGGCCAAGCGGGAAGAAGCCAAAGCCGCTGTGGAGGCAGCACCCCGCAAGGAGCGCAAAGCTACGCAGGAAAAGTTCGACAAGGAGCTGGAAGCCCTCAACGAGAAGCTGACCGTTGCCAAGGAGGCCGTCTGGCTCACCGAAAAGTTTGGCGAGGGCGTTTATCAGGATATCCCCGGTCTGTGCAAGGTGGCCAGCCGCGACACCATCCTCAACGAGAAAGGCGCATCCCTGACGCCCGGCGCCTATGTGGGCGTTGCACCTGTGGAGGACGACGGTGTGGATTTTGCCCAGCGGATGAAGGAAATCCACAAGGAACTGCTGGAATTGCAGGCAGAGTCCAACCGCCTGATGGAAACCATCTCGAAGAATCTGGAGGAGATGGGGGTATGAAGTGGGAAAAAAAGAAATTATGTGAATGTACAGAATATATCACTGACGGTGACCATCAGCCAGCACCTAAAGCAGATAAAGGTGTTCATTTTATAAAAATAAAAGATATTGTAAACAATCAAGTTTCTTTTGATGCACAAGTGTATGTTCCACAAGAGTACTACGATAACCTGCCGATGGAACGCAAACCACAAAAGGAAGATGTTTTATATACGGTTGTTGGTTCATTTGGCATACCAAGCTATGTGCAAACAGATGAATTGTTTTGCTTTGAACGTAATATTGCGCTACTTCATCCGAACAAGGATATCGAACCGAGATTTTTGTATTACAGCTTGAAAAATCCAGCGTTTTATAAAGGAGTTGAGATCGTAGCAAATGGGTCAGCACAAAAACTTATTCCACTTAGTAAGTTAAAAGATTTGAAAATATTGGTTCCTGATAAAGAAGCTCAACGTCACATTGCAGATATTCTCTCCGCTTATGATGACCTGATTGAAAACAACCAGAGACAAATCAAACTGCTGGAAGAAGCAGCCCAGCGGCTTTATAAAGAATGGTTTGTAGATTTGCGCTTTCCGGGGCATGAAAACACGAAAATTGTGGACGGTGTGCCGGAGGGGTGGAATTGGTGCAAACTAGAGGATGCCATTCAGCTTGACCCGAGAGTTACATTGACAAAAGAAAGAATGAAGCAGTTTATTCCGATGTCGGCACTTAGCACATCATCAATGGTGTTGGATGAAAGCCAATTTACAGAAACTACATCTAATTCTGGAAGCAAGTTTCAAAATGGTGATACGTTACTTGCAAGAATTACACCATGTCTGGAAAATGGAAAGACTGCGTATGTGTCTGGGCTCAAATCCAGTGAAGGGGCAGTTGGCTCGACAGAATATATTGTGATGCGAGCTAAAACTATTAACGCATATATGGTTTATCTTTTGGCAAGAACAGACGACTTTCGCCAAAGTGCAATCAATAGCATGAGTGGAAGCGATGGACGCCAGCGTGTGAAATCGGATAAACTGAAAATGCTGGATTATTTGCATCCGACTAGCGAATTAGTAGAGAAGTTCGAAAATGTTGAGGAACCGATTTTTGAGAAAATCTATAGACTGAGCAAACAGATGCAACAGGCAAAGCAAGCAAGAGACTTGCTGTTGCCAAAGTTGATGAGTGGAGAAGTGGAGGTGTGACTTTATGGCAAACGAGTACATGATGGTATCAAGCGTTACAAATGTATTGAGCCAAGCGACAGATTGGTTGATTGATTTGGGAGAAAACTGGATTGACGCTCAATTGGACGATGGTCTTCTTAAAGAAATTCCGATTATCAAGGCGTTGATGCTTGGAAAAAATGTTATAAGGACAGTCACAGAATGTCACGAGATACGCCAAATTTCTCAATTCTTGCTAACGATTGATACCGAATGTACGGATGAAGCAAGAAGAAAACGCTATATCAAAGTATTAAATGAAAATGCAAAGCAGTTTGAAAAAGAACTGGAGTATGTTACAATAGTTGTAACAAATTACCTTGAAAGCGAAAAACCGCAGATGCTTGGTAGACTTTATCTGAAGCGGTTGGATGGCGGCTTGTCTTGGGAGGAGTTTGCTGAATATGCATCAATGCTGAATCAACTGATTCCGGGTGATGTGATGTTGTTGAAGGAACCGCACCATAAAAGAAAACAATCACAATGCAGAGATTTGTTAAGGCTAACAGCATTGGGGTTGATGTATGAACAGGATTCACCAAACTTTCCGGATGGTGATAATGATACAATTAAAGATGATGAAACATCGTTTACAGTAACGGAATTTGGTCGAAAGTTTATTGATATTGTAGGTTGAATGCGAGGACAATATTTTGAAAACCTATGTGTTGCGAATAAGGTTTGAACTTTTTGGTAGTGTATTGTTTGCGGTAATAGCCTATGCGGTCTCTGTAAATATGGAAATTGGCTTCTTTACTCCTAATTGGTGGTGGATGTCAAATAATTTTGCCTTAACAGTTTCTGGTGGTGTTTTTACAGGCTTTTTAGTTGCACTTTTAAGCGAAGTGAGAGAGTATGAAGAAAAGAAAGTAAAAATGGAAAGCAATATTATATATGATACAAGAGAAATATATAAGCTAATGGAGCGCATATATGATAAAGCGCAAAAGTGCCTCAAAACTATAGATTTGGCAGAGGAAGAAAATGTATTTCAGAGAGAAGAAAAAGAACTTAACTATTTTGTGGGAAAATTGCGAGAGACCGAAAGTTCTATGCGATGGCTAAAAAAGAAGGAAGATGAACAAAAACGGACAAGTCTTATAAATATTGCACTAATGAATTTTGGCTTTTTTGATGGAATTGAAATGGCTCGAATAAAAATGAAAATAGAGAAAATGTATGATGTGGATAAGTTAAGGGAGGAAATAGAAAAAATAAAAGAAAACGCAATTTCTAATATGCAGGAAATAGAAAGAAATCTAAAAAACTTTTCGGAAAATTGAGGAGGAATAGAAAATGAGCCGCGAATACTCCGAAAATGTTCTTGTTCAGAACAGTGCAGGCAACTTGCTGCAAAATGTTCTGGGCTGGGAGGTGGTGCTGGCTTACAACTCCGAAAAGCTGGGGCCGGACGGGACGTTGGGCCGCACCAGCTATGGGGAAGTGTTGCTGACCCGGTATTTTCGGCAGGCGCTTTTGCGCTTGAACCCGTGGCTCACCCCGAACCAGCTGGACGAGGTGCAGAAGAAATTTACGGCGCACGTTTCCACCGCATCCCTGATGCAGATCAACGAGGAAAAGTATTTTCTGCTGCGGGATGGCATCCCGGTGACGGTCAAGCGGGCGGATGGCCGCACCGAAATCCGAAGCGCAGCGGTGATCGACTTCAAAAATCCAGAAAACAATCATTTCCTCGCCGTAAAAGAAATGAAGATCCACTCGCAGCTGTACCGCCGCCGGACAGACATTGTGGGCTTTGTCAATGGCATTCCGCTGCTGTTTATCGAGCTGAAAAAGCCCACCGTGGATGTGCAGAACGCCTACATAGACAACTATCGGGATTACCTCGATACCATTCCGCAGTTGTTCTACTATAATGCCTTTCTCATGCTGTCCAATGGATTGGAAGCCAAGGTGGGTACGCTTGGCAGCAAGTACGAGTTTTTCCGCGAGTGGAAGCGTCTGAAGGAAAGCGATGCAGGCAGCGTGGAACTGGAAACCATGCTGCGGGGCATCTGCGAGAAAAAGACCTTCCTCGATCTGCTGGAAAACTTCATCCTTTACGACCATTCCGGTGGGCGCACCACCAAGATTCTGGCCCGCAACCACCAGTATCTCGGCGTCAACGAGGCCGTCAGTGCTTACGAGAACCGCAAGCTGAAAGACGGCAGGCTGGGTGTGTTCTGGCACACGCAGGGGTCAGGCAAAAGCTACTCCATGGTCTTTCTGGCGCAGAAGATCCGGCGCAAGTTTGCAGGCTCGCCCACCATTGTGGTACTGACCGACCGTGACGAGCTGAACCGGCAGATCAGCGATACCTTTGAAAACTGCGGTCTGCTGGGCAAAACCAAGGCTTCACAGTTCATTGCATCCAGCGGTACAGACCTTGTAAAAAAGCTGCAGGGCAACCCCAGCTTTGTGTTTACCCTGATCCAGAAGTTCAATCTGCCCAAGGAGCCGCCTATCTACCCGGATCACGACATTCTGATTTTGTCAGACGAAGCCCATCGTAGCCAGTACGGCATTTTTGCAGACAACATGATGCACCTGCTGCCCATGGCGTCCCGCATCGGCTTTACCGGTACGCCGCTTCTGGCAGATGACCATATCACGGAACGCACCTTTGGCGGATACCTGTCGGTGTATGATTTCAAGCGGGCAGTGGAGGACGGCGCAACGGTGCCGCTGTATTATGAAAACCGTGCGGATAAGATCGCCCAGTTGGACAAGCCGGAGATCACCGGGCGGATTTTGGATGCCATTGAAGCTGCCGACCTTGATCCCTCGCAGGAGGAAAAGCTGGAACGAGAATTTGCCAAGGAGATCCATATTCTCACCGCAGATGAACGGCTGCGCTCCATTGCAAAGGATTTTGTGGAGCATTACTCTGACCTTTGGACCAGCGGCAAGGCGATGTTCGTCTGTCTGAATAAGGTTACCTGTGTGCGGATGTACAACTATGTGCAGGAATGCTGGCAGGCAAAGATCAGGGAGCTGGAAGCCCGGCAGGGCACAGTGACCCAGCAGGAAGCACAGGAGCTTGCCCGCAAACTGGCATGGATGAAAGAAACCGAAATGGCAGTGGTGATCAGTCAGGAGCAGAACGAGGTGCAGACCTTCAAAAAGTGGGGGCTGGATATTCTGCCGCACCGTGCCAAAATGGAAAAGCGGGAGCTGGATAAAGAATTCAAGGACAGCAAGAATCCGTTCCGGGTGGTGTTCGTCTGTGCCATGTGGCTGACGGGCTTTGATGTAAAGTGTCTGTCCTGTCTGTATCTGGACAAGCCGTTGAAAGCCCATACCCTGATGCAGACTATTGCTCGTGCAAACCGTGTTTCGGAGGGCAAGAGCAACGGCCTGATCGTGGACTATATTGGTATCGTAAAGGCGCTGCGCAAGGCTCTGGCAGATTATACGGTCAGCAAGAACAGCCCGGCGGGTGTTGATCCAACGGTGGATAAAACGGAGCTGATCCAGCGTATTTGCACGGTCATCGGAAAAGCGGACGGCTTTCTGGCAGAACACGGGTTCCGGCTGCAGGAATTGGTGGACGCACAGGACTTTGAAAAGATGAGCCTTGTACAGGATGCAGTCAACGCGATGTGCGAGACGTTGGAAACCAAGAAAACCTTCCAGACCTATGCGTCTGAACTGGCGCGGCTGTTCCGCTACGCAGACCGTGACGATGTGGACGATGCCGTGCGCGCCCGGAAAAACGCAATTCTCGCCATCTACGAGGGCTTGCAGCAGAAGCGAAAACACGCGGACAATACCGACCTGATGGTGCAGATCAACGGCATCGTCAACGAGTACATCCATGTGGAAAAGCCGGATCAGGAGGCTGTACCTTCCCGGCAGTTTGACATCAGCAAAATTGATTTTGACTTGTTGAGCCGGGAGTTCGCCCACACCCGGCGGAAGAATCTCTTGCTGCGCGATCTGGATGAACTGGTGAATCAGCAATTGGCGAAAATGTTGTTTGCAAACCCGCAGCGCATTGATTATTATGACCGCTATCAGGAGATCATCGATGCCTACAATGCGGAGCAGAACCGTGCGACCATCGAGAAAACCTTCATGGATCTGATGGAGCTTGCAAGTTCACTGGACACGGAGCAGCAGCGCTATGTGCGTGAGGGCTTTTCCAGCGATGAGGAACTTTCAGTGTACGATTTGCTGTTTTCGGAGAACCTCACGAAGCAGGAAATTGAAACGATCAAGAAGGTGTCTGTGGACTTGTTGACAAAAATCAAACAGCAGATTGCCAAACTCGACCATTGGACGGACAAGCAGGAAACTAAGGCGATTGTGGATAACCTGATCCGTAAGACCCTTTGGCAAGAACTTCCCAATAGCTATGATGTAAGCGATATCCAGACCTACCAGAAGAAAATCTACGAGTATGTATATATGCGCTACCCGGAAGTAGCATAACGCAAAAATCACCCCAGAGAGAACGCACAAGAGGCTATTCTCTCTGGGGTGATTGCGTATCAAATCATCTGAAAATGCCGCAATGCCTCCACAATCGCATCCTCTTTTTCCTTCGGACACTTAGGAGGAGAAAGTTTGAAAAAACAGACGGGCGGGTGTGAAAGCGGGTAAATCGACATGGAAAAGATCAAAGCGGATGCTTCCCGAAAAACTGCTGGGCAATTCCATCCAGCTGTGCGGTGATTTGCCGAAAATCCTGATTGAGATCCAAGGTGCGTGCACCGATCTGATTGCCGCCTAAGTTGAAGAGACAATTCGGCGTGATGGCTTCCTGCGTTTTGGCGTAGACTAGCAGCCCGGAAACGTTTCCAGTATGGGCAGCATCCTGATTTTTAACGTAGGTGTAGATCTGGTAGAGGTTGGCAGAATGCAGGGTCTCTTTATTAAACTGCTGCTGCAATGTCTGGCTGTAATACTTGGCATCCAGAATGAGAACTTTTTCGCGAAAACGCAGAAAAATATCGGTTTGCATGGCAGGGAGAAACCGCAGCATGGCAGCATCGTGCTCTCCCACAAGATCCCATTTGACCTGCGCAGCCTTGACCTCAGTAAGGTAGGGATGATTTTGTCGGTAATACTCCAGAATAAAGCGTTCGTACAGCTTTGCCATGCGTTCATCCGAAAATGCTGTCATTTTATAGCTGCCGTTTTCGGTGGTCTGCAGCATATCGTGCAGCACGAAATAGCAGAGATTCAACAGCATCTCGTAATTCTGGTTGCTCCGCTGATAATGTAACTGCTTCCATGGGATTTGAGAGGGAAGCAGTGCAGAAACCGTGTCCAGAAACAGAAGCGCTTTCTTCAATTCCACTTTGCGCTCAGTAGAAACATTCTTATCCCGAAGCAGCACATGCAGGGTGGTTTTCAGAATCTGGTTATACAGGTTATCCTCGGAAAGCTCGTCAAAGGTACAGGCGACCTGTGGCTTGTGCTGGATACGGGTCTTAATGGTCTGCGGAAGATCCAGCTTTCCACGCAAAACTGACCGGGTCTCGCTTCGGGAAACATATTCTCGATAGAGCCCCTGCTTCAGCTGCCGGGAAACACCCTTTGCAAGGATGGCAGCAAACAAATCGTCGATACGCTCAAACTTTTCCGAGGCGATGCACTGATAATCCTGCTGCTGCAGCACCTGATAGGCGTAGGAGAGCATGTAGTAGATGTTCTGGATAAAGATCCCTTTGTCAGTCGTCATTGAAAACACCACGCAGATTCTTTTCCCAACGGTGCAGTTTGTCGGGCGCGTCGAACCAGTATTCTGCCAGCGTAGGCAGAAGGTCAAACTCCACCACAGAGCGCATCCAGTCAGTGGTGCAGGCAGCAGGGTCGGCCAGACAAAAGTAACTGTGACCAACACGAAATCCGGGACCGAGGGAGGCATCTGTGGTAATTTCCCGGTTCAATGCCTTGATCTGTTCCACCAGAGTATTGAAGGTTTCATTGTCAAGCGCAGATTGATATTTCTGGAATCCATCGGAGGTGAACGCCGGTTCGATCTCGAAGAAACTGAAGCGTCTGCGCAGTGCATAGTCGATCATGGCCAGGCTGCGGTCGGCAGTATTCATCATACCGATAATGTACAAATTTTCCGGGACATAGAAGGGCATCCCGTTATAGGCCAGTGTGATCTTTTCGCCCCGATGGTCGCTTTCAATCAGCATCATCAGCTCGCCGAAGATCTTGCTCAGGTTGCCCCGGTTGATCTCATCGATCAGGAAAAAGTATTCTCGGTCGGGGTCGTTGGAAGCCTTCTGGCAGAAGCGGTAAAATACACCCTCTGTCAGCTTGAAGCCGGAGCCGTCCGGCCGGTAGCCCAGCATGATATCCTCGTAGGAGTAATTCTGGTGGAACTGAACAAACTCAACCCGGGAGGAATCAGCTTGACCCATTATAGAGTACGCCAGCCGTTTGGCAGCATAGGTCTTTCCAACGCCGGGTGCACCTTGCAGAATGATATTTTTCTTGTGGCGTAGCAAAGAAACCAACACTTCATAGCGTTGCTCACTCAGAAAAACATCGTGCAGAAAATCAACTCTGGTGTAGCTGTCGGCAGATGCCTGCCGGACGGGAGCAGGGTTTTCATCCCGGATCAGATCCAGAATAAAGTTGTACTCACCCTCCGAGAGCTTGAACAGGCTTCCGTTCGGCTGTACGAAGAACTCCATTTTCTCCAGCTCAGGGAAAGCCTTCAGTACAGCATAGTCAATGGGGGAAGTCAGGCTCTCGGTCTTTTCAAAATAAATCTCTTTGCCGTTGCTTTCCTGTGTGATCTTGGCCAGAGCTACCACTCGCTTTACCGGATTGGCCTCATAGCCGATCACTAGATCCCCGGCTTTTGCATCGAGGAAATTCTGGAAAATCCTGCGCTTGTTCCCGTTGTCATTGTACAGCGTATAGGTCTGCTCTTCGCCGACCCGCAGACTGGAATAACTCCAGATCTTAGGATTGGCAGTCAGCCACCAGTAGTGGCGTGAAGGTGCTTCACAGGCGGCAGCGGCAGCCGGTACTTTCGAGAGGTCGGCTTTTTTCAGAGCCTGTAAAAGCTCATCTCGCAAGCGCCAGATGTAAGTGCCATCCGCCTTTGTGCTGGCATTTTTGCCCACATATAAAATGGGCCACCAACGCATATTTTTGCTGTCGCGGGGCATGCAGCGGCAGCTAGTCTTTTCTGCCACCCGCTGTGCAAGATGGTAGGAGTTGGAGATGTAGAAGTTGCTGGTTTCACCGTATTTAATGGCAAGCTGTTTGCAGGTGGCCTGCCCGCCGTAATCCAGCATACATTTCATCACCCGCAAAGCCTCCGAGGTAAAAACCGAGGTGTCTTGCAGCAAAGCACTCCACTGTGCGGTTGTAATGCCCGGGTCATACTCACTTTCAGCAGGAAACCATCCGGCCTGCATCTGTGATGTCTTTTGTTCGGCAAGGTAGAAACGGCTCAGATAAAAGCCCAGATCAATGGCAGCGATATTCCAGTGTGTGTCTGGCCAGTATTTTCCGGCAGGGGCTGCTTCAATGGCACTGCGGATCATCTGGGTGATGGCAGCATTTTGGCTCAGTGCCGCCCGCAGCTCATCATAAAGGCGGTAGCTGTTTAGCAGCGATTCTACGGAACCATCCCGCTTGGGCGGAGCATCGAAGTTCAGCGCATCCGAGATGTCACGGGCAACGGAATAGCGGTAGATATAATATTGATCCGGATACCGGAGCCACAGATAGACGCTGATGGCACTGGTGTTCTGGTAGTGGTTATTCCAACTGCCGTCGTTGTATTTTGTGCGTATTTCTTCGGTGGCAGCCTGAAATGCAATAATGCGCTGGGAAAGTTCGGTGGATTCATCAAACAAGCTGCGGAACATTGCGCGTGTTGCTTCACAGTCCGCTGCTGCGAAATTCAGGATCATCGCACGGGGATAGGCATAGCCGGTATCCAGAAGCGAAAAGACCTTTGCAGTGGCTTCCTTGAACATTTCACCAAAATCTGCCGCGTCAATATTCCAATGGTCGTGGAAATGCTGCGCGGCTTCCCATTTGAAATCTTCAACATGAGGCCAATGCTTCGGGAAATAGGTCTGGTATCCGCCCAAAACAGGCTCCAGTTTTGCAAGATCGATCATGACGGCTCCCTCCGAAAACAAAAAGTCTTTAAGATATTGTACCACGATAAAAATAGAAACACCATATTCCAACAAAAGAAAATGCCCGCCTGAAAATCAGACGGGCATACAGTAAATCAAATCATTTGAAAATGCTTCAATGCTTCCACAATCGCATCCTCTTTCTCCTTCGGACACTGAGGTTGCTTTGCATTCTCGTTTTTCGCTTTATGGTAATTCTCCCGCTCGATGATGCCGTACTTCTGCTTCACCTGTGCGATATAGAGATTGGATACCTTCAACTGATGGTGTTCCCACACATAATCCCGAATCTCGTTGTAAGTCGCCTTGCTCTCTGCGGCAGTCACATCCAGCTCATCCATACTGACGTCCACTTCGATATGCCGCTCGACATGGAGTTTGGTCAAAAGGAGAACCGCTTCGCAATGCCGTGTTCTTGGAAACAGATCCACCGGCTGCACCTTCTCTGCGTGATATCCATTTTGTTCCAGCCATGCAGCATCTCTTGCGGCGGTGGCGGGGTTGCAGCTGACGTAGACCACCCGGCGGGGAGACATGCGCACGACAGCGGAAAGGGTGGCTTCGTCGCAGCCCTTGCGGGGAGGGTCCAGCATTACGATGTCCGGGTGAAGGCCCTCAACAGCAAGGCGGGTGGCGGCCTGACCGGCATCTGCGCAGAAAAATCGGCTCTTTGCGGCCACATCTGCACCCATGCGGGCAGCGTTAGCCTTGGCACTTTCAATGGCTTCCGGTACGATCTCCACACCGATCAGCTCACGGCAGTGCGCTGCCATGGAAAGACCAATGGTGCCCATGCCGCAGTAGAGGTCCAGCAGCAGGTCGTCCGGGGTAAGCTGAGCATACTGGGCGGCAATGCCGTAAAGATGCTCGGCAGCAAGGGTATTGACCTGATAGAAGGAAAGCGGGCCAAGCTGCACCGGAACACCGCACAGGGTGTCTTCAATATACCCCTGCCCATACAGGGTGTGGGTCTCGGTGCCAAGGATCACGTTGGTGTTTTTAGCATTTACGTTCATCAGGATCGTGGTGATCTCTGCAAATTGAGCTTTCAGCCGGGTGCAAAGCTCTTCAGCGGAGGGCAGCTTGGCACGGGTGCAGACAAGGCAGACCATGATCTGGCCACTGTGAGCGCCGCGCCGCAGAAAGATATGACGCACAAGGCCCCTGCCGGTCTCCTCGCTGTACGGCTGGATGCCCTTTTCTGCAAAAAAAGCGCACAATGCGTTGCCAATCTCATTCAGCACACCGGGCTGCAGGCGGCAGTCCGGGCAGGGGACGATACGATGGGTGCGCCCGGCGTAGAAGCCGATACAGGGCTTACCGCTTTTGTCCACGCCCACCGGGAACTGCACCTTATTGCGGTAGCGGTTCACTTCCGGCGAACCCACAATGGGCAGCACAGGCACATCCAATCCTCCGATGCGGGCAAAGGCATCTGCAACATTCTCCTGCTTGGCGCGCAGCTCGGCAGCATAGTCCAGATGCCGCAGGCTGCAGCCGCCGCAGGGGCCTGCCACGGCACAATCCACCGGGATACGGTCCGGCGAAGGAGTGAGCACCTCGTCCAGAATACCGAAGGCGTAGCGCTTGCAGTCCTTAACGATGCGCACCCGGGCTTCGTCGCCGGGGGCGGCACCGGGAATAAACACGGTCTCACCGTCGGGACTGTGTGCTACGCCGCTGCCATCGCTGGAAAGACGCTCTACGCGCAGGGTGAGAACTTGATTTTTCTGTAAGGGCATGAAGGGTCTCCTTTACTGGTGGTCGGGGCCGTCGGCGGGAGCATCAGCCTGCGCCGCAAAATACTTGCTGGGCGGCACGCCCTTGGCGCGCTTGAATACCCGCGAGAAATAGAACTGGTCAAAGAAGCCTACCGACACCGCGACCTCGGCAATGGAAAGGTTGCCTGCGCGCAGCAGCTTGCAGGCTTCGTTGATGCGGTATTCGGTAAGATAATCGATGGGGCTTTTGCCTACGTTCAGCATGAACACGCGGTACAGGTGACTGCGGGAGACACCTACGCTTTTTGCCACATCATCAATGGAAATATCGTGTGAATAATTGAACTGGATGTACTTGATGGCGTTGAGCACATACTGGCTGGAAGAGGAAGCCGTGTGCGGTTTGCCAGCGCTGGTCTCCTTCATCAGAGAAGCGATGAAGAGATAAAGGTAGCCCACCATGGCGGCTTCATCCTGCGGCTGCAGCCCGCGGGAGGAATAAATGTTGGCCAGAGCAGCACGCATCCCATCGGGGTCGTGGGTGTGATGCACCGGCGAGTCGTCGGTGAAGGGGAGCTGCGCGGCCAGTTTGTGGGCACACGCACCGTTGAAGCCTACCCAGCTGTACTCCCAAGGCTGCTGCTCATCGGCAGTATACCGGATCAGCTGGCTTGGCCGGGCAAAAAACAGCTGGCCCTGGCTCACTTCCCAGGTGCGTCCGCCCACCTCGAATACGCCCTTGCCGGAAAGTACCAGATGGATCAGGTAATGGTCGCGGATACCCGGCCCCCATGTTTGGCCCGGAGCACAGCGTTCGATGCCGCAATTGAAGATGGAAAGCTCAATATTATTGGTATAATTTTGTTTGAAGGATTGCTTATATACATCTGCCATAGCCGCGTTTCCTCCGCTCTGTCACGTTGCGGGCAGCTTTGTGCCCGATCTTTGGTATAGTATACCACACATCTGCCCGCAAATTCAACAAAAGTACATCTTATTCTTTGAACTGGGTGCCAAAATTCGCTTTTTTTCAGCGTTGGAAATTGAAAAAAGCGGTTGGATGCATTACAATAGACGTAACATACCCATCTATCCCAAAGCAGCATATTGAGGGAGGAATCGTTATGGCAAACAGTGCGCAGCTCCGAAATGAGATCGCGGCGGGCAAATGGGACGATAAGCTCCGGGCACTGTATGGCGATGCGACGCAGGAAATCTGTCGGCAGCGGGCACGCTACTGTGCTGCGCTGGAACAGTTTGAGCTGTACTTTGGGCCGGGCAGGCAGGTGCAGGTTTATTCGGCACCGGGCCGCGCAGAGCTGGGCGGCAACCACACCGACCACCAGCACGGTTATGGCCTTGCGGCGGCTGTCACGCTGGATCTTGTGGCCGTGGCTGCGCACAATACAGACGGCTACGTGCGGGTCAAATCCCGCGGGTTCAACAAGCTGGATGTGATCGACCTGACCGTGGAGGGGCCGCAGGAAGGGGAGAGCACCCACTCGGCCAGCCTGATCCGCGGCATTGCCGAGGGCTTCCGCGCGGCAGGCAAAGCGGTGGGCGGCTTTGATGCATACACGGCCAGTGATGTGCTGCGCGGCAGCGGCCTTTCCAGTTCTGCTGCCTTTGAAATGGGCATGGCTGCCATCTGGAACGGAGAATATGGCTGCGGTCTGGCCCCGGCGGAGCTGGCAAAGATCTGTCAGTATGCGGAGAATACCTATTTTGGCAAGCCCAGCGGCCTGCTGGATCAGCTGACCAGCGCAGTGGGCGGCATTATCTTTGCGGATTTTGCAGACCCCCAGCAGCCGGTTCTGGAAAAGATCCACGCCGACGGCCTGCTGCCGCCGGGCATGAGCCTGTGCGTTACCGATACGCGCGACAGCCACAGCGAATTGACCGGTGAGTTTGCAGCCATCCGGCAGGAGATGGAGCAGATCGCAGCGTTTCTTGGCAAAAAGGTGCTGGGACAGGTGACGGAGAGCGCATTTTGGGCAGCACTGCCTGCGTTGCGCAAAGCCTGCGGCGACCGCGCGGTGCTGCGCGCCATCCACTATTTTGAAGAGAACGCTCGCACCCTTGCCCAGAGGGATGCGCTGCAGGCCGGGCAGTTTGATGCCTTTGCAGCGCTGGTGCTGGAAAGCGGACGCGCATCCTTTGCGCTATGCCAGAATGTCTACTGCAGTACCGATGTGCGGCATCAGGGGCTTTCGGTGGCACTGGCGCTGAGCCAGAGTATCCTGCAGGGCAGCACGGGAGCCTGGCGGATGCAGGGCGGCGGCTTTGCAGGCACCATTCAGGCGTATGTTCCCCAGAGCCTGCTGGAACGCTATCACAGCGAGATCGAGCGGGTATTCGGCAAGGGCAGCTGCTACATTCTGCGTCTGCGGGAGCAGGGGGCAGTGAAAGCGATCTGAAAACAAAAACGCATCTGCAAGATTTTGCAGATGCGTTTTTTGCTATGCTTTATACTGCTGGGAAGGTTCAGAAAACCGGTTTCGGGCCGGGAGCGGACTGAGCCTGCTCTTTCTCTTCTTCCCGGCGCTGCTGATCCGAGATATACTGCACCATGTCCCGCTCCTCGTGGGAAAAATGGAACAGGTCTGCGATGGTATCGTAGGCGCTCACCACGAAGTTGAAGCCTGTCTTTACCACATTGAACAGCAGCATGGGCACAAAGGTGAAAGAAAGTGAGATCAATCCGCCGCTAAAGAAAAGATCGTCCAGACGCAGATTGCTGAAGAAAAGATCCAGCGCATCGCCCAGCGGCCCGCCGCCGGAAATACTGCGCAGCTCTTCTTCGGAAACAGAAATGTATGAATGCGGCATCTGAAGGTTTTTCATGGAGAAAGCTCCTTTCTGACAAGATCGTTCCGGGAATGGAATCAAACTCAGGCGGCAGCGGTTTCCTCGGCCTGAGCGGCATCAAAGCTCGGCATGGGGTTCACGATCTGATCGTAGATGCTTGTAACGGTACGAATGACGTTCATGACCTGCGAATAGACATAGACACCGGCCAGACCGGCAACGCCCACAGAAGCGATACGGCTCCAGGTGTTCATCTTATCCCAAGTGTGATAGAAGGTGCCGGACAGGCTCAGACCATTCGACAGACCGGACTGCACACGGCCTGCGATGTACCGGAAGGAATAGTTGGTCATCAGCACGAACAGGTTGATCGCTGCATTCTGGCAGAATGTAGCAAACTGATCGGTGTTGAAATAAATATCGTGATTAAAGGCTGAGCCAAGGTAGATGGACTGACCGCCATCCAGATAGGTCATTTCTTCTTCGGAGATAACGGCATAGGAAGCCGGTAAAAGCATGGTATTCTGATTGGGATGATCCATGGTGGAAGAACTCCTTTCCGTAGTGGAATCTGCACAAAGGCAGACAATAATACTATCTGAATTGTAACATAACTGTGTCCAAATAACAAGAGCAGAGATGCGCAAAATCATGATACATTTGTGAATAAACTGTTACAGAAAGGCGGCAAAATCACGGATGTCAGCCCAAAAATGCGCAATATGTCCATAATCTGGTCCTGAAAAAATGTTCTGTAGAAAAAGCAAAAGCGCCTGCACATTCCGGGTGCAGGCGCTTTTATGGGGAGAAAATGATCGGGAAATTACTGTGCCCGTTCGTAGAGCACGGTCAGCTGCGCAATGTGTCCGGCCAGTGCTTCCGGCAAGGGACAGGTGAGCCGCCACTGCCAGTTGGAGCCTTGGGTGCTGGGAGTGTTGATGCGGGCCTCACTGCCCAGATGCAGCCAGTCCGCCAGAGGGATCACAGCGGTATCCGATACACTGGCAAGGCAGGCACAGATCATGGCCTCGGTCAGCTCTTCCGGCTGGCAGCGCAGGTAGCGGCAGGCATAGGCCACATCCTCGGCACTGGCGTTGGTACGCCAGCCTTCGGTGGTCACATTGTCGTGGGTGCCGGTGTACACCACGCTGTTGCGGTGGTAGGTGTGGGGCAGATAATTGCCGGATTCCCGGCTGTCAAAGGCAAACTGCATGATCTTCATGCCCGGGTAGCCGCTGGCAGAAAGCATGGCCTTGACCTCCGGGGTCAGGTAGCCAAGATCCTCGGCAATGATGCCGCCCTCGCCAAGGTTTTCGTGCATGGCGTTGATAAAATCGCGGTCAGGGCCTTTTTCCCAGTGGCCGCCCGTCGCCGTTTTGTTCCCGGCGGGAATGGAGTAATAGCTCTCGAAGCCGCGGAAGTGGTCGATGCGCACCACATCGTAAATGGAGGTGGCGTGCTTCATGCGCTGCTTCCACCACGCAAAGCCGGTAGCCTTGTGAACAGGCCAATCGTACAGCGGATTGCCCCATAGCTGACCATCCGCTGCAAAGGCATCCGGCGGGCATCCGGCAACCTGCGTCAGGTGCATCTGGCCATCGGTCTGGAACAGTTCCGGGTGGGTCCACAGATCGCTGGAATCCGGGCTGACATAGATGGGAATATCGCCCACCAGACGGACGCCCTTGCCGTTGGCGTAAGCCTTCAGGGCGTTCCACTGGGTGTAGAAGAAGAATTGCACCGCCTTGTAGTAATCCACCGCACCGGCGAGACGCTGTTTTGCGGCAGCAATGGCTTCCGGTTTGCGGCAGCGCAGGTCATCCGGCCAGTCGGCAAGGCCGGCCTGCCCCTGTTCGGCCTTGACAGCCATAAACAGGGCGTAATCCTCCAGCCAGAAGCTCTGCGCCTCGCAGAAGGCTTCATAGGAGGGGGAGGGGGCTGCCAGCAGGCGGTCGGCTGCCTTTTTCAGGATCACAGGCCGCTCGTTGTACAGTGCGCCGTAGTCGATGGGGCCTACAGGCCGTGCGGCGGGCACTTCATCGGCCGTCAGCAGACCGACGTCGGCCAGCAGGCGGTAGTCAATGAAGTAGGGGTTACCGGCAAAGGCGGAAAAGCTCTGATAAGGGCTGTCGCCGTAGCCGGTGGGGCCGATGGGCAGGATCTGCCAGTAGGTCTGCTTTGCATCGGCCAGAAAATCCACGAATGC
>JABLTR010017679.1_pt1 | contig 17990 bp, 15 predicted proteins | sample 7160071 | NCBI WGS metagenome assembly JABLTR01 (sample SAMN14651230, study PRJNA627086) | human gut metagenome | isolation source: feces | host: Homo sapiens
CCCTGAATTCCCTGGGCCAGCAGGTCATCAAGCGCTTCTTTGAACTGCTCAGAGGCGGTTTTTGTGAACTCGGTAATTTTTATATATCCGATATTCCCGTCCTTTTTATAGTCAACATACTTGAGGTTCACCGTTGAGCGTTTAACATTGAACATCATCTCTTCAGATGAATTTCGTAAAATACCTATTTCCATATATGTATCGTTTTTTCCCTTTGTCAGGGCTGAAACGTCTATTACAGACATTCCCTCAACGTCAGAGCCGTCTATGCTTATTATAATGTCTCCAGCCATAAGTCCGGCACTTTCAGCCGGTGAATTCTCCAGCACATCAGAAATGATACAGTTTCCGCTTTCCTCGTCCTGAGATATAACTATACCGATGCCTGTCATGGTGCCGCCGGCTTCACTCATAAAGTCGTCCATCTGTTCCTTTGAGAGATATACCGTGTATGGGTCCCCCATGGCATCAGCCATTCCAGCATACATCTTATCAGCCAGATCATTTTCATCAAAGTCTTCAATATAGTTATTTTCAAGCATTGCCGCTATGAGAGCAGCCTTGCTTTCCACCGTTAAGTCATCATAATCAGGAAGTTTTACCTCGCAGGATGCCTTTATATGTACCACTGCTGCGGCTATTATTATCCCGCATATGAAGCCCTTTAAAAATCTCAGAGTCTTTTCCTTATTAAATTTAATCACAAGATCATCTCCGCATAAACCTTATAAATAGCTTATGCGCATTACAATTATATATGTTTATTCAGGTTTGTTCAAGTAAGGTTTTTTATCAAAACTATTTCATATCGACGGATAATAATAAGACCTGACACAATGCCTTTTAATATATATAAAAAGACAGAGGTCAGGTCATTGGTCTTAAATGTCAATGATTATATAATAATCAGATGGCGTATGTTATGGTTACACGGGCTGTTATGCTTATTTTATCATATCCTATCTGAGTGGAAGCTCCATTTGAAGCGGTTGAATCTGATACGGCCATGTTTCCAAAGGCAGCCTTTTCAGCCGTTGCCTCAGCCACGGAATAATTAGAAGATGTTTCATCCACGGATACTATACCCTTAAGTGTGACTCCACATGCATCTGCTATGGCATCAGCTGAGCTTTTAGCACTTTTTACAGCCTCTTTAAGGGCGTCTGCATAATAAACCGATGAATCTTTAAGATAAAATGATACATTGCATCCTGTAGCTCCTGCTGCAAGAGCAGTATCCATATATTTACCAGCATTATCTATATCATTTGTCGCAAATGATAATGTCGTATATGCTGTATAACCCGTTGTTACGCTCTTCTTAAGATTTTCATCATAGACGCTTTCAGGATATACATAGGCCGATTCGGTAAGTACATCCTCGTCTTTAATCCCGGCTGCCGCCATAGCTGCCTTTATTTTCTCGGAGATCTTGTTATTTTCATTCTGAGCTTCGGAAGCGGTTTTAGCAGTTGTCTCGATATCGGCATATATTTTTACCATATCAGGGTCGACCATTATTATTCCTCTTCCGTTTACGGTTATTCCAGCATTTTCAGCAGCAAATGAAACAGAAGCCATTCCAAGGGTCATTACAGCCGCAAGGGAAATACCAATTAATGTTCTAAATAATCTCTTCATAAAAATCTCCCCTTCATAAACTTATTACATACATATCTTTTACAAGTTTATACGTTAAGATGCTTTCTGAGGGATATATTACTTCCTAAAACTCCAAGCAGTGCTCCAAATACGAGCGATACCGGAAGAAGTACAGAGAATATATCAATACCAAATCTAAATGTAACCATTGATTTTAGCATAGGTATCTGCTGGTATACAACGTCTATCAGCTTATTATAAAGCGGCCAGGCGACTATTATGGGGATCGCCGCACCTACTATACCTATGATTATACCTTCAATGACAAATGGCCATCGAATGAACCAGTCAGTGGCTCCTACATATTTCATAATGCTTATTTCTGTTCTTCTTGTAAATACAGAAAGTTTTACTGTATTTGTTATTATTACTACTGAAATAGCAGCCAGAGCTAAAATAAGCACACTTCCAAATACTCTGAAGAAATTACTTATTTTAACAAGGAATTCAGTCTCTGTGTCAGAACTTCTGATCTTTCTAACACCATCTATCTGCTCTATTTTAGAAACTACATCTTTCTGATACTGGATATCTGAAAGTGTAACTTCAAATGAACTGGTCAGCGGGTTATTGGTCTCGTCAAATCCTGCAAGAATATCCTCAGCATCCCATGACTCCTTCATTTCCTGAAGAGCGTCCTCCGGAGATATATAGCTGACGCTTTCAACATGGTCTATATTGACAAGCTGGTCATTGATCTCAAGTACCTTATCGGAATTTACGTCTTCATTAAGGAAAACAGCAATTCCTATGGACTCTTCAATCTGAGTGAGCATATAGTCAACATTGGTGAGCGCACAGTATGATATTGCTATCATAAATATGCAGGCTGCAACCGTTCCTATTGAAGCCACAGACATAAGCCTGTTTCTGACAACTCCAGTAAAAGCTTCGGAAAAAAAGTATTTTATTGATCTAAATTTCATCGCTGTACCCACCTCTTTTATCTCGAATTATGTGGCCGTTTTCAAGGGTTATTACCCTCTTTTGCATCTGGTCAACTATATCCTTGGCGTGAGTAGCGATTACTACTGTTGTGCCTCTTTTATTTATTTCTTCAAGCAGCGTCATAATGTCCCAGGCAGTGGCAGGGTCAAGGTTTCCTGTGGGCTCGTCCGCGATAAGTATGGGCGGGTTATTAACGATAGCCCTGGCAAGAGCTGTCCTCTGCTGTTCTCCACCGGAAAGTTCTCTGGGATATACCTTAGATTTATCCCTAAGCCCCACAAGACTTAAAACTGTTGGTACATTTCTCCTGATCGTTTTGGTCGGAGCTTCTATTACCTGCATTGCAAATGCTACATTCTCAAAAACTGTTTTATTGGGAAGAAGTCTGAAATCCTGAAAAACAACGCCAAGATTCCTTCTCAGATATGGTATCTGGCTCCTTTTAAGTTCACCTGTCTTTACGTTGTTGATCGTAATAGTTCCCTCTGTTGGATCAAGCTCCTTGAGCAGAAGTTTGATCATAGTCGATTTACCCGAACCGCTGGAGCCGACAAGGAATACAAACTCACCCTTCTCGATATGGATATTTATATCCTCAACGCCTACCGTACCATTAGGGTAAACCTTAGTTACGTTATCAATATCTATCAACTAAATCGTCCTTTCCTGTGCCTTTATTCAAAGCGCAAGCAATTAGTATACCATCTTGTCCATATACATCATGTACTTGCTTACCATAAGGGTAATTTTGAATATAATGGCATCGTCAAAATTACGCAGGTCAAGGCCTGTCATTTTCTGAAGCTTGTCCAGCCTGTATACAAGGGTATTCCTGTGTATATAAAGCTGTCTGGATGTCTCAGAAACATTAAGATTGTTTTCAAAGAATTTATTAACGGTGGCAAGGGTCTCCTCATCAAAATCGTCCATTGTAAGTCCATGGAGAACTTCTTTTATGAACATCTTGCATAGTGAAAGCGGAAGCTGGTATATAAGTCTGCCAATACCAAGTTTTTCATAATTTACTATGTATTTTTCGCTTTCAAATATCTTGCCTACCTCAAGGGCCATTTTAGCCTCTTTATAAGAACGTGAAACATCCTTAAGATCACTGACAACAGTACCGATTGAAATATAAACCTTGATGTTGAGTTCTGTACTGAGGGTATCGGAGATCATCTTTGCGATCTTTTCGATCTCATCCATGGTTTCCTTCTCTCTGAGCTCTTTGACAAGGATGATACTGTGCTCGTCTACTGCCGTAACAAAATCCTTTGTCTTGGCAGGGAAAATGCTCCTTACTATCTCAACGATATTCATATCTTTATCGATATTTGTCTCGATGAGATATACGATTCTCCTTATGTTGTTTTCAATATGAAGTTTTTTGGCTCTGCTGTAAATATCCACAAGGAGGAGGTTATCAAGAAGAAGGTTTTTGATAAAGTTGTCTTTATCATATCTTTCCTTATAGGCAACGAGGAGGCTCTGTATCTGGAACGCAGCAATCTTGCCGATCCTGTATCCATCCTCATCTTCGCCCTTGACCTGGATAACATACTCAGGGATACCATTGTCATAAACCTTAAAATACTGGTATCCAAGGATAAGCTGGCTGTCTGCCTGAGAGCCGACGAAATTTTCGATGGCGTCTATCTGTCTGCCTATCATGTTTTCCTCAGTTGTGGCAATAACCTTTCCTTCTTTTTCTACCACGCTCAAATCCTTGCGTGTGATATTTTTGAGCCCGTCAATTGTACTTTGTAAAATCTGATTAGAAATCATACGTCCACCCCAATATAATATTTAATAGAAAAACTTTCCCCATTCTGTACAGCTTTTGATGTAGTACTGTTGTGCCTGTGGGCCGCAGCACATTGTTTAATTAAAATTGCATAAATAAATCAGGCAGTTTATTAAACATATGATGTGTATTCTGCTACCCTAAAAAATCACTATGACTGATATATATTTTATAACATAATGACAAAAAAATAAAGAGAAATTTAAAAAAAAATGACATTATTTTTGTATAAATAAAATTAACAAAAAATAATCCAGATTTTCATAATTAAATTAAATATTTTTATGGTACTAAATGGCATTTTTCTTCCATTTAAAGTTTTTTATATCCCCGGCTGTACACTTCTTTTACGTCAAAAAGAATAATAAATGCGCTGGAATCAACTGATTTTACCATTTCTTTAAATTGGCTTACTTCATTTTGTGAAAATATACAAATCAAAAGATATGTATCTTTCTCTCTGCATTCTTTTTCATCCGCTGTAATCACAAGCTGTAATCATAATGGGGAGGTTCTCCTTTATCTTTCTATTTATATTGGTAAGAGAAAATTACAGCCTAGCCAAGCAGGAAGTTTTTCTCTCCACTATCCCCTGTCATCCTGCTGATCCTGTCAAAAATAATCACAAAAAAGCAGCAAGTATTTTTAACTTACTGCTTACATTAGATGCCTGTGTTCATCTATTTCCCTATTACGGTTTAACTGATACACTTAAATAAAGCATTTCTAAAGATGTTTTGCTAGTGCTGGCGTAGCTTTGAGCTGAGCTCTATGAAGATAAAGTTATTTCCAGTGCTTTAACTGCGAAAGATAGAAATCAAACTGACTTCTTCTTGTTTCTTCATCTTTGTTATCAGGATTTGGCATATTCGTAATCAAAAAATCCAGCATAGATTCTTTGGACTGATAAGCAAATTTTCCATCACCATAACACCATTTGCAATAGTCTTCATTGTAGCTTCTATCTGCTTCCCGGCTTATCAAACCATCTTCATTCAGTGGCATTCCGCAGCACTGGCAAATAAGCTGACGCGGAGAACCCAGAAGCGTGTTGATCGATACATCAAATACCTTTGACAACAGTTTTAATGTATCTGTATTCGGATATGTTTCACCTGTTTCCCAGCGGCTGACTGCCTGTCTTGTGACATGTACCTGTTCTGCCAATTCTTCTTGTGTAAGATTATTCTTTTCACGCAGATTCTTGATAATATTTTGTACTTCCATGCCTGTCACTCCTTATGAATATGTTATTATTCATTATAAGTTCAATAATTTATTTTAACAAGCAACTCGCTGTTGCTATGGAGTATTGAAGTGCCGTTTACAAATCATTATGTGTTATTTATATAGTTTGAATATTAGGCAAAATCCTGAATACTACAGTATACCTGTTTATTTGGCATACAAAAACATTTATTGTGTGGTAACAGAAGGAGCAAAAATCAAATCAAAACCTTACATAAGTTTTTATCACATAAAAAACTCCGATGATGGCATAATTACCAAATCGGAGTTTTATAAAAGCGATCATTTCATTTCCTTTAAAACAGCAAGTACAAACTTAGGAAGTTTCATCATACGTTTGAACCTTGTAGGCTGGGTTATGAGCCTGTAGAACCATTCGAGGCCTAATTTACAGAATATTTTAGGAGCCCTTTTCAGATTCCCGCTCATTACGTCAAAACATCCGCCTATTCCTATGGCTACCTTAGCACCTGTCAGTCTCAGATTATTGTAGATCCATTTTTCCTGTTTAGGCGCACCAAGACCCACAAGGAGCAGTGAAGGCTGTACTCTTTTAATATCAGCGATTATTTTTCTTTCCTCTTTTTCATCAAAGTATCCATTATGCACACCGACTACTTTAAGACCTGGAAACTTTAATTTCATCATTTCTGCGGCCTTCTGGGCTACTCCAGGAGCTCCACCAAAAAAGTATACAGTATAGTCAGTATCATTCATTTTTTCAAATATCTTTAAAACAAGGTCATATCCGGATACCCTTTCTTTGAGCTGTGTTTCGCTGTACTTTGACGCCCATACAACACCGACACCATCAGGAGTGACCAGGTCAGCTGCCTTTAATATCCCCATCAGCTCTCTGTCTTTCCTTGCCTCCATGACTATTTCCGGATTGGGTGTGCATATTATGTGCTGGCCGTTTTCATCAAACATGGATACGGCCTTTTGTGCGGTCTGTTCCAGTGTATAAGTATCAAAAGGTACCCCAAGTATATTAGTCTTTTTCATTTGTTTACCCCCAAAACTCTTACAGAAGTTTTTCCAGATATTTTTCGTTGAGTTTTGCCTTTTCTTCAAGCATAAGCGCTTTCATATTCAGCCCTGCCACATATTTCTCATGATTTGAAAGCACTTCGTCAACTTCATCAAGGGTCCTGTCAACATCTATATTGCTGACATTGCCGCCGTTTGGCATTCCCAAAAGACGAAGATAACTGTTTATTTTAGGATCATATGCGAATCCCACGATGGGAACTCTCTGCTTTGTGGCAAAAATAAGGGTATGCAGCCTCATACTGAGTATAAGGTCCATCTCGCCTATCATTCCCATTATTTCCTTAGGTGAATAGTTCTTATCCAGTATATATGACTTATTTTTCATCTTTGCCATCACACTGGTGCTTATATTTGTATCGTTTGGATTATGCATCACTATGAACACTATATTTTTATCAAAGTTCTCATATATTTTATCACATATCTCAGCAAACTTATCGATGAAATCATCATCATTTTTCCAGTTCCTTACTGAAACACCGATGAGCCCCTTATCCCTTGGTATACCTGCTTCATCGAGGAGTTTTTCAGCTGTTTCCTCTATGACCGGTGTCATGGTGAATACAGGGTCAGCCGTAACAAAAAGCCTGTCTCCAGGTATACCCATGGCCTGGAGTTCTACCTTGGAGTCCTCTTCCCTGAGGGTTATTATATCGGCCTTGCTTACTACCCTTTTTACCATTTTTCTATTCTGCTTCTTGGAAACGGGTCCGATACCGTTAGCATAGAGCATTACTTTTTTATGCATTATCTTTGCCCACTCAATTATGAAAAGATAATACATAAGCGAACGGGTACTGGTGGTATCCTGAAGCAGTGAACCGCCTCCGCTCAGCAGTATATCGCATTTTTTTATCTCAGAAAGGACCTTGAAAAAGTCGAATCTTGAAACAACATCCTTAAAACCATATTTCTCCGTTGTTTCCTCCGGGTCCCTTGAAAGCACTGTTATATGGATGTCGCTGTCCATTTTACATACGTTTTCGTATATGGTAGTAAGTATGGCCTCGTCACCGCTGTTATTGAATCCGTAATATCCGGACATAAGTATCCTCTTGCCGTGGTTTTCCCTATAGGCATCATCATAGGCTCTAATACAGTCATCGGCCATCTTGCTTACGGAATAGTATTTAAAAATCACATTTCGGCCATATTCTCCGAGCTCTTTTTTCTCTTCAGGACTGGCATTAAGGAGCTTTATAACATCACTGGTGAGCATTTCCTTATTTGAAAGGACACAGCCCCTGCAGCAGAAGTTATTCTCCTGAGCCACGGGAAGCTTTTCTTCAGAAAAAATTCCTATATATCCTTCATTTCCTGCTACGATGACCGGTTTTTCAGCTGACATGGCCTCAAGAGCTGCCCTTGAAACGCCAATAAATATATCTCCGCAGGCAACGATCTTATTGATATCTGTCCTGGCGCCGGTCATAACGATACACTGTCTTCCCAGCTGTTCATTGACGGCGTCAGCCTTGGCCTTTAATTTATCGAATACATTTCCGCCTCCGGCTATGAGGAACTGCACTCCTTCTATCTCCTTATCAATATCAGCGGCGGAATCGATGAGCTGTTCAGCCACAAGGGCCCTGTCCTCATCCATACGGCTTACATAGGATACTATGGGATGTTCAGCATCAAGGCCGAACTCCTCGATTATTTCCTCTCCGGATACCTCAGGTGAAAATTTGTCAGTATCGATACCATTTATTGTAACATAAATATCCTTTTCCTTGGTATTATAGTTATCCATAAGGTACTGCTTTATATCCTCACTTACCGCTATTACCTTCTGGCCCCAGTTCGTAAGATATTTCAAACCATTTCCAGTATTAAATACCCAGTGGGCACTAGTAACAAATGTAAAGTCCATGGAGCGGTGGAGAATGCCTGTCACAAAGCCCGGTATCCTGGCATGGGAATGTACTATATCAACATGTTCCTCTTTTATTATCTTTTTAAGAAGTCTGAGCGACGTAAGCATTTTACCTATGTTCCTGGTATTCAAAGGAACATCAAAGTGTTTTATGCCGGCCTGGGTCAGCTCGTCCACATAAACACCGCCATTTGATGCAACTAATACATCATATCCCCTTTTTTTAAGTTCCTTTGAAAGCTCAACTATATGGGTCTCGGCTCCGCCGATATTAAGGCCCATGGTCGTCATAAGTATTTTATACTTTTTTTCCATTTGTCCGCACCCCTTTTGACAGACTATCACTTATTGATCCCGGTAATAACTGCCGTACAGTCAACATACTTGGTATATATTTTTCTCTGAGAGTTTACGCATATCTCATAGGTCCTGTCCACAAAATAAACTCCATCAGTCTCAGAAGCCTGTGCCTCTACAGTTACGACAGCGTCATATCTGTTCTCAACGGGAGCTTCTATGGTCTGGCCGTCCATGGTATAGAAAGGCTCAACAGCGTCTTTCCACTCGATATTCGTTATGGTTCCTATGGCATTGCCTGATGTATAGTCAAATACTGTATCTCCTACCTGAAGATTATCAAAGGCATAATCCCTGAGGGACTCAATGGTAAATTCATAGCTAATAGTCTGGAGAGCTGTGTTTTTATTGGTCTTGTCCAGTCCTCTGAATTTATATACCGCTCCGGCTATGAGCACGAGTATCACCACAATGACGATACCATCTATTATATTAAACTTTCCTCTTTTTCTCTCGGTCATTGTCCCGTCCTCCTTATCTGTTTATCTTAACGATATATCCTTCACCGGCATATCCTTCGCCTTTTACGAATATCTCTGTGCCGGCTCTTACGACATACTGTCCGTCTACAGCATAGGAAGATGCTGTCTCGGTAACATTGGCCTCAACTGTTATGAGAACGGTCTCATAATATGGATCAACAGAATCAACAAATACATTATTCTCATAATCGGGTGTAATCTTTGAGTATGGAATAGTCTTCACATCAACGACCTTTCCCATATTGTAGTTCTTTGTGTTTTCCGTCAGGTCATCGCCTACCCTTATATAATCCTCAAGCCCGGGTGTCGTTTTGTTGAGCTCGATAACATAGGTCAGCTTCTTAGTCGATGCTGCCGGATTCCTGTTGGTCAAAAAATATACTCCCGCTCCAACACAGACTACTATAAGGATGATCACCACATCAAAAAAGTTTATTTTGAATTTCTTTTTGTTTTCAGTCATCTCGCACCTCTTACTTTTTCATTAGTTCAGTATACACGTTTTCTATATTTCTGGCATATATTTCAGCCGTAAATTTCTCATTGAATATCTCAACACAGCGTTTTTTCATATATTCGTAAATATCACTGTTTTCCATCAGTTTGGTAAGGCAGGCAGCCATATCACCGCTGTCCTTTACTTTGAATATATATCCGTTCTCGCCGTTTGTGATAACTCCCGGATTTCCGCCGTAATTACTTACGACCGCCGGTATTCCAAGGCTCATGCCCTCAAGGAGCGAAAGGCTTGTGGCCTCGGTGCCAAAAGAAGCGTTTGCCTGAACGTCAAGTATGCTCAAGATCTCATTTACGTTACTTATAAAGCCCGTAAATATGATATTTTTTTCAAGTCCTTTTTCCTTCACCTTTTCCTTAAGGCTGTTTTCAAGACTTCCTGTGCCTATTATAAGAACTTTTATATTTTTTCCGTTTTTTATCATTTTTTCAGCGGCTTCAATGAGGTATATATGGCCCTTTACTTCCTCTATCCTGGCCATTATGCCCACAACGAAATCACCTTCTGATATGCCATATTTTTTTCTTAATGCATCAATGGTGGCCTGGTCAGCCCTTTTCTGCTGTTCCACACCATTTAATATGACCTTTACCGCCGAACCCTTTATGCCGGTATCCGTCAGATTTTCCTTAGCAGCCTCAGCAACGGCTATTATGGCATCGGCATAGTGCATATTTACCGCTCCATTGATTTTCTTTCCCAGTCCCTTACTTATTTTAGGACTTACGGGAAATACAGAATGTCTTGTATATACTACCTTTTTGCCGCATTGTCTTCCGGCTATCCTTCCGCTCATATTTCCGTGGGTATGAACGATGTCGCAGCCGGAATTCTTTATTATTTTCTTTAATTTTTTTATACCCTCCATACTGAGGGATTTTTCAGCTATGCCGTCAGTCTCTATGGTCTTTATGCCGAGCTTATTGATCTCCGGTATGAGAAGGCTTCCCGTGGGGACTACCACTTCCGTATAAAATTTATCCCTGTCAAAATATTTAAGGAATGTCAGTACACATCTTCCGGCTCCGCCGATATTGCTGTCACTTATTATATTCAGAACTTTTATCATATCCTTACTCCTCCCTGAGTCTATCAATATCAGCGTAAAGCATTGCCAGTCCAAGAACAGCCCAGAACAGGAACATTACCCTGTAATTATAAAACGTATAATCAAAGAGGCTCTGCACAAGGAATCCAGCTATGGACGATATGGCACCTATGACGAATATTTTATTTTCCTTTGAAACATTTTTAAGGGCAATGGAGCAGGATTTGAATGCTCTATATATGACCGCAAGGAAAACTATCTCACCACATATCCCTGAATCACACATTACCTGAAGGTAAAGGTTATGGGAATGGGGAGCTGTAACGGAATCATAGGCATAGGATGGATAAACCATATTAAATGCCGCAGTTCCAGGGCCCACACCGCAAAGCCAGTAATCTTTGAGCATGCTCAGAGTTCCCATATATATATAGAATCTGTAGCTGGTGGATGAGTCAGACATATTTCCTATACTCATAAATCTGTTTATGACTGTCTGTGGAAGGACAAATGGCATAAGGAGCAGACCAATAAGTATGAGGAATATGAACCTCCTGTCAAGTAGTATGAGAAATACCACAGCCGCAAACATTATTCCAAGCCAGCATCCTCTTGAATATGTCAGTATGAGGCAGAGCATCAGAATGCAGCCGATGATAAAATAAAATCCTTTTTTAAGTATCCCCTTTGCGTCGAAGAAAAAGGCAACAACAAATGGTATGAGCAGAAGGAGATATTCTCCAAGTACATTGGGGTTTTCCAGTGTGGAGTAAACACGGAAACCGATATCAGAAAACATTTCCTCATCTACCCAAGAGCCGCTGAACTTTGACGGATTGATGTACTGATAAAAACCATAAAATGAAACCAGTACTCCAAGGCATATAAGGCAGAAAGTTATTAATTTAAGCTGTTTTTTAGTCTCTATGGTGTTTATTACAACGAAATAGAAAAGTATAAATACAGTCGTAAGCATTCCGCCAAGGAGGCTTCCTCTCACATTTACCGATGTAAATGTAGAAACTATATAAACAAAGGCATATACAAATACCAGTTTATTTAAAGGTGAATAGCGCAGTTTAAAGTCTCTCTCACAGAAAAGCTTGACCGCCAGGGACAGAAAGCCCACAGCTGCTATACCTAAAACCGCCATGGTCGGAAGGACCGGAGCAAATATCACAGCGATAAAACACCATATAATTGGGGTTTTGAATATGCTTCCCTCAAGAAGTTTCGTAAGTCTGAGTTTCTCAAAAATAACCCTGAAAAGAGCTACCACAGCATTGAAAATCCTTAAAAGTATGCTTCTGTTTTCAGCTTCTTCACTGCTTTTTTCCGTCAGAAACCTTCCGATTATACTGCTGTTTACAAACTGGCCGGAAAACCAGGCAGCAATGGAAGCGAAAAGATTATAAACAATGCTGCTCTTTAATATATCGCCCAAATGTTATTCCTCCGTTCCGTTCTTTTTCTTCTTAAGTATCTTTTTTACAAAATCAAATGTGGCCTCAGCCTCATAAAGTTTTATTGCCATGCTCAATATTATATATACCGCTGCTCCAACTATGACCATCAGAGCGATAACTATTATCTTAAATACAAATGATGACGCCGTATCCCAGAGGAAGTTCCTCATAAGTACGACCACCGCTGACATAACGACAGCACAGAATATCATCTTGATTATAGAAACTGCAAAGCCGTTGGTGCTCCTATCCTTAAACCTTCTCTTAAGGGGTATATAAAGGGCTATGCCATAGACTGTAGAAGATATGGCAGAAGCAAGAGCAAGGCCTGCAACGCTCATCTTATCCACCAGTATCTGGCAGAGCACCACATTCACAACTATTGATACAAGGCCTGCGATAAACGGTATTTTACCATTCTGCTCAGCGTAAAAGGCCCTTGAAAGTATGGTCTGCATACCATATCCAAACATGCCCAGAGCAAAGAAGAATAATGCGCTTGATGTTATGGAAACATCAAATTCCGTAAAAGCTCCCCTCTGGTATACAAGGGATATTATGGGACTGCTGAGGGCCATAACACCAGCTGTCATAGGTATTATGAGATATGAAAGTATCCTTACTGTCATTATGACCGTATCAAAGGCAGAGTTTTTGTCATCATTGGCAGTCATTCTTGAGAGCCTGGGGAAAATAACATTTGCCACAGAAAGAACTACCACACCGACTATTATTGTATACAGATTATTGGCATAGTCAATGGCTGATATTCCGGCACCGTTATACAGATCCGAGGCGAACCTTGTATTTATCGTTATATTTATAGGCTGTACCCATGTGCCGACCATGACAGGCAGCATGAGGATAAACACCTTTTTAATGCTGTCGTCCTCTCTGAATTTGAATGAAGGTCTGTATCTGTATCCTTTTTTAACGAGGGAAGGTATCTGCATTACAGCCTGCATGGCCCATCCAATGAGAAATGCCACAGCAAGGCCGTAAATACCAAGAGAATCATTAAAGAAAAGATAATATATGATTATTATGCCATTTGATACTATGCTCAATGCTGCCGGTATAGTAAATTCCTCAAAGGACTGGAGTATACCGACAAAAGAATATGCTATTCCTGTGAAAACAACAGTAGGAAACATTATATAAAGCAGTTTTGTTGCCAAAACTTTAGTCTCAGCGTCAAGTTCTTTGGCAAAAAGATCAGTGAACTGATGTCCGAAAAGCATTCCTACTATTGTTAAAACAGCAGTAACAAGAAAAATAATCGTTATAAATTTATTTGAAAATTCAAAAGCGGATTTTTTACCCTTTTTCTCAAGGCTTTCATTAAAAATAGGTATGAAGCTTGCGGATATGGCCGATGCAAAAATCGCATCAAAGAAAACCCTTGGTATACGGCTGGCTGTCTGGAAAGCTATGGCCTCCATACCTGAGCCATAGTTTGCTGCAAGCAGCGTATCACGCAAAAGTCCAAGAAATTTTCCGATCAGTGTTATCACCATCATCGTGGTGGCGGCTCTGACTGTTTTTTCGTTATTATCCGACATAGATTCATACCTCATTAAAAGTTTTTTATAAGTACAATTACCCGCCGCTTAAAACGCGGCGGGAAACTGCCTGTTAACTGTCTGATATTGTTCAGGCAGTAATAAATCATAGAATTTTACTGAAATAACGGTTTGATATCATAGCACATACCGTTAGCATCAGCTTTTATTGTAAGTATAGAATAGGCTGTGTTTATGCTTCCATCTGAATTCCAGAGACTGGGAAGATTTATGTATCTTATACCGTCTTTTACTGTGCTCCAGCTTGAACCGCCGCTGGCTGATACCACATAAACATTTTTGCCTGTATTCTTTATGGTGTTAAGGGCGCTCTTGAAAAGATCGCCTTCCAGTGTATCTGAGAAGTTGCTTGGTGTTACGTCCATAACAAATACAACATTGCTATTTCCAGCTGCCGCTATATCAGCTGAGAACCTCTGCCACTGGCTGGCCTGTGTCGTTCTGAGACCTCCATTTTTAGCTGTCAGCTCAACTATGCTCAGATTAGCGGCTGAATAGTTATGGAAAGCATATGTAGAACCATATTTGATCGTTTCAACAGGAGATGCAGCTGATATATCACATCCGCCCGCATATACCATAAGATCACTGTTAACCTGAAGGGCATTATTTACTTTTACCCTTGCATCGGTATATGTAGAAGGTTTTGCTGTTCCTGAGTATACTACATTTCCGCCCATGGTCACATAGAATGAGCCATCCACCTTATTATCGATGGATACGTTCTGCTTATCGATAAGTGAAGGATTTGCGGGAACATTTGATACCCCATCAGCAACTACGGCTCTGATATTATCAAAGGCTGTGCTCTGTGTTGCTGTATTTGTATTTGAAAGTGCAGCCACATATATTGTTTCCAGTTTGATTGGATAGCTTACCTCATCGGGAACTGTTGCAGTTACATCTTTCCATCCGCTCCAGTTGAGAGTTTTTGTAAAGTCAATTGTGTATGTATTTCCGGCAGCATCTGTTATCCTGCCCCTTACCCACTGGTCAGAACCATTGCCCTTTATGGACATTGTGATCGTATCAGGAGTTCCGTTAAATACTATAGGGCTGTTGAGTTTAGCATAAGCAGCCTGTGTCTCATCGGATGCTGCAAAGTTATAGCTCAGTGCCAGTGATCTGCTGCCATCTGATGCGTCATTTGAGAATGAAGCGCTTCCTGTTATGGTCTCAGGATATGATGTAAATGTTACAGCCGGTGAAGACTCAAAGGATTCAACAGTCTTCATGGTTCCTCCGACTGATACAGCTATATGGCATACTGCTGTTCCGCATATACATGTTATGTATCCTGTTCCATTTCCGCTGGCAGTAAATGTATTGCCATTCATCGATCCAAGGGAAGGATCTGAAAGTGTATATGAAACTCCCTGTGTTATTGTCGAAGAATATCCTTCAGAATCTGTTCCATTAAATGTAAATGTTACAGATTCTCCGGGATTGAGGCTGACTGCGCTAGTGGATGCTGTCATGGCTGCGGGATATGAATAAATCACATTTGCCACAGCTGTATATCCGCCGTATTCAGCAGTAACCGTTATTACTCCGGGATCATATACCGTAAGATATCCATTGTTTACACTGCCGTTTCCGCCTATTACGTTATATACCACCTGGTCTGCGGGAACATCCAGTTTATTATAGCAGCTGTCATATCCGGTAAGTTTAAGGGCAACGCTCTCTCCTACAAAAGCCCTTTCAGCCGCAGGCTCAAGAGTAAGCTGTGAAAGACTTCCCAGTGTAGATGTATTATATACACCAAGGGCTGTCATTATCCTTCGCTCTGAACCATCTGAAACTACGTTCTTTACCGAAAGGCTGTCCTCGTCAGCTGTCTCCACTACCATGGTACTTGATCCGCCGCCGTCAAGATGCATTGCGTCATAGGCACCATATTCCTTCATAAGAGATGCCATTTCATCATGTGTAGCTCCTATGCTTGTACCTCTGCCGTCAACTACCATAAGTATAAGTGTGTTTCCATCCTGGGATATACCAAGGGCTGTTCTGGGCTGTCTGCCGCTTATTATAGTTCCATCTGCTACCTTCTGTCCGTCAACAAGTATCCTTCCTGCTCCTCCGACTGCTGTTTTAATTGAGTTAAGGTCTATGGAAGAATTTATCCTTGTTGATACATGGTCGCCGACCTTAAAGTTTTCGTTGGCATATGTTGCATACGGACCCTTCACGATTATAACATAACCGTTTCCATCAGGGCAGTTTACTGTTTCTCCCGGCTGGGAGATATATGTAATAGTATCATTCTGAACAACGATCTTTACAAGGTCCGATATCCTTTTATCAATATCGGCTGTGCTTGAAGCCGCTGAAGAATTAAAATACATGGGATATACAAGCTCTGTTATCTTATTTATTGAGGCAAGCTCAAGTTTCGCTCCAGCGTCATTTACAAAGTCAGCTGTAAATACAAGATAATCTATAAAGCTTTTTCCCGAATTGTCCATAAAAAACGCAGCATATTCAGGACCATTAAGGTTCTTATCTGTTCCGACGGATTTCAGCTCTCCGTCAGCTATGACAGGTCCAAAGGATGCTGAATAACTTCCCGTCATTCCGAAGAAGTCAGCGTTTACTCCAGCTACAGCTCCGCTGTCAGTCAGTATCTTACGGGCCGTTTCCTTAAGTCCGTATTCCGTTGAGCTCTCAGCAGGGGCTATTTTTACATTGTCTGAAGTAAGGTCGATAGTAAGCGTGTATATGTTCTGCCATCCGTCAGTTGTGAGACGATGCTCATATCCATACACAACTCCCTTTGTTACAATCTCCTGTGTCTTTTCACTGTAAAGATTGTCGGCAAAGGCTGCTGCAGGTGTACCTGCGGCCAGACACAGCGCCATAAAGGCTGCCGCAAAGGGCTTGAGACATTTTTTCATCATATCACTCCTTATTATTTTCTGTTATACTATACCCGCCTTTTACAAAGATCTCCGAGTTTTCGTCAGCATACAGTCCATCATCATCTTCTGTTATAACATAAAGATTATACTGGTCTGCTGTCTCTCCGTTTTCCAAGGGGATCCCTTCGGTGATATTGATAAGACTGTCAGCACACACAGCCGACATTCTCCCCTCTTTAACTAATACGACCGAGCCCTTTGCGAAAGTGACATTCTGACCCTTTTCGACCTCGGCGGAATCATATACCGAAGAGGTATTTAGATTGGTCGAATAGGTATCGATCTGTTCATAAACATTATCCGTCTCGCTCACTATTTCGCCTTCGATGGTAGAATGAAGTACGGATTTATTTTCTTTCGCCTCATCATCTGCAGGGGAGCTTCTGTGCACACCCAGTGAAATAAATGTTGCTGCCGCAATAACAACTATCGTCACCGCAGCAATATCTGTTTTTTTATTTCTCATTTTGATCACCGCATAAATATATTAACATAATATTCTTATGTAAAGATGTCTGAAAACAATAATTAATAAATTTGTAATATTTGCAACATTACATAAACGAAAAATAATCCCGCTTAAATTATTTTCAGCAGGATAATTTTTCCCATAAGAACTCTTTTTAGTGGGAAGTTAATCTTTTATAGTCATAGTCAGTGAACCTATGATAATAGCTTCCCATGACGTCAAAGGTAAAACAGTATTTATATTCATCGATGCTGCTGTCCATAAAATAAACAACATAATTGAACTCATCACCAGATGTTTCTATACACCTGTAATTCTCTGACTCCGCCTCAAATATCCTTTTGATGTCGTCAATCGTACAATTCCTGTCCCTGACTTTTTCAATAAGATTTTTAAGGAATCGTCTTTCTGAATTGGTCCTCATTATATAATCGATGCCATCTCTGCCCACACTCAGACCTATCCTTCCGTCATCAGTATATGACACAGATATTTTTCCAAGTTTACCTTCCGCGAAGGAAGGTAAACCTTTAAGTTTATTTTTTATATCGCC
>JABLTR010058904.1_pt1 | contig 17963 bp, 17 predicted proteins | sample 7160071 | NCBI WGS metagenome assembly JABLTR01 (sample SAMN14651230, study PRJNA627086) | human gut metagenome | isolation source: feces | host: Homo sapiens
AAGATGCGCTGCGCAGGCGCCCCCCTCAAACGGTACTTTTTACATTATCTTTTGTTGTGAGTGATTTAAATTATCTTAGCAAACACGATATGATATTTAAAGTTCCATGTTGTATGTGCTATACTCTTATTATCATTCGTCATCCGAACGTCCTCCTTTTGGTATTCCTATGCAGTTGCACTTTTATCTTTCCAAAGGAGTTTTTTTACTACGAAACTCTAAAGCTTTCTCGGAACCCTTGCACAGCCGGGGGTTTTCTCTTACAAAAACAAATCCCTTCCGGAAAACCGAAAGGGATTATAAATTTAATAAAAAATTAGTCGCTGATATAAGGTAATAAAGCAATATGACGTGCACGTTTAATAGCTACTGTTAATTCACGTTGATGGCGTGCACATGTACCAGTAACTCTTCTTGGAAGAATTTTTGCACGTTCTGATATAAAACGGCGAAGTCTTGCAGCATCTTTATAATCAATATTATCTATTCTGTCTACGCAGAAGCTACATACTTTCTTACGTCCTTTGCGGCCACCGCGTCTATCATTTTTTTCAAATGCCATGAATCTTGACCTCCTTTGCAGTCAATATTAATATAATCAAAATATTGGAATATTAAAAAATTAGAATGGAAGATCATCTTCAACTGGCTCAAAATCACTAACATTACCGCTTGAATAAGCTGCCGGAGCAGGTTGTGGAGCAGATTGAGTCTGATCATATCTAGGAGCCTGAGGCGCCATATAATTATCACGTTTAGGTTCTGCAAAATGAACGCTGTCAGCAACAATTTCAAAAGCTTTACGTTTAATACCTTGTTTATCTTCATAGCTTCTAGTCTGGATAGAACCCTGTACAGCTACGAGTTGTCCTTTTCTAAAATAACGACTTACAAATTCCGCCGTGCTTCTCCAGGCTACAATATCAATAAAATCTGCTTGGCGTTCAGTACCTTGTTTAACATAAGAACGGTCAACAGCTAAAGTAAATGTTGTTACAGGTATATTACTTCCCTGAGTATATCTTAATTCTGGATCAGCTGTTAAACGTCCCATAAGTGCTACTACATTAAGCATTTAACTTACCTCCAATTACGCATCCTTGCGAACAATAAGCGAACGGAGGACTCCGTCAGTTATTTTGTAAATACGGTCAAGTTCTGCTGGAAAATCACAAGAAGATTCAAATGTATATAATACATAATAAGCTTCTGTTTCATCATTGATAGGATAAGCAAGCCTACGTTTGCCCCATTCATCAACAGATTCAAGTGTGGCACTCTGTTCAATAAGATTTTTGAACTTTTCCACCATGTTAGCAACACCATCATCACCTAATGTGAGTGATATTACCAAAACAGTTTCATACTTACCTGAAATATTTGCCATGTTTTGTTGCACCTCCTTTTGGTCATTAGGCCCTGATTCTTAAGATCAGAGCAAGGATAATAACAATCATTTGATTGCCATAACATTAAAATTATATCAAGACAAAGTTATTATGTCAAGAATAAATTACAAAATATTTCTAATTATCATAGTAATATAATTAATTTTTAAATAATTTCCAAATAAACTGGTCAAGCAAAGGTGCAATTAGTCCCATGATAACAACTACAAGCCAACAAACTTCTTCATAAAATCCTGCATATCTTAAAAGCATACATGCCGTACCCGCAATAAGACCATAAATAAGTGATGCTCCCCAATGTTTAGGCGACGTATACTTATCGCCAATAAAGAATATGCCGCAGAATACCAACGATCCAGCCATTATTTCATTTAATGCCGACATAGTCATACCATAATCGCCGCGTGGAAACGCTGTAGCAATTAATAGACATTCTAATATAAATGATACTGCTGCTACCCAGTTTACTGCTTTACGTAATATTAAATATAATAATCCACATATACATAAAGCAATGAGAGATGAACCTATTGTTCCAGGAACTATACCTAAAAATTCTTCTAAATATGTAAATGGCGTTGCTCTTCCATCCATTAACCATCCAGCAGTTGATTTAACTGCATTTTGAGTTGAATCAATCATTATTGGACTAAATATCCCGCCAGGTGAAATATAAGAGAACATTATATTTGGAAAAGCTACAGTCAATACACTGGCAGATACTGCAGCTGGGATAAATGGAGATGCTCCTTTATTTAAAAACGGCCATCTAATAATTCCAGCTATTACTCCGCCTAAAATAGGAAACCAAAATGGAACGGCAGGCGATAAAATCATTGCAAGTAATACGCCTGATTTTATTCCCATAAGATCTCCCAATGTATTAGAATTCTTAAAAATTGCATTTCCAGCTATTTCTACAAGCACACAGGTAATTACTGAAAGCGCAGTTATTATTAAAGGACGCACACCATAATTAGCCACAGCTTGTATAAGCATAAATCCGCAGACTATTAAAATATCTGACGATATTCCCCAAATTTTTTCCCTTGTTTTTATAAAAGGGGATTTAGCTGTTTCTAACATCATTGTTTATCCCCTCCTTTTTCACTTTCTTCAAAGAAAATTTTTGCAAGATTATCAAAATCAATATTAAGATCGGAAATTATTGCTTCATAATCTACATATCTTGGAGTATCAGATTCATCACTATTTTGATCTTCATCTAATAAATCACTGTCTGATTCTTCTTCAATATCATCTAATGTATTTAAATAACGTTCATACCCCATTGGATCTTCATTATCTAAATCATCTGATGTATCGGATGATCCTATTAAATAATCTATTGGATCAGTTTTATCATCTCCGTCAAGCATATCAAATTTATCAAGATTATTTAAATAATACTCATAATCATAACCAATACCGTCAAGGAAATCATCATTATCATTCTGTTCAACTGCTTCAGTATTTTCTTGATTATTCTCTATTTGTGTATTATCTAAATATTCCTGTTCATTATTCTGCTGTTCAGCTATTTCAATATTAGAATCAATTGTATTTTCTGTTAATTCTTCTGTTTGTATAGTTTCTTTTTCTTCTTCATTTATAATATCATCGGATAATTTCTGTTCTGGTTCATTATCAGAAATATTTTTTGGCTCATCAGCTTCATCCGCTATCGATATTGCGTCGTTACTTTGATTTTCAATAATATTTTTATCATTATTTTCTTCTTGAATATCTTCGCTTATAACTTCTTCTACATCCTCATTTATATTTGTAGTTTCATCATCAGCTTTAACAATTTCTTTATTATCCATAACGACTGGTGCATTATAATCATTTTCAGGAATGACATCTTCAACAATATCTTCAGATGCAGGCTCTATTGCATTAATGCTGCTGCTTTTGCTGATGTCAGTATCTTCATTATCAACAATATTTTCCTGTATTTCAAAAGAATTATCTGAAACATCCTCAACTATATCGTTATTTATAATATCGTTCTGCGGTATGTTTTCCTCATCCAAGCTTTCATTAATATTATCCTGAGTTTGATAAGGATCTTCGATATATTGATCGTTATTTTTATTTTTTCTGAATAAACCTTTAAATGATGCCCAAATACGTTTAACACCTTTTGGTTGTTCAGAATAATTATCAACAAATTCTTCCTGAATATTATCACTCTGATTATTTGCATTGTTTTCTTGAGTTAATAAACTATCATCAGAATTATCTGAAAAGTTTAATTGCACATCAGATATATCCATACCAAAATATTGTTGATCAATGGATTCATTTGAAGAAATATTTGTATTATCATCTTCAATAGTTTCCTGTTGAGTATCTTCTGCAACATTCTCATGTTCAGATTTTTCAGCTTCTATAATTTCTTCAGTATGTTCTGTATCTCCAGATTCTGATTGTTCAAATTGTTCATCAATATTTTGATCAGTTATAATTTCACTGCCAATTTGTTCTTCAATTTCTATATTTTCAGGCTCTTTTTCAAGCTCTACAGCGTCTTTTTGTTCCACTTCTTCATCTATTATAATATCTTGTTGCTGTGGATCAATACTCTGTTTTAACTCCTCTACGCCTTCAGATACTATCGGAGTATAGACATATTTTACATTACTATTCTCTTGATTAATATTATCTTCTGTTTCATCTATATCTTCTTGTTTTTCTTCTTCAACAATAACTAAAGGATTTTCTTCAAATTCTTCTTCATCAAGATTTTCTTCATTTTCAATAACTTCAGAAACATTATCAGCATTATCTATATTATCATCACTAGTCGTATCATTATTTTCAATATCTATATCAAAATATCCGCGTTTAAATCCTGAAGATGATTTTATAGTGTTATTATTTTCTATATTAGATTGTATAGATTCTTTATCAGCAGATAATTCTGATATTTCTTTTTCCATAAGTTGTTTTATCTGTGCTTTAATTTCTGCTTTTTCTTCTTCTGAAGCAGTTTTTTCTTTTTCTTTTAATTGTGCTATTTGCTCATCATACATAAGTTTATCAGCCTTTAATTTATTAAGGCCTTCACGATATATTTTATTTTCTTCTTTTGCTTTTATAATATCAGCCATTACATCTATACCGCATGGGCATACAAATGTACAAACTCCACATTCTGTACATCTGTTAACCAACATTCTGTCAAGCTGTTTATAATTTCTGTTTATCATAGCGTTTCTTGCCTTAAACGGAAGAAGATTTGATGGACAATTTTCTGCGCATCGTCCGCAGCTTGTACATATTTGTGTTTTTACATGATCTATATCTTTTAAAGCTAATATGCAGTTCATTCCAGGTATAACCGGCATATCAGTATCTGTTATTGTTTTTCCAGAAACTAAATCTCCAATTATTATATATTTAGGATCTTCTTTTAATTTACATATATCTAAAAGATATGAAAGAGACGTACCTATAGGTACTCTTAAATTAGCAGAACGAGAAATACAATTTCCATCTATAGTTACAACACACGTTGTATGACAATCTCCATTTGAAGCTGCTCTATAAAGTTCAATACATGCGCCTATGCCAATAGCAAATACACCTTTTCTATTATAAATAGAAAAAAGTTTATATCTTGCAGGATATTTCCCATCAACTATTATTGAACCCGTACCATTATAATCTTCTTTTATACTGGACCTATAGCCGGGAATAGAAGATACTGCTATTTTATAATTTTTTATACCAACAGCTCTTGCAGCCAATGCTAAACCTGCTCCAGCATCATCACCATTTTCACCTAACTGTGCAAATGCACTTGTACTAAATACTTCGTCTTCAATACAATCTGCTATCAAGAGGCTTGCTTGCTTTTTACGCATAGCTTCTAATTTTTTATAAAGAGGAATATTATCTATTTCATCAATTATTCCGGAACGTTTTGATATTGCTATTATTTCATCTGATGTTAAGGATTCAATTTCAGTAGGCCGATATGGAGTAGACGACATTCCTATATGCATATTAAAAACAATATAAGAATATTTTCCTAATATATCATTAGTATTAGTTTCTATGCCCATATATGTACCACAAAACGGCGCATAATAACCAAATCCATTTCTATTTCTACCAATAAGTCCATATTGAGGAATATAATCTCCAATTTCATATTTTGTATCAAATTGATCTTTATCGCAATCAATTAACGGTATATGAACATATTCTGGAGGATCAATTTCATATATTGGATTATCAAGGGAAGTATATTGCTTTTCCAGTTTTATTCCTTTTCGGGAAATTATTCTCATCCTGTAATTCACCTCTTGAATTATACGCTTATATTGATATCATTATAATTATAAATATAATTTTTTATCATTTAGCATTATGATTGAATGGAGCGTTTTAGTTATGAAATATGAAATATGCCGTCCCGGAAGATTAAAAGTAATAATAACACCAAATGAAATGAATAATTTATCATTATCATTTGATTGTCTTGATTACAGTAAAACCGAAACACGCAGTCTTATTTTAAAATTACTTAATGAAGCTAGAGACCAAACGGGTTTTGAAATTTCAGAATCATGTATGTTTGTTGAAGCTATACCTTCAGCCGATGGGGGATGCGTATTGTATTTTACTGGCCAAGAAAATAAATTATTTAAAAATAAAAAAGATATTAATATTGATAAGCAAATAAATATTTATAGCTTTAAAGATGCTGAAATTATGATAAATGTTATGATTATGCTTAATTGCGCATCTCTTCATAAATATGCTTTAAGTGATTTGTATGAATATAATGGTAATTACATATTGCTTATTAGTTCTGAAGAAACTTTACCTGAATGTTTTTATTCTATTTTAGATGAATTTGGAGAATATAAAGATAAAGATACAATATCTCCTTCCGTATTATCAGAACATGCAAAATTACTTGCTAAAGATAATGCATCTGAAATAATTTCAGGATATTTTAATACTAATCATTAAAGTTAGTATTTTTCCTAAAGAAATCAATTTCTTCTTTTGGATTATTAGAATTAAATACTGCGCTTCCAGCAACTATTACATTGGCTCCGGCATCTTTTACTAAACCTACAGTTTTTCTGTTTATACCGCCGTCCACTTCAATATTAATATTAAGATTTCTTTTATTGATCTCCTGACGCAATTGGCTTATTTTAGGTAGCATATCATGCATAAAGGTTTGTCCGCCAAAACCAGGCTCAACTGTCATAACCAAAATCATATCTACCATATCTAAATAAGGCAGTACTGCTGATGCCGGAGTAGCAGGCTTAAGACTTAAAGCTGGAGAAACTCCTTTTTCTTTTATCGAATTAAGCGTATCTTTTATATTGCAATCACTTTCAACATGAATGGTTAATCCGTCTGCTCCGGCTTCTATAAACCGTTCATAATAAAAATCGGGCCGGCTTATCATTAAATGCACATCAAAAAAAAGATTTGTACATTTTCTTATTTTTTTAATAACCGGCGGGCCTATAGTTATATTAGGAACAAAATGTCCATCCATAACATCAATATGTACCATATCTGCGCCGCAGGAATCAATTTTTTTAATCTCGGCTCCCAGCTGTGAAAAATCACAAGCTAATATTGACGGTGAAACTTTAATCATATAATTCTACCCCTTAAAAATTATGGTTTAATAGTTTATATGATACTGCGATAAAATAAGTATAAATATATAAAATTATTATACTTGATATTTTATATATTGCATTGTCGGATTATGTATCCTTTTGTATTTTTATTTTATTTTTAACACTGGTTTATAATTATAACACATTATTACTTTTTATGCAAAACTTTAACTTATTAGTTATTATTTTTTCTACATATATTTTTATAAAATTTCTCCATTTGATTTTATTTCTTTTAATGAAGTATATCATATGATAAATTATTTTACAAATATCTAAAACCCAAAAGGCTATATAGAGGATAAAACACTCTATATAGCCTTTTAATATTTTATTCCCATTTTTTCCATATATCAGGACAATAACCAACTGTAGCTAAACGTCCATTGCGTACAATTGGTGTTTTTAATATTTTAGGGTTTTCCAATATTTTTTCTATTTTATCTTCATATTTTGCGAGGTATTTTATTAAAGCACTATCCAAATCTTTAGATTTTTCATCTAAAATTAAATCAATAGAACCAACGCCATTAATTACACTTTCAAGCTCACGTTTATTAATACCATATTCGCTAAGATTAACGAATTGATATTTTATACCACGTTCTTTAAAAAATCTTTCAGCTTTTTTAGTATCAAAGCATTTTGGTTTACCAAATATTTGAATATTCATTATAATATCCTCACATAAGATAAAATTTTATTCTAATAACATTCTATCATTGTCAAGTTCTTTATTACTTTTTTGTTTAAATAACTCTAATACCTTACTTACAGTTAATTTATCTCTTTCTTCACCTTTTATATCTAAGATAATTTTCCCCTGCTCAAGCATTATTGTACGATTACCGCATTCCAATGCCGATTGTATATTATGAGTTATCATAAGAGTAGTAATATTATCTTTAGCAACAATCTTTTTTGTAAGTGATAATACCTTTTCAGCAGTTGAAGGATCAAGCGCTGCTGTATGTTCATCCAACATTAATAGTTTAGGAGTATTAAGAGTAGCCATAATAAGGGTTATAGCTTGACGTTGACCTCCTGATAATAGCCCTACTTTTGATTTAAGCCGATCTTCAAGACCTAAATTAAGTTCAGCAAGTCTTTCTTTAAATAACTCGCGTTCTTTATTGCTTATACCAAATTTTAAACCTCTTTTTTTACCTCTGCCTAAAGCTAAAACAAGATTTTCTTCTACCGTCATATTAGGCGCAGTACCTTTTAAAGGATCCTGAAATAGCCTTCCTATATTATATGCACGCTTATATTCAGGCTTAAATGTTATATCTTCATTATCAAGTAAAATTCTACCTTTGTCAATAAGATAATTTCCGGAAATTATATTTAATAACGTAGACTTTCCTGCGCCGTTTCCGCTGATAATCGTAACAAAATCACCTTTATCAAGATTAAGGGATACATCATTTAAAGCAACTCTTTCATTAACAGTGCCTTTATTAAATATTTTTGTTGCATTAATTATTTTAAGCATTTTTTATATCCTCCTTCTTATGTGATTTTTTCATAAGAGTTTGTATTTTTTCTTTTATTGGAGGATAAGATAATGCTACGATAACAATTAAAGCTGATATTAATTTTAAATCAGATGGTGACATACTGGTTTCTAAAGTGAGTGCAATTATTATCCTGTAAACTATAGCTCCTAATATTACAGTAATTGCATTATATGTTACTGATATTTTTCCAAAGAATATAACTTCTCCAATAATAAGCGAAGCTAAGCCTATAACAACCATACCAATACCCATGCCAACGTCAGCAAACATTTGATATTGTGCTGCTAATGCACCAGCTAATGCGACTATACCGTTTGCCATAGCTATTGTTATAATTTTTGTACCATCTGAATTTATTGATGATGAGCGAACCATATTTTCATTATCGCCCGTAGCTCTTATTGCTAAACCTATAGATGTTTTTAAAAATAATATTATAAAAATAAGTATAATTACTGTAATTAATAATATCATTAAAAATCGGCCTAATTCTTTGCCAAATATATTTGTAAACGGTGTAAATATAGTGTCAACACGTAAAAGCGGTACGTTTGGTTTTGATCCCATTATGTGCAAATTTATAGAATAAAGCGCAGTCATTGTAAGTATACCGGCAAGTATTGGATTTATTTTTAATTTTGTCTGCAATAAACCTGTGCAAACACCTGCTATCATACCTGCGGCAATAGCTCCGATTATACCTAACCACGGCATGCCAACTGAAGTCAGCATTGCCGATACTGCAGCGCCGGTAGTAAAACTGCCATCAACTGTTAAATCAGCAATATTAAGGATACGATAGGTTAAAAATATACCTAGTGCCATAAGTCCATATATAAGGCCTAATTCAACGGCGCTTCTTATTACATCAAAACTCATATTTCCTTCCTCCTAGGGGATTTATCATATAACTATCACTATCAGGATAATTATCCTGATAGTAATAGTTTTTCTGTTTTTATGATATTGTTTTATTCATTTATAAGTATAGCTGTATCCTTTAAATCATCTGGAATTGTAATACCTAATTTATCAGCTACTTCTACATTAATATAAGGGTCGCATTCTGTAATAGATACAACCGGAAGTTCTGATATTGCAGTACCTTCATATATGCTTTTTGCCATATCAGCTGTAGCTTTTCCAAGTTCTTCATAATTTACTCCCATTGTAGCAAATCCGCCGTCAATTACCATTGAATCAGCGCCTACATAATATGGCATATTCTTTTCTTCACATACCTGTGTAACTATAGGAAGAGAGCTTGCAATTGTATTATCATTTGGTGTAAACATAACATCACATTTTTCTGATAAAGATACGGCGGCTTGCTGAATTTCAGATCTATCGGATATACTTTGTTCAACTATAGTAAGGCCTTTATCAGACGCTGCTTTTTTTGCCTTTTCCAAAGCTGATGCTGAATTAGCTTCGCTTGAGCTGTAAAGAAATCCTATATTCTTAACATCTGGAGTAAGTTTAAGTATAAGATCGAATATTTTATCAACGTCAAGTACGTCAGATGTTCCTGTAATATTAAGGTCAGGTTTATTAAGATCAGATACAAGTTTTGCGCCTACAGGATCGCTTACAGCTGAAAATATTATTGGTATACTGTCAGTTGCAGCAGCTGCAGCTTGAGCTGTTGGAGTTGCAATAGCAACTATTAAATCTTTTTTGTCACTGACAAATTTTGCGCATATAGTATTAAGATTATTTTGTTCACCTTGTGCATTTTTATAGTCTATCTCAACTTTATCCCCAAGCCCTAATTCATCTATCCTAGCTGTAAAAGCTTCACGGATAGCGTTTAAAGATGTATGCTCGCTTATCTGTACCAGTCCTATTTGGTATTTACCATCAGCTGTATCAGCACCAGAACCAGTATTTGACTCCCCTGCATCTCCATTATTGCATGATGTTAAAACTGTCATAGTAAATAACATAATTAGGGTCATAATTAACGCTAAAATCTTTTTCATAATATTTTACTCCTTTTATAAATGATAAATTTTTATTTGGAAAAACAAAAAAGCATCTGTCCTAATACAAGGACAGATGCGTAAATCCATCTGCGGTACCACCTTGCTTGACGGTATAAAAAACCGCCCGCCTCAAAACAGAATGCCATCACATTCCTCGCCCAATAACGCTGGCGATGCGTCATATGCTACTTAAACTAAATAAAATATTAGCTTGTTCACACTGCCCTCCAGGGTCCATTTACCAGCCTGCCGTTACCGCAATTCCAGCTGCTGCGGCTCTCTTTAAACACATATGCTAGTTTTATTTCCCTATCATCAGTTTAAATAAATTAAACCACATTATTAATAATTTGTCAACATTTATTTCTTGCTTATATCAACAAAATTCATTCCATTAGTTATAATATTTTCTGTAAGTTGAGCCATTTCCTGTGGGCTTTCTTTCATATCATTTTCCAGCCATGCCTGAAATAATCCTGTACACCCTGATACAATATATGAATAAAAATAATTAAAGTTACCAATATGTTCAGTATCAAATTTTTGCTTCCACTGACTTAGATATCTATCTTCTACTACTTTTTTTAATTTATTTACAAATGATAAATCTCCATTTTCGCCTAAAAGAACCATACACATATCAGCATTATCAGCTATAAATTTAAAGATATCTGTTAATAAATATAATGTGCTATCGTTATCTTCATCTATCTTATGTTTGTTTATTGTTTGATAAAACTGATCAAACATTTCATTTTCAATTTTTTCTACCATATCAAATATATCTTTATAATGTAAATAAAATGTTCCCCTATTTAAATCGGCAAGTTCTGATAATTCTCTGACAGATATTTCATTAACACTTTTTTCTTTTAATAATTTTGTTAATCCTAATCTTAGCTGCTGTTTTGTTTTTCGTATTCTCCTATCAATTTTACCCGATACATCATTAATTGTCATTATATCCATCTCCGATTTTATTCAAAATTATATATATCATATCAAATTACTATATTTATTTGTTTATTTGGCCGTTGTAATCTTATAATAATTACATTATAATATATTTCAGTTAATAAATCAACAATAGTCTATTTTCAGACGGGAGTTGTTTTCCTATGAATAAATTATATCGTTTTATATTAAAACACAAAGTATTAATATTGGCAATCTTCTTAATATCATCTATTATCTGTGTATTTTCATCAACTAAAGTTTCAGTAAATTATAATATTATGGATTATCTTCCAGATGATGCTCCATCAACAATTGCCCTTGACGTTATGGAGAAAGAATTCGGAGGAGAAATACCTAATGCCAGAGTTATGGTATCAAATGTAACAATACCACAGGCACTGGAAATAAAGCAACAGCTTAAAGATATAGACGGAGTACAATCGGTTAGCTGGCTTGATGATTCTGTTAATATTACTGTACCAATTGAAACTATTGATAAGGATACATTGGAAAGCTGGTATAAAGATGAAAACGCTGTCTTTACCCTTACAATAGATGATGAAAAGAAAATTGAAACTCTTGATCAAATAAGAGAAATCATTGGTGAAGACGGCGCTATGTCAGGATCAAGCGTAAATTCAGCCGTTGCTGCTACTGAAACCAGTTCAGAACTCGCTACTATAATGCTTATAGTAATACCTATAGTTTTAGGAATATTATTGCTTACCACTAGTTCATGGTTTGAACCAATATTATTTTTAGCTACAATTGGTATAGCAATTGTATTAAATATGGGTACAAATATCTTTTTTGGTGAGATTTCATTTGTTACTAATGCAGCAGGGAGTCTTTTACAATTAGCAGTATCAATGGATTATGCTATATTTTTATTACATAGATTTTCTGAATTTAGAAAAGATGGATTAGAAATAAATGAAGCTATGATAATGGCTTTAAAAAAATCCGTATCGTCTATTACAGCAAGCGGGATAACCACAATAATAGGATTTGCCGCTCTTATACTTATGCGCTTTAAAATAGGCCCGGATATGGGTATTATTATGGCAAAATCAATTATATTAAGCCTTATATGCGTACTTATACTTTTACCAGTATTAGCTATGCTTTCATATAAACTTATTGATAAAACCCAACACCGCAGATTTTTGCCATCATTTAAAAAGTTAGGCAAAGCAATTTATAAAATAAAAATACCAGCATTAATTATTTTTATAATTATTCTTGTTCCATCTATACTTGCACAAAATTCCAATCAATTTTTATATGGAGCATCAGAAATATTTGGAGATAATAATACTCAAATTGGACGCGACCGTACTATAATTGAAGACACATTTGGTAAATCTAATCAATTAGTGCTATTAGTTCCTAATGGAGATTTTGAAACTGAAAAAATATTAAGTGATGAACTTCATGATATACCTGAAGTAAGTTCAATTGTTTCTTATGTTGATATGGTCGGAGCAGAAGTTCCTACAGAATATCTGCCTGACGATACGTTATCACAGCTTATATCTGATAATTACAGCCGAATGCTGCTGAATGTAAACGCAGATTATGAAGGAAAACGCAGTTTTGAAATAGTTGAACAAATAAGAAATATTGCGCAGTCATATTATCCTGATGAATATTATTTGGCCGGCGACAGTGTAAGCACATATGATATGAAAGATACTGTTACAGCTGATAATGTGCGTGTCAACGCTATTGCAATAGGCGCAATAGCAATAGTCCTTCTTCTTACTTTCCGTTCGGTTTCCATACCAATATTATTGCTTCTTGCCATAGAATCTTCCATTTGGTTAAATTTATCTATACCTTATTTAGTAGGAGAAAAATTATTTTATATATCTTATTTAATAATCAGTTCTATTCAGCTTGGCGCTACAGTCGATTATGCTATATTATTTGCAAATAGGTATATTGAAAATAGAGAGATATTATCAAAAAAAGATTCTATTATAGAAACCATATCCAGTACAACTATTTCAATATTAACATCAGCGTCTATTATGGCTGTAGCCGGAATAATATTAGGTGAATTTTCCACTAATAAAATCATTAGCCAGTTAGGTTTTTTAGTAGGCCGAGGCGCAATATTATCTACTATAATGGTTTTATTTGTATTGCCTGCCCTTTTATATATTTTTGACAAAGTAATACAAAAGACAACTCTTAAATGTCACTTTAAAAAATAGATTTTTTGAATTTATAATGAAAGGATTGACTTAATATGAAAAAAGCTGCAAAAGCTAGTATATCATTAATATTATCCTTTATATTGATTATCTCAACATGTATTTTGCCTGCATTTGCCTCAACTACTTCTACGTCATCTACAAATACAGAAAAAGAAGAAGTAGTATATATTAATTTGCAGGATAACGGCAATGTTGATAAAGTATATGTAGTCAATATTTTTGATTTGGCTGAAGATGGAACCATTACTGATTATGGTAACTATTCTAACATAAGAAATATGACTACAAATGATGAAATAAAAACAAATGGAGATACAATAACAATAGATGCTAAAAAAGGAAAGCTATATTATGAAGGTACTCCTGAAACTGTACAGATTCCTTGGAATATCTCTATAAAATATTTTCTTGACAACAAAGAATATTCTGCTGATGAAATAGGTGGTAAATCCGGTAAGCTTGAAATAAAAATTATAATAAAACAAAATCATTCTGTTGAGGATATATTTTTTAATAATTATGCTCTTCAGGCAAATATTACATTAGATAGTGAAAAATGTACTAATATCAAATCTGATGGCGCTACTATAGCTAATGTTGGAGCAGACAAACAGCTTACATATATAATCTTGCCAAAAAGCGAAAAAGAAATCAGTATAAAAGCCGATGTTAAAGATTTTGAAATGGACCCTATAGAAATAAATGGTGTATTAATGTCGCTTGATATTGATGTTGATATAGATAATATGACTGATAAGGTAACTGAACTTAAAGATGGGGTAGAAAAACTTGATAACGGCGCTAATGATTTAAATAACGGGATATCTCAGCTGGAAAGCAGTGCAAAAAATGAATTGCAGTCAGGTACTGAATCGCTTGCAAATGGTGCCCAAGAGCTTAAAGATGGTACAAAGCAATTTGCCGATGCAAGCGAACAATTGGAATCCGGTGCATCAAAGCTTGCAGATGGATCCATTTCATTAGCAGATGGAACATCATCGCTTTCTAACGGTATTAAGCAGGTCCAAAACGGCTTGGATACATTAAATAGCAATACTTCAACAATACAAAATGGTTCAGCTCAGATAAATTCTGCATTACAGAAAATACAATCAGCTATTAATAGTATAAATATTTCAAATGATAAATTAATTGAACTTATCTCTGCATCATCACAAATAAAAAAAGGCATAGATGATCTTGTAGAAGGTGCAAATAATTTAAATAATATTTTAAACTATAGCGCTTACAAAAATACTATGGAACAAAATGGTTTAGATATAGATAGTTTAAAAGAACAAAATAGTCAAGCTGCTCAAAATATTAATAAACAAATAGATGATTTGCAGGCAACCATAGATTCTTTACCATCTGAAGGTTATGAAGATCAAATTGCTAAATTACAAGAACAAATAAATAACCTGAAACACATATCAGCATTGCTTATTGGCAATAATTCCGCCATAACAGGCACAGAACAATATTTTGATAAATTATCAAATGCTGGCAATAATTTATATGAAGGACTAGTAGAATTACAAAAAAATTATAATACATTTAATTCATCAATTAATGAACTTTCGAATACATTAAATTTACTTTTATTTGGTATGACAATTCTTGCTGATGGTATAAATGAAATAGCAGATAATTATGAAATTTTAGATAATGGAATTAATGATTATACCTCTGGAGTAACACAAATTGTATCCGGTTATTCAGCTCTCACTGATGGTGCAAATATGGTATCAGAGGCAAGCCAACAATTAAAAAATGGCAGTTCTGATTTATATAATGCAACAAAAGATATAAAAACTAATGCTAATAGTTTATATTCCGGTTCATTAAGTATATTTGAAGGAGCTAATAAACTTAATAATGGTACAGATAAATTAGTAAACGGTATCCAAAGCATATCAAATGGAAGTCAAGAACTTACAAATGGTACATCAGAATTTAAAAATAAAACCTCAGATTTAGATTCACAGATAGATAATGAAATTGATAATGTTATAACTGATATAACTGGCAATAAAGAAAATATAAAATCTTTTATATCAGATAAAAATACAAATATTAATTCAGTCCAGTTTGTTATTAAGACCAGTGGTATAGAAATACCTGATGATAATACGCAATTAACAGAAGAAACTGAACCACAATTAACATGGTGGCAGCGCCTTTTAAGTTTATTTGGATTATATAAATAAATGCATTAAAAGAGCATAGCAAGAGGGCTATGCTTTTTTATTTTGGTTTATTTACTATAAAAAAATAATCTGATATAATAGAAACATATTAAATCAAAGAAGATGATGTAATATGCCAAATGAAAACATAAATAAACTACAAGATATTATAAATAAAAATAATAATATAGTCTTTTTTGGAGGCGAAGGCGTATCAACCGAAAGCGGTATACCGGATTTTAGAAGCCAGGATGGATTATATAATCAAAAATATGATTATCCGCCAGAAACTATAATTAGCCATAGTTTTTATTTAAAACATCCTGATGAATTTTATAAATTTTATAAGGATAAAATGCTTTGCCTTAATGCTAAACCAAATCCAGCTCATATTAAATTAGCTCAATTGGAACAAACGGGCAAAATCAAAGCTATAATTACTCAAAATATTGATGGGCTTCATCAGATGGCTGGCAGTAAAAACGTTCTCGAACTTCATGGCTCGGTTCATAGAAATTATTGTATGTCCTGCGGCAAGCTGTATAATGCACAATATATTTTAAATAGTAAAGGCATACCAAAATGTGAATGCGGTGGGTTAATAAAACCTGACGTTGTATTATATGAAGAAAGTTTAGATGAAAATGTATTAATAAAATCTGTACAATATATCAGTCAAGCTGATGTGCTTATAATCGGAGGTACGTCTCTTAATGTATATCCTGCTGCCGGGCTTATCCAATATTTTAATGGCAATACACTTGTTTTAATAAACCGTGACAGCACTCCATTTGATAAAAAAGCAGATATTATAATTCATGAGAATATTGGAGAAATTTTTAATTCAATAAAAATATAAAAATACGGAGGAAATTTATTATGCTTGAAACTGGAATAAAAGCGCCTGATTTTACTTTAAAAGACAAGGATTCAAACGATATAACATTATCAAACTTTTTAGGTAAAAAAGTTGTTTTATATTTTTATCCACGTGATAATACTCCAGGATGTACTCGCCAGGCATGTGCGTTTAAAGCATCATATGAAAAATTTAAAGATAATGATATCGTTGTTATTGGTATTAGTAAAGACAGTATAGCTTCACATCAAAAGTTTGCTGAAAAATATGATTTACCTTTTATACTTTTATCTGATCCTGAGCTTATTGCTATAAAATTATATGACGTATGGCAGGAAAAGAAGATGTATGGCAAAGTTAGTATGGGTGTTGTACGCAGCACTTATATAGTTAATGAAGAAGGTATTATAGAAAAAGTATATAAAAAAGCAAAACCAGATACAAATGCTGAGGAAATATTAGAGTATTTAGGAAAATAAATTTATGAGATTATTTATTGCTATTAATTTTGATGATAAAATAAAAGATGAGCTTTGTTTATTAATAGATAAGTTAAAGAATTATTCTGTCTCTGGTAATTTTACAAAGCGCGAAAACTTACATCTAACTCTTGTATTTATCGGTGAAACACCTTCTAATAAAATAACATCCATTAAAAGTGCTATGGATAATATCCAACAGCAGCCATTTGATATAAAATTTACTCATATAGGTAAATTTAAGCGTACAGGCGGCGATATTTTCTGGGTTGGAATAGATAAAATGCCTGCGTTATCTTCTGTTTATATCCAGCTTTATAATAACCTTACAGCTTGTGGGTTTAATATAGATTCACGTGAATATAAGCCTCACTTAACTTTATCAAGACAAATGGCATTAAATTTGCCTCTTGATTATGATAATTTAAATAGTTATATACCAAAACAAAATATTAATATTAATAAAATTTCTCTTATGAAATCTGAACGTATTAATGGTAAGCTTATTTATACTGAAATATATTCTAAAAAGTTATAAGATACTATGAAAGGTTTTAAATATGGTTTATAAATATAATATTAATACTCAGCGCGAAGGCTTTTATAATATAACAAATAAAGCTAATGAAGCGTTAAAGCAAAGCGGTGTTAGCGATGGAGTTTGTATAGTATTCTGT
>JABLTR010032739.1_pt1 | contig 17958 bp, 20 predicted proteins | sample 7160071 | NCBI WGS metagenome assembly JABLTR01 (sample SAMN14651230, study PRJNA627086) | human gut metagenome | isolation source: feces | host: Homo sapiens
GCACGCTGCGCCGTCTCATGCAGAATCTGACGCGCCCTCGGCGCTATAAAAAGCTTTTAAAGCTTTTTATCAGATTCTAGTATGATGCTGCACCCCGCTTCGGCGGGGTGTCGGCCGTAAAGGAGGACCTATGGAACCCAACGAGACCCCCATGGGACCGGAGGAGCTCCGTCCCGAACCCCAAAAACCAAAGAAGAAAAGACTCCTGCCCTATGTCGTCTGCTGCCTTGCCACGGCCGTGGTCGTATTCGCACTGACGTTTGTGGGCATGACGCTGCTGCAGAGCAGACAGAAGAGCACGTCGGATGATGACTATCTTGCCAAGGTGCAGGAGGTCGTGGCCCTGCTCGACGCACGCTATGTCGACGGGCTGGACCATTCGAAGCTCGGCGATCAGCTTGCGTCCGCTGCCGTGACCGCGACGGGCGACCGCTGGAGCTACTACATCAGCGCCGACGAGCTTGCGGCCTATCAGGAGCAGAATGCCAACGCCTATGTCGGCATTGGCGTGACCATCCGCCTGGAAAATGAGGACGATGCCGGATTCACCGTTGCCTCCGTCACACCGGGCGGCCCTGCCGAGGCAGCCGGGCTGCAGATCGGCGATATGCTCTTTGCCATAGACGGCGCCAATATGAAGGAGCTCGGCATGGAGGAGGCCCGCAATCGCGTCCGCGGCGAGGAGGGCACGAGCCTGACGCTCACGGTGCAGCGCGGCGGCGAGACGTTCGACGTCACGGTCACGCGCGCGACCATCGAGGTGGAGGTCGTCCGGGCCGAGCTGCTGGACGGAAATGTCGGCTATCTGAAGATCAACAATTTCGATTCCGGCTGCGCCGAAAAGTCCATTGCCGCCATCGAGTCCCTGCAGGAGCAGGGCGCGACGTCTCTGCTGTTTGACGTCCGCTTCAATCCGGGTGGCCACAAGGATGAGCTTGTGGAGCTGCTGGATTATCTCCTGCCGGAGGGCCCGCTGTTCCGGTCCGTGGACTATAAGGGCAACGAGGATATCGATTATTCCGATGCGTCCTGCGTCGAGCTGCCGATGGCCGTTCTCGTGAACGGAGATTCCTATTCCGCCGCCGAGTTCTTTGCTGCGGCGCTGCAGGAATACGGCGTCGGCACCGTCGTCGGCACGCAGACGGTCGGCAAGGCAAATTATCAGCAGACCTTCGTCCTGAGCGACAGCTCTGCTGTCGCCGTTTCGACCGGCCATTATCAGACCCCGCACGGCGTCACGCTGGCGGGCGTCGGCATCACGCCGGATATCCCGGTCGAGGTCGATGACGACACCTACCTGAAAATTTACTCCAATGCGCTCGAAAAAAGCGAGGATGCGCAGCTGCAGGCGGCCATCGCGGCCCTGACGCAAGGAAACCCTTGACAAGTGCGGCGGCAATCCTCTATAATCACAACGAATGAACGGGCTTTGCCTGATTTTGGGAGGAACATGGAATGGCAAAAGAATTTAAGCTGACCAGAGAACGTCTGAAGGAGCTCGAGGAAGAGCTCAATTATCTGAAAACCACACGCGAAAAGGAAGTCGCGGAGCAGATCAAGGAAGCCCGCTCCTTCGGCGACCTTTCCGAGAACAGTGAATATGATGAAGCAAAAAATGAGCAGGCCAAGTTATATGGCCGCATCGCAGAGGTCGAGAACATCCTGTCCCATGCTGTCGTGATCGATGAGAGCGCCGAGCAGGAGCGCGCCGGTGTCGTCGGCCTTGGCTGCACCGTGAAGGTCCGCGACCTTGATCTGGAGGAAGAGGCGACGTATGCTATCGTCGGCTCGCAGGAGGCCAACCCCATGGAGTCTCGCATTTCGGATGACTCTCCGTTCGGCCGCGCCATGCTTGGCAAGCACATTGGCCAGACCGTCGAGGTGGAAGCCCCGGTCGGCACGATCCGTTTTGAGATCCTTTCCGTAGAACGATAACACAGGAGGAATACCGTGGCTAAGAATACCCAGCAGCCCGAGCTTTCCATGGTCGATCAGGTCCGTATCCGCCGGGAAAAGCTCGCGCAGCTTCAGCAGGAGGGGCAGAATCCCTTCGCACAGACAAAGTTTGAATTTACCAGCAACAGCGCCGAGATCAAGAAAAACTTCGAGCAGATGGAGGGAAAGGAAGTCTCCATCAGCGGCCGCCTGATGACGAAGCGTGGCATGGGCAAGGTCATGTTCTGCGATCTGCAGGACGCAGCCGGCCGGATCCAGATCTATCTGAAGATCGACGAGATGGACGAAGCGACGTTCGAGCGCTGCCGCAAGCTCGACATCGGCGATATCGTCGGCGTGCACGGCGATGTGTTCCGCACGCAGCGCGGCGAGATCTCCGTGCGCGCGCACGAGGTCGTCCTGCTTGCCAAGGCTCTGCTGCCGCTGCCGGACAAGTTCCATGGCCTGACGAATCTTGAGACCCGCTATCGCCAGCGCTATGTGGACCTCATCGTGAACCCCGACGTTAAGGACACGTTCGTGAAGCGCAGCCTCATCCTGCGCGAGCTGCGCAGCTTCCTCGATGGGCGCGGCTTTCTCGAGGTCGATACCCCGATCCTGACGCCGTTTGAGATCGGCGCGTCTGCGCGCCCGTTCTATACCCACCACAACACGCTGGATATGGATATGGTCCTCCGCATCGAGACGGAGCTGTACCTCAAGCGCCTCATTGTCGGCGGCATGGACCGCGTGTATGAGGTCGGCCGTATCTTCCGCAATGAGGGCATGGACCCGAAGCACAACCCTGAGTTCACCACCATCGAGCTTTATCAGGCCTATACGGATTTCCACGGCATGATGGACCTTGTCGAGGACATGATGAAGCAGGTCGCGCAGAATGTCTGCGGCAGCCTCGTCGTGCCGTATCAGGGTCACGAGATCGATCTGGGCCACTGGGAGCGCCTGACCATGATCGACGCCGTGAAGAAGTACAGCGGCGTGGACTTCCGCGACTGGAAGACGGACGAGGACGCCATCGCCAGCGCGAAGGCGCACAATGTCACTCTGCCCGAGGTCCCGACGAAGGGTGCCATTCTGGCGGAGTTCTTCGATGCATTCGTCGAAGAAAAGCTCATCCAGCCGACGTTTATCTATGATTATCCGGTGGAGATCAGCCCGCTTGCCAAGCGTAAGCCGGATGACCCCGCGTTCACGGAGCGCTTTGAGTACTTCATCAATGCCACAGAGTTCGGCAACGCCTTCTCCGAGCTGAACGACCCGATCGACCAGCGCGGCCGCTTCGAGCGTCAGGTCGCCGAGCGCAAGTCCATTGAGCCGGATTGCCGTGCGCAGGTGGATTATGACTTCATCAATGCACTGGAGTACGGCATGCCGCCTACAGGCGGCCTCGGCTTCGGCATCGACCGCCTCGTGATGCTCCTGACCGACAGCGCCTCTATCCGCGATGTTTTGCTCTTCCCCACAATGAAGCCGTTGGACTCTGACAAGAAGGTTTCCAAGGAAGTTTCTGCTCCTGCGGAGGCTACTCAGGCGGCTCCCGTTGTGGAAGAAAAAATTGATTTTTCCAATGTTCAGATTGAGCCTTTGTTTGAGGATCAGGTCGATTTTGACACATTCTCCAAGAGTGATTTCCGTGCCGTAAAGGTCAAAGAATGCGAAGCTGTGAAGAAGTCCAAAAAGCTCTTAAAGTTCGTTTTGGACGACGGAAGTGGCGTAGATAGGGTCATTTTGAGTGGAATTCACGAATATTATGAGCCGGAAGAACTGGTTGGTAAGACCTGCATTGCAATCACCAATCTGCCTCCAAGAGCGATGATGGGTATCGACTCCTGTGGTATGTTGATCTCCGCTGTGCATCACGAAAACGGTGAAGAAAAGTTGCATTTGTTGATGGTCGATCCTCACATTCCGGCAGGCGCAAAGCTCTATTGATTGACCCTAAATTGTCGGTGCTTACGCCACAACTTACGCCAATTTACTCCGAGCTTACGCCAAAAATGCGTTTGGAATTTTGCGATTGCAGACAAGTTCCGATAGCATACGATAATTTCATATGATTTAAGCCCGCTGATTTCGGTCAGTGGGCTTTTTCTATTTCTGCCCCTATTACATCTTTGTGATGTGATAGGGGCTTTTTTTATCCCTGAAAGGTGGTCGAAAAAATTTTTTTGAAAAATCTCAAAAAAACTTCGTACAAATCGAAAAAAATTTCCCAGTTGGTTAGTGAGGGCAAAAACCTCACGAACCTTGAAAAACGAATAGACATTCAACAGGTACATTCCTGATCGGGGGCGAAAGCCCCAGCCGGATGAAGGTACGCCACGAACTTCCTGCCCACAGGGGTTATCACGGAAAGCAAGGTTGGTAGCGATTCCGAACCATTCTGAAATATCCGCTTGCTACGGATAAGGCGATGAAACGATTCAGGGACAATGATACTTCCCTATGGGGCTGGCGGAGTACCCGGCAGAGGTGAGATTCCTATGAGTTCGGTCAGCAGCCGAACGCCTGTTGATTTCCTTTTACGCATTTGGGGGATGAGATCGAGTTAAATGCGACCACCAAAGCACAGGACACGCTTCCTGTGTTTTGGTGGATCAAGCGATCCAAATCTAATAAGAAGGAGGAAAAGCAAAATGCCAAACTGCAAAACGATTGCTATCTGCAATCAGAAAGGCGGCACAGGCAAAACGACCACAACGGTCAATTTGGGTGTCGGGCTTGCACGACTCGGCAAGAAGGTACTCCTTGTAGATGCCGACCCGCAGGGCGACCTCACAACTTGCCTTGGGTGGCGAGATAATGACAGTCTTACGACGACCATTACCGATAAGCTATCCGGGGTTATCCGTGAAGATCATACAGACCCACGAAGCGGCATTCTGCATCACGAGGAAAATGTCGATCTGCTCCCTGCCAACATCGAGCTGTCTGCTATGGAAATGATGCTTGTGACCGCAATGAGCCGTGAAACCATTCTGAGAAGCTATCTGAGCAAGGTCAAAGACAATTATGACTATGTACTGATTGACTGTATGCCTTCGCTCGGTATGGTCACTCTGAATGCTTTGGCGGCGGCAGATAGCGTAATCATTCCCGTGCAGGCGCAATATCTTCCGGCAAAGGGAATGACCCAACTGATGCAGACCATTGGAAAGGTCAGGCAGTACATCAATCCGAGCCTGCGAATCGACGGTATCCTATTGAATATCGTAGATAACCGCACCAACCTCGCAAAAAGCACTGCCGACGCACTGCGAAAGAACTTTGGAAGCGTTATTAAGATATACCGTTCCTCCATTCCTATGGCAGTGAAAGCCGCAGAGGTTGCTTCCAAGGGCGTAAGCATCTACAAGTATGAGCCGAGCAGTCCTGTTGCAAAGGCTTATGCTGAGTTCGCAAAGGAGGTGTCTGCCGATGGCAGGAAGAAAGAGCGACTTCACTCTGCCGACGCTCGATGACCTGTTTTCTACACAGGAGCTTCGGGACGATGCCAAGCTCAGTAAAATCCGAGATATTCCCCTTGAGCTGATCGACGATTTTCCCGACCACCCATTTAAGGTACGGGACGACGAGGATATGATACAGCTTGTGGAGAGTGTCAAGGAGCGAGGAGTCATTACTCCGGCTACCGTTCGTCCCAAAGAGGATGGCAGATACGAGCTGGTTTCCGGTCACAGGCGAAAACGAGCCTGTGAGATTGCCGGTTTTGATACGCTCCGTTGCGAGGTCGTAGACCTTGATCGGGACGCAGCCACCATTCTTATGGTCGAAAGTAATTTTCAACGGTCGCAGATACTGCCCAGCGAAAAAGCCTTTGCCTACAAGATGCGGCTGGAAGCGATGAAACGGCAAGCAGGCAGACCGAGCAAAGATAATTTAGTCCCAGTGGGACTAAATTTTTCACGGGTTGAGCTTTCAGAGCAAAGTGGCGAAAGTCAAACGCAAATTCAGCGATATGTACGCCTGACATACCTTGTCCCGGAACTGCGTGACTATGTGGACGAGGGGCAGATCAAGATGCGCCCTGCGGTGGAGCTTTCCTATTTGGACGAGGACAGTCAACGGGCGGTGGTCGATGAAATCGACCTGAATCAATGCACCCCTTCCCACGCACAGACCATTCGGATGCGCCAGTTCTTCACGGACGGCAAGCTCACGCCGGAGGTGATCTCCGCCATTATGAGCGAGGAAAAGCCCAACCAGCGTGAGAAAATCGTCCTGCGTGGGGACAAGGTGAGAGGCCTGATTCCGAAGAATATCCCGCTGGCGCAGACGGAGGATTATGTGGTCAAAGCACTGGAGCATTACAACCGCTTTCTTCGTCAGCGGGCAGAGCGTGACAGCCGCTAAATGCAGGCGGAGTATGTTTCCTGCCGTCCCCTTCCTCACACTCCATCCCCTGAATAACTACCAGACTATCCGAGAATAAATATCTATCTCTTAAATTCACTCTATCTCTCTAAGCTAAGTCTATCTAAGAGTGAGGCAGAGATCGCACAATTCAGGATTCAGCCCTTTGGCGGTATGATGAAAAGTTGCGTCTTAGAACGCACCTTTGTCTGAATGGAGTGTATCGGGTAGAATGTTGACGAAGGGAGTGAAGCGTATGAAATCCAAAATCGCAGTTATTCTACTCGCCGTGTTTCTGTGTCTGACTACGGGATGCAACAACGCCTCGCATATTGCAGAAACGCCCGATCCTATTTCTTCTTCGGACAGTAACATCGTCCCCAGCGAATCAGAAACGGCTCAGGCAGAAAAGAAAACGGAGGTTGACCGTCCCCAAAGCACAGAATCGCAAACAGACAACCGTGTCGCAGAGTTCCCGGCAAGCATATTGGAAAGTGACACCCAAACAACAGAGGTTCCCGATCAGGCTGACCACAGCACGGCGGTGCTGCCACAGCCGAGCGAACCTGAAAAGAAAACAGACGAGTCCGAACGCCGACCGGAAACCGCTGCCCCGACAGAAAAAGAACAGCCCACACCTCCGACAACGGAAGAACAAAAACCGGCAGATCAAGCACAACCCACAGAGCCACCCAAGCAGGAATCCTCAGAGCCGGCATTTGACATTAGCTACTGGATCAGTTTTGCTAAGAGCTATACCGAGAGTGTCGGTCTTACGCTGAACAGTGAAGCGGTGTACTGCTGGGACAACCCCATTGATGCGGATGCCGGCTGTATCTATCTGGAACGGGACATACAATCCCGACTCAATCGCTATGCGGCAGATACGGACATCACCGATGTGTGGGTCTGGTATGAGTCCGTCTCCGCTGGCAGTTATCTGATCTACATCGGATAATCAGACGGCAAATGATGTAACTGAGCAGGTCGTAAAGGGCAATATCGCCATCATCAAGCACACCGATAACGGTGATACGCAGATCGAAACACCCGAAAATGGTGCTGAGTTTGCCGTGTATCTGAAAGCCGCAGGCTCCTATGATAGCGCAAAGGCTTCCGAGCGTGATTATCTCACCTGTGACGAAAACGGCTTTGCACAGACCAAGGATATGCCTTACGGCATCTACACCGTCCATCAGGTATCCGGCTGGGAGGGCAGTGAGCAGATGCCCGACTTTGATGTGTTCATTTCTCAGAATGGGGCGACTTATCGCTACCTTATCAACAACGCACCCTTTAACAGCTTCATCAAAATCGTGAAGCAGGACGCAGAAACCGGAAAGACCATTCCTTACGCCGGTGCGGGATTTAAGATTTATGACCCGGACGGCAACCCCGTAACAATGACCTTCACTTACCCGACGCCCACCACCATTGATGTGTTCTACACCAATGCAGAAGGTTCTCTTGTCACGCCGGAAAAGCTGTCCTTTGGAAAGGGATACTCTATTGTCGAGGTACAGGCTCCCTACGGCTATGTCCTCGATGAAACGCCCGTGTACTTCGATGTCACGGAGGATAATTCCACAGAAGAAAGCGGGGTTACGGTAGTAAAAGTGGATAAGCCCAATATGGCACAGAAAGGCACCATCACCGTGGAAAAAACCGGCGAGGTGTTCTTTGGCGTTTCCGTCATCGGCGGCGTAGATGAAAGCGGAAACGAACTGTCCACCATCTATCAGCCGCAGTATGAAAAGCGTGGACTTCCCGGTGCGGTCTATGAGATCATCGCCGCAGAGGATATTATCACGCAGGACGGCACTGTCCGAAATCAGAAGGGCGAGGTCGTAGACACTGTTACAACCGATGCAACCGGCGCAGCGGTGAGCCGTGAACTCTACCTTGGCAAATATGAGGTGCGTGAGATCACAGCACCCCACGGGATGGTGCTCAACCCGGAACCCCACTGCGTCGAGCTTGTCTATAAGGACAGTAACGCAAACGGCAAGCTGGACGACAGTGATGAACTGCTCGGCACACTGACCGAAAAGGAAATCGGTGAATACGGTATGAATGATCTATTCTATGGTCGCTACTTCGTCAAGGAAACCAAAGCACCGGAGGGGTTTGTCCTTGATACCGGCGTGTATGAAGTGATGATCGACACAGACGGCAAGACCTACGAGGTGGAGAACAAGGCAGGCATCGGCTTCATCAATGATGCGATGCGAGGCAACCTGAAAATTATCAAGACCTCCTCTGACGGCAAGGTCAAGGGCTTCGCTTTCCGAATTACCGGAGCAAATGGCTATGACATTATCCTGGAAACCAACGATAAGGGTGAGATCTTCATTGACGGGCTTCGCATCGGGGACTACACCATTTCTGAGGTAAGCAACTCGGCTTCTTCGATGTATGTCATCCCTGCTGGCAAGAAGGCAACGGTCAAGCTCGGCTCCACTACCATTGTGGAGATGCACAATGTTCTGCGTGATACACCCAAGACCGGCGACACAACCAATCTGCCGCTGCTCTATGCCCTTGCAGGACTGTCCGCAGCGGGCATTGCGGTGTGCGGCGTTATCGGCTTCAAGAAAAAGAAGAAGGAGGATCGTAACTAATGGAACCTAAAACCATCGTGGCTATCGTACTGGTAGCCTTTATCATCGGCGGCTTTATCTTCTTGCAGGTCAGAAAGAAAAACAAGAAGTGAGCCAATCATCCAAGGGGCGGAGCAAAAACTCCGCCCCTTTTCTATATCACAAGGAGGTACGCAATGAACCATCTCAAAAAGATTGAGGATAAGACCGATGAAATCGTGCTGCCAAACAACAGCTACAAAATGGGCGGTAATGCAATATCGGTAAAGACCCTTGATTTAGATTGTGATTTTCTTGAAATCCGGAAGCAGTTGGATAATATTGTAGAAGCTTGCTTCCTGTAATGGTAGTTAATCTAAAATTAGAATAAAAAATGCTTGAAGAAAAGTGTATGGCTATGCCTGTTGGTGGACTTGCTGATATTGAAATAGAACCTGATGATACTGATGTGAGCGACACAGCCACTTTTGTGTGGGAAATAAAATAAGACAGCAAAAAAGACCGTCAGATCTCATTCGAGACTTGACGGTCTTACACTTTGCGATTGTATTTAAGAAAATCGTTCCGATGCTCTTGCTTGCATAGCTGATATCCTTGAGAGATCAGCGTATCGGCTTTTAGAGCGACAAGGTTAATATCTGAATGCAATGTCCGTGCGATCTGCTGCGTGTCATATCCTCTTTCTGCAAGTTCAAGAAAGTCATCATCTGGTAGTGAAATCTGTGCGGCAAAGAGATTGGCTTCGTACTCCATACGGTTGTCCCGCATATTGAATATTTCAAACTCTTTGAAGCCACCGACTTTCGTGGCTTCTTCTCGGTGTAAAGCATCGTGCCCTAATTCGTGAAGTAGCACGATGTTCTCCATAACCGGATGCAGATCATTTTTGACAAAGATGAAGCGATTACGCATCAAGACTTTATATGCTCCACGCTGCTCATTGAACGGATAATACATTACCTCGATTCCTAAGTCCCTTGCTATTCTGATAGGATCACGAGTTCCGCATTGAGCAACGATGGAGTTTGCTTTTTGTACGATCTCCGAAGTGCTTACATACATCGGCATCACCCCTTTCGGCTTTTCTTTTACAATTCTATCAAAAGTGGTGTCCCATATAACGGACTTATTTCTGTGCGTCCTTGGAACGATACTTTTTCGGGGTGTACTTTTTGTTTTTCTCTTTCGCAAGCCAATAGGCATCCATAATGGCTTGCATCATAACATCCATATCATCCTGTGCCAACTCACCGCCGGTAAACAAACCGGTTACTTCATCTGTGAGCTGTTGCGCTTGTTTGGCACCTCGTGCGCCGTACTGCTCCGCAGCCTGAGCAACGAGCATACCATCCGTACCGAGAAGCTGATCCACGGAAATATTAAGTGCCTTTGCCAGCTTCTCCGCTGCATCCAAGCGAGGACGAGAGGTTCCGCATTCGTATCTCTGTATGGTACGGGGGGAAACACCGGAAACCTTTGCAAGCTGCTCCTGCGTCATATCATTTTTTTCTCTCAGCCCTTTTAATCTGTCGCTGAACTTCATTATCAATTCCCTCCATAAGATTTCTATTTTTAGCAGCACGACACTTTTTTCGTCACTTCTTATTGACACGACATTGGTGTCGTGCTATAATCTGAATCGCAACAACGACATTTCTGTCGTGTTCATATGATACAACACGACACTTTGGTTTGTCAAGAGGTTTCGCAGAATTTCCAAGAAATAAGGTGATTTAGTTGAGCAGATCAATACTGCATTGCGATATGAACAACTTCTATGCCAGCGTTGAATGTATGCTCGACCCAGCTTTGAGAAAGTATCCGGTCGCTGTCTGCGGCTCGGTGGAAGAAAGGCACGGTATTGTTCTCGCCAAAAACTACGCCGCAAAAGCCTTTGGGATAAAAACCGGCGATGCTGTATGGCAAGCGAAGCAGAAGTGCAGAAACCTTGTTGTAGTGCCTCCGCACTTTGAGGAGTACATCAAATACTCTAAACTTGCAAGAAATGTCTACCAGCGCTACACAGATCAAGTTGAGCCGTATGGAATGGATGAGTGCTGGCTTGACATCAGCGGAACAGACTATACCTTTGGTTCTCCGGAAAAGGTGGCAAATGACATAAGAGAAACTATCAAGTTTGAGCTGGGGTTGACCATCTCAGTCGGCGTGTCTTTCAATAAGATATTTGCCAAACTCGGCTCGGATATGAAAAAGCCGGATGCTGTGACGGTCATACCGAAAGACACTTTCCGAGACAAAATATGGGGACTCCCCGCAGCGGACTTGCTCGGTGTGGGACGGGCAACGCAGCGTGTATTAGATAGCTATTGCATTAGAACCATTGGCGATTTAGCTAAGACCGATCCTGACTTTCTGAACCGACGGCTCGGTAAAAACGGAATTGCCCTTTGGCAGTATGCAAACGGTAATGACCGATCCCGTGTTATGAACGCCGACTTTGTTTCTCCGGTTAAGAGCGTGGGACACGGAATTACTACCATCGAAGATTTGGAGAACGACGAGCAGGTGTGGCCCGTCTTTCTCGAATTGACGCAGGACATCGGACATAAACTCCGTGTCCACAAAAAGTGTGCGGATGGAGTCGCCATTCACATACGGGACAACACACTTTTTTCAAAGCAATGGCAAACGGCATTAGATATGCCTACACAATCCCCAATGCTGATCGCAAAAGCGGCTTTTGCCCTCTTTGAAAAAAGATACGACTGGAGGAACCCGATTCGCTCAGTCACGATTCAGGCAATCAACTTGGTGCCACAGGACACGCCCCGACAAGTCGATTTGTTTATGAACATCGAAAAGATTGAGAAAGCAGAAAGGCTCGACCAGTGCATTGAAACCATTCGCCAGCGGTTCGGCAAGAACAGCATCCGCAACGGTATTCTTTTTCAAAACCTCCGGATGCCGAGTGAAAAGCCTGAGATTACTATGCCGACCGGGGTGCTTTGTTAAGGAGGTCAGTATGATTAGTACAAGCAGTAACAAGATTGATGAAATTGTTGCGCCTGATGAGATCGAAACCTATGTTTCGATGCCGTCCTGTTTGTTGCAGGGGTGCAGTAATGATCTGATTATTTTCCGTGCAGATGGAGGAAACCATTTCACCCACTACGGTATTTATGAGGGAATGTTTCTTATCTTTGATGTCAGCAAAGATTTTAAGGACGGACACCTTTCCTGCTATCTGAACAATTCGGGCGATGATCGTCCTAAGTTCAAAGTTTCTGACAAGCCATTGGATGGCTATCTATAAGGATTGCAATGTGGAGGAAGAGATTGTCCGGAGTCTGGATATCGAAAGAGTCAGAGCCGCGCTGAAAGCACTGACCCCGGAAGAACGCGATATCATTATGAACTTCTACTTCTCGGAGAACCCCTTGTCGGGCGAAGCACTTGCAGAAAAGTTTGCAACAACAAAGTCGAGCATTTACCGCAGAAGGGATCATGCGCTGAGGAAGCTGAAAAGCATTCTGGGCAATGCGTAAAAAGCACCTGCCGAAGCAGGTGCTTGGATACAGATTAGATTAGGTTGCTCGGAATAAAACAGTTATCCGCGTCAATCGGGATCGGCTCCTGGCACATACAGATGATGCCGCCGTTGCCACGGGTCAAAGAAGCCTTGTCAATTACGCTGTACTTTTTGATCTCCCGTCGGTCGGGTGCTGCACTCTTTTTGATTTCCAACGGATGAATGACATTGTTTTCCTCAACGAACACATCAATTTCCTTTGCATTGGAATCCCGGAAGTAGGTGAGGTTCACCTTGGACTTTGCGTAGGCGTAGTTCTTGACCAGCTCCATCACAACATAGTTCTCGTAGTAATGGCCGCTTGCAGCGCCGTTTCGCAGCGTATCCGGCGTTAGCCACATGGAAAGATACGCACATAGTCCTGTGTCGCAGAAATACAGCTTCGGTGTTTTGCTGAGGCGTTTGAGCTCATTGTTGGAATAGGGGGCTAACAGATAGATGATGTTCAACCCAACGAGAATTTTCAGCCACTCTTTCGCGGTACTCGGTGCAATGTCGGCAGATTCAGCCAATGTGGAATAATTGACCTGCTCCGAAACAAGAGAAGCACAGCCCACAAGAAATTTGCGGAAACGAACGGTGTCGGTGATGCCGCCGGCTTCGGTAGCATCACGCATCAAGTAGGTGTCAACATAGGAATTGAAATATTCCAGCCGGAGCTCGTCGTCCACGCCCTGCACCTGGGGCATACCGCCTTCCCAAATGTGATTGAACACCTGAAGCACATCATTTTTGGGAAGTTTGCGCTGCCTTGCCTGTAAGGTAGCAAGCGAAAAGTCCAAATCTGTGTCAAACACAAGTCCTGCTTTTTCTCTTGCGGACAAGCTGTACAGCTCCAAAATGCCGATTCTTCCGGCGAGTGTCTCGCGTACTCGTTTCATCATATTGTACTGCTGCGAACCGGTCAGCCAAATGAGACCTTTTTCGTCGCTCTCATCGCAAATGATTTTGATTTGCTCGAACAGCTCCGGCGCTTTCTGCACCTCATCAATAAGGATCGGCGGCTTATAGGTCTGAAAGAACAGCACGGGGTCAGACTGTGCGAGCTCTCTCGCCATTGTATTGTCCATCGTGACATAGGTCCTGTCGCTCCCTGCAAGGTGCTTTAACATCGTCGTTTTGCCGACCTGTCTTGCGCCCGTAACAAGGATAACCTTGAAAAAATCATTGAGTTTTAAGAACTTGCGCTCAAGCTCTCGTGTAATGTATGCCATAATGCACCTCCTGATTTTAAGGAAAATCTACGGTCAATCATATTTTATCATAACATTCCCGCCTGGTCAAGAGAATATACACAATTTTATTGGCCAGTTAGTGAAGCTGAGCCAAAATATTTTAGAGAATTAGTAAAAGCAGCGGGAAAATCGCAAAAAAAATTCGGCAAAGAGAAAGTGAGAGGGCAATCTCATAAAACCCGGTAGGAGTGATTCACATGAACAACAAAATAAACATCAACCCCAGCTCGACAAAGTGGCTCGAAAAAGATGATCGGGTCGTCGCTGATTACTTTTGCGATTTGGGCTTCCGTTCCCTGAAGCAGATCCTTGATATGCGTGTTTTCGACCTGATGAATGAACTCAACGCCCTGCTCAATGTGGATAAGCGTGAGAACGAGATCGTCGGCGGCGAACCCGATGAGGGTGAAGAACCGCCCGAAAAGAAACCGAGGGACTTGGAAAGATAGCCGAACCCCTTGACAATCGTTATCATATATGATAACATTATAATGGACTGGAAGGGAGGGTTTTGTATGACCGAAAAGGAACTGTTGGCGGCAAGGCAGAGCATCGTGCAGAAGCTGACGCAGGCAAGACTGGAAAAAGGATTGTCTCAGGAGCAGCTTGCAAAGCGTATCGGGACCCAGCGTTCCAACATCTGCCGCATCGAAAAAGGAACACAAAACCTCTCCCTTGACTTAATGCTCAAGATCGCAGAGGCACTTGACAAGGATGTATCCGTAATGCTTGAGGAAAGGAGCAGCACAATGGAAAAAGTGTATAGCCTGCGCCTTTATGATGAAACACTGCTGACTTTCACGCTGGAGGAAAGAGGCTTGGAGGGCTTGCAGGCGACAATTCTTCACACCGAAACGGCAAAGCAAAAGCTGTTTCCCCTCGACTTGGAGCTGACAAACGAGGGCGTTGTGAAGTGGCTGGAACGGCGGGTGATCCCGAAGAACCGGCAGTTTGTAGATGAAATCTTAAAGACGCTGGGGCTGAGCGTAAACAACACGAAGGGCATCATGGATGTCTGTATGGGGCTGTCCCTCAACGACAGCTATTGGGTCGTCCCCGCCAACTTTGACGGCAAGTATGCCGATTATAACCTCTATGAAAACCGCTTCTCCGAAGCACTGTCGCTGGTGGCTTATACCGGCGTGGGCGGCAGCCGGGAGGTGTTCTCCACCTCGCCGGAGCTGACTACCAACGGTATGCTGCGGAAGGCTTGGAGGTTCGTGGAGGATGACGGCATCTATCTGTATAAGGGCGGCACGGAGGGCGCTGCGAACACCGGAAACGAGCCGTACAGTGAGTATTATGCCTGTCAGATTGCAGACAAAATGGGCATCGGCTGCGTACAGTACGACTTGGAAAACTGGAAAGGGATCCTTGCTTCCAAGTGCCGACTGTTCACGGATATTGATACCTCTTTTGTCCCTATCGGGCGTATTCTCCGCAAGACGACGCTGAAAGCCTGCCTTGATTATTACAAGACCTTGGGCGACGAGTTCTACGAGCAGCTTTGCAGTATGCTGGTTTTCGACGCCCTGATTTACAACGAGGACAGACACTTCGGCAACTTCGGCTTACTGCGGAACAATCACACGGGCGAAATTATCGCCCCTGCCCCCATCTTTGATAACGGCTTGTCGCTGTTCAACTACGCAATGCCGGACGATTTCAAGAACCTGCGTGCGTACGCAAAGACCCGTTCCAATCCCTACCGCATTTCCTATGAGGATGTGTGTAAAGAGGTAATGGGTGCAAAGCAGAAAGCGCAGCTGCGGCGAATGGTGGACTTCAAGTTCACCCGTCATCTGTCCCTCAATTTGCCGGAAGAACGGTTGACAGCCATTGAAAAGCAGCTTGGAGAGCGTACAAGAGAGCTGCTCTCCATTCCGGTTCAGAGAAGTACAAAGCGCAAAAACGAACCGGAAAGATAATCCGTCTGCGGTATGGTAGCAACTCCATACCGCAGATACATACTGCGAACTTGACGGTAGAAAAAGTCACAATATCGTCGTATAGGATTCTTAAATCAGAATGACAAATCGGAATTTATCAGAAAATGAGGAAGAGTTGAAATGGAGGCGCTATAATAACATGAAGATTGAAGGGAACCAGAAAGAACTGGATGCAATGGTAGAATTTCATAAGGGAAACCGTGTCGAGGGGCTGAGACTGCAAGAAGAATTTGCAGCGGAATTTCGTAAGGAGTATAAAGACAAAGATCACTGTCCTTGCCTGAAAGCCTGTCGTTATCACGGAAACTGTAAGGAATGTGTAGCAATCCACAGAGCGCATCAGGAACATGTTCCTAATTGTATGCGACCATTGATTAATGAAAAATTGAAATTGATGTCAGAATTAACAGAGCATACCTTGGCAAATGAAATAGAAGCTCCACATGAGATTTTAAGAAAATAGGCAAGTCAAATCCCAGTTTCATAGAGGAAATTCGATGATTAGAACATATAGAGAAAGTGACTTGCCTGTTGTTATGGAAATATGGCTTGGCACAAATATCAAAGCACATAGTTTTATTTCTAAAGAATATTGGATAAGTAATTATGAGATGGTAAAAAAAGTTTTGCCTAATGCAGAGTTATATGTGTATGAAGATGATGATACAAAACTAATTGACGGGTTTATTGGATTAACAGATAGTTATATTGAAGGACTTTTCGTAAAAGACATTGCCCAGTCAAAAGGAATTGGAAAGCAATTATTGGACTATGTGAAAAGGATAAAATCTACACTTTGTTTGAGTGTTTATCAAGAGAATATAAGGGCAGTGCATTTTTATCAGAGGGAACAATTCCAAATTCAATCAGAGAACATTGATGATAATACAGACGAAAAAGAGTTCTATATGACTTGGAGCATATAGACAACTTCAAGTTTGCAGGGCAGGTGGCTATCATGGAGATGAAGAAGAATGGATGAGAAGAAAGCTTACTGGTTTGAACAGCCATATATGCCGCGGATGAAAAATATTGCAGTGGCTCCTGTTATTCTGGAAGACGGAAGGCTGTCCTTCTGTGTTCCGGGGGATGATGGTCCTCCGTGGTCAGGGGTGTGGAACCTGACGGGAAAGGCTGTTCTGGACGGGGATGATTATTTTGAGTTCCAGTGTGATGATGAAGTGATGCATATGCGGGGCGGAACATATAAGTTTTATGCATTGGATATTGATACATTCCGGCGGGAAACCTGCCAGTGGATATCACATGGGGAAGAAATCGCAGACTGCTGTAAGACAACAGAAGAACTGCATGAGTGGTATTTGAAACACTGGACTTATAACAGATAGGATGATTATATTTACGAAGGCATCGGTCACCTGGTTGGCTGGTGCTTTTTTCGTGGGAAATGGAGGTGGCGGGATGTATCCTGTGTCGGATGCTTTTCTGAGGGCAGTCAGGAGTAATACAAGGAAATATTTCTGGACGGGTACGATCGTTACCAGGGGCGGAATGACGTATGAGTTCGGGGCGAAGGAGATTGTGAAGGGTTCCGGGTATATTTCCAGGCAGTGCTGCGGAAGTACGGAGATTGAGCTGGGAACGGTGTATGCTGCGGAGATGGGGATCACGCTTCTGAGTGACATTGACAGGTATACGCTGGAGGATGCCCAGGTGACATTGGTGTTTCATCTGGTGCTGGCGGATGGTTCTGTGGAAGATGTGCCGATGGGAGTTTTTGAGGTCAGTGAGGCGAACCGTCTGGCGAAGTGCCTGGAACTGAAAGCCTATGATTTTATGCTGCGGTTTGATAAGAGTTTCAACGGGTTTGAGACTGTGGGGACTGCTTATGATTTTATTGCCCTGTGCTGTAAGAGATGCAAAGTGGAGTTTGCGAATAAGAGGGCGGAGATTGATGCCATGCCGAATGGCGGGGTGACGCTTTCTGTTTATACTGAAAATGATATTGAGACCTGCCGGGACGTGCTGTTTTATGTGGCACAGGTTCTGGGAGGTTTCTTTATTATCAACAGGGAGGGAAAACTGGAACTGAGAAAGTACGGGAAGGATCCTGTGATGAAGGTGGAGCAGAGACACCGGTTTTCTTCCAGTTTTTCGGATTTTATCACTAGGTACACGGCAGTGAGTTCTACCAATAAGCAGACGCAGATTGCAGAGTATTATGCTCTGGATCCGGATAACGGGCTGACAATGAATCTGGGAGTGAATCCGCTTCTGCAGTTTGGGTTAAAGGAGACCAGGGAGATGCTGTGCAGGAATATCCTGGCAGATCTGTCTGTGATCCGGTATGTGCC
>JABLTR010061476.1_pt1 | contig 17932 bp, 13 predicted proteins | sample 7160071 | NCBI WGS metagenome assembly JABLTR01 (sample SAMN14651230, study PRJNA627086) | human gut metagenome | isolation source: feces | host: Homo sapiens
GATACAGACATGGTCTGGGACTTACTGGATATGGAAGTTAAGACTTGATCTTGACTTCCATTTTTATAGGATTGAGCCGTAGGGCTTAGACGGCAGTTTGCGCTGCAGAAAGGTGTGGTGGCTAGATGGCGAAGGGACCAACCGTACGCATGTGGCGGCGGACCACTTTTGTGCTCTTGTTTTTAATTATTGGCGGCTTTGGAACAATTATTGTCAGTTTGTTTCATTTGCAGATTATCCAAGGCGAAGAGCTCCGCACACGGGCAATTAACATACAGACGCAGGATGTTTCCCTGACCGCACAGCGGGGAACCATTTATGATGCCAATATGAAGGTGCTTGCACAGAGCGCTACCGTGTGGAAGATAGTGCTCAACCCGAACTATGTCAAGGATGACGAAACCAGGACGTTGATTGCCAACGGCCTGGCAGAAATTCTGGATATGGAGCCGGACGATATTATGAAGGCTCTGCAGAAAAAAACCTTTTATTACAGAATTAAGAGCAAGGTTGAGACCGATGTCAAAAACGAGGTCCTGAAGTTTAAAAATGACAATGAGCTGGGCAATGCGATTATTTTGGAGGAGGACTTTAAACGCTATTACCCCTATAATTCCCTGGCCTCTACGGTCCTCGGCTTTACAAACTCGGAAAATCAGGGCGTTATTGGCGTAGAGGCTTCTTATAACGATTATCTCTCGGGCGTTTCGGGCAAACTGGTTACCGCGAGAAACGCCCGCGGAACCGATATGCCGTTTCAATATGAGCAAAAGGTCGACGCACAGAATGGCTACAGCCTAGTGCTGACGATTGATGAGGTTGTCCAGCATATTTTGGAGAAGGCAGTGGAGGAAGCTGCGGTTAACTGCGGCGTGCGAAACCGTGCCTGTGGCATTGTTATGAACGTAAAAACCGGCGAGATCCTGGGAATGACGGTCAAGCAGGATTTTGACCCTAACAATCCCTCTGAACTGGCTGACGAAACAGAAAAGGCCCAGGTAGCAGCCCTGAGCGGCGACGAGCAAGCGGCGGCAAAGAAAGAAGCGCTGGAAAAGCAGTGGCGTAATAAATGTGTCAGCGACACCTACAACCCCGGCTCTGTTTTCAAGATGGTTACTGCCGCAATGGGGCTTGAGGAAGGGGTTGTTGATGAGAGCTCCCCCTTTAGCTGTAGCGGGCATTATGTTGTCGGCGGCATATCCATCGGTTGCTGGCGTACGGCCGGGCACGGCAGCGAAACCTTTGCCCAGGGCCTGAGCAATTCCTGCAACCCTGTATTTATGCAGCTGGGCGAGCGCCTGGGGGCCGATACTTTTTTCAAATATTTCGAGGCCTTCGGTATGACGCAGAAGACCGGGATTGACCTGCCGGGTGAAAGCGAGGTCAGCAAGAGCCTTTATTATGATGCCGCAGGGCTGGGGCCGACACAGCTTGCGACCTCAGCGTTCGGACAGACCTTCCGCGTGACGCCGATCCAAATGATCACTGCTGCGGCAGCTGTAGCGAACGGCGGCTACATGGTGCAGCCACACGTTGTCAGTAAGATTATTGACGATGACGGCAACATCGTCAAAACCATCGATACATCTGTAAAACGCCAGGTGATTTCCGAGGATACCAGCAAGCGCGTCAGTAAGATGCTGCAGGATACCGCGACCACCGGCACCGCCAAAAATGGGTATATTGCCGGCTACCGCATCGCGGGGAAAACCGGAACGTCGGAAAAAATTGACGAATGGAATGCTCAGGGCCGCGAGGGTGAAAAGAGATACATCGCATCCTATTGCGGCTTTGCGCCGGCGGATGACCCGGAAATTGTTATGCTGGTGTTTTTTGATGAACCGCTTCCGCAGAACGGCCAGGTGTTCGGCAGTGCAATTGCGGGCCCCCCGTTTGCACAGACCATGTCGGAGATTTTGCCGTATTTGGGAATTGAGCGTAAATATACCGAGGAAGAACTGCAAAAGCTGGACACCACAACGCCGAGTGTCACCGGCAATGAGCTTCGGACGGCAAAGGAGACGATCAGCAACGCCTCGCTGAGCTGTAAGGTCATGGGCTCCGGAGATACGGTTGTCGCTCAGATTCCAGAGGGAGGCAAGGCGATCCCCAAAGGCGGCACGGTGATCCTTTATACGGACGAGAGCAGCACCGAGACGACGGTTGAGGTGCCGGCGCTGACAGGTTTGACCTTGTCTCAAGCGAACGAAACCGCGGCACAGTATAATTTGAACCTAAAAATCACAGGCGCAGCGCTGACTGGCAGCAATGTTACGTCGGACACACAGGACATAGAGCCGGGAACCAAGGTGGCGCCCGGAACGGTTATTACAGTTAATTTTGTAGATAAAGAAGCGGTGCATTAAAGAGGAAGGCGTGTTTGTACGATGAGTGGTTGTAATTGCAGGCCCAGGCGGGTCTATTTACCTCCAAAGGCACAAATGACGAAAGCGCTTCTGGCTTGGATTGTTCAGTCCTGCGGGCGGGAGCTTGAGCTGCTTCCGCTTACCGAAATGGAGGGAGGCGCCGCCGGAGATATGGCGGTGTTTACTTCAGGGGATCTCCCTGCTGAGCCGCTGCCTGGCCCCGGGATGGATTGTATTGCGGACATCAGGCTGCGGCCGGAGCTGGCCAGCTGTGGCGCGCACCTGGTGACCTTTTCAGACAGCAGCGACAGCGCGGATTTTACGGCGCGCAATATTCGTGTGGCTGGCAGCGCGGCCGCGTTTGAAATTGTTGGCATTGGACTGATTGGAAGAGTAAGGCTGAACGGAATGGCGGATCGCGATGCGGTATTGCCGGCCATTGCGGCGGCAGCCGCTGCGTTGACAGCCGGCGTACCGTTTGCGATAATGATGGACGCTTTAAATTCATTTCCGGCTTCTGTTTATTTGGGCTGACCGATGACTATAAACTTCAGAGTAAAAGGGGAATTTTGAAATGGATGGGATTTGGACAATGGTTGCGGCGGCAATTGCCTTTGCCATTACAGCACTGCTGGGGAAATGGATGGTCCCTTTTCTGCACAAAATCAATTTTGGCCAGACAATCCGCGAGGTTGGGCCGAAGTGGCACCAAAAGAAAAACGGTACGCCGACCATGGGCGGCTTCATGTTTATGATTGGTATTGTTACCGCTTGCGCGATCTGCCTGCCAATCTACCTTTTCAGCACCGAAGGCGGGAAGCTGGAGCTGACGCTGGGCTTTCGGACCACTCAGGTAATCGCGGGTATTTTGATGGCGGTGTGCTTCGGCATGATTGGGTTTCTGGATGATTATATCAAGGTTGTAAAAAAGCGGAACCTGGGGCTGAATGTACGCCAGAAGCTGGTGCTGCAATTCCTGGTAGCCGGCGCATATCTTCTGTCGGTCTACCTCTCAGGGGGAAGCTCGGCAACCTATGTCCCTTTGGTAGGACTGGTGGATTTGGGTGTTTTCTACTGGATTTTATCGCTCCTTGGAATTGTCGGGGTTGTCAACGCCGTTAATTTTACAGATGGAATTGACGGCCTGAACGGTTCGGTCACCTTTTTCTACAGCACCTTTTTTATGCTGATGTCAGGCCTGCTGGAGTACTACGGCACCAGCATTGTGGGGGCGGCGACCGCGGGCGCCTGCCTGGGCTTTCTAATTTGGAACTTTAACCCTGCTAAGGTGTTTATGGGCGACACCGGTTCGCTGTTTCTCGGCGGCATTGTATGCGCGCTTGGCTTTGGCATGAATATGCCTATTCTTATTTTGCTGGTCGGCATTGTCTATATTGTTGAAATTGTTTCAGTAGTCATTCAGGTGGTGTTTTTCAAGCTCACCCATGGGAAACGCGTTTTTAAAATGACGCCAATCCACCATCATTTTGAAATGTGCGGCTGGAGCGAGGTGAAAATCTGCGTTGTATTCTCCTTGGTAACGATTCTGACCGGAGCGCTTGCGACCTGGATGGTTTTAACCAGTTTTTCCGGATTTTACGGATGAAAGAAACCGGAATAGATATACTATGAATATTCTTGTTTTTTAGACCTCTTTAGTAGAAGAAAGGAAGTGCCGCTTCATGGCTGTGCGCGCGAAAGAAAGAACCGCCCCCAAACGCCTGGGAGAGGGTACGCCGTCAAAAACGGGGCCTTCCGGAATGCTGAGGAGGGTCAAAAAAAAGTTTAAGCTTTTTTCTGTACGCAGCGGGATGGACCTGCCGTTGTTTTTCTTGGTGCTGGTACTTCTGACGATCGGGCTTGTCATGCTGTTTTCCGCCAGCTATGCCTATGCATACTACAATATGAATGGTGACAGCTACTATTTTATTCGGAACCAATCCATTTTTGCGGTTGCCGGCGTTATCATCATGGTGCTGGTATCATATTTTGATTATCACCATTTTCATAAATTTGCCATTCCCATCCTGTTGGTTACCTATATCATGCTGGTGTTGATGCTGGTCGCCAGAGATACTCCTCTGGTGCCGAACATCAAGGGGGCGTACCGCTGGCTGTACATCGGCCCGGTCAATTTCCAGCCCTCTGAAATCGCCAAATTTGCGTTAATCCTAATTTTTGCCCATCTTATTTCTATTAATTTTGATAAGATGCAGACCTTCCGTTATGGTGTGCTGCCCTATGTGCTTATATTGGGGTCTATCGCGGGCCTAGTGGTTATGGAAAATCATATGTCTGCAACCCTGATTATTCTAATGCTCGCCGGCGTTATGCTGTTTGTCGGGGGCGTAAAGCTGCGCTGGTTTGGTCTGGCGTTCGGCGCTTTGGGGGCAGCGGCAGCCTACCTGTTGTTTTTTACAGATAAATTTACGTATGCATATGCCCGCATTGCCGCCTGGCAAAATCCATTTAACCCCAACGCTACCGCGGAGATTCTGGCGGACACCTGGCAGACACGGCAGTCGCTCATGGCGATTGGCTCCGGGGGACTGCTGGGGCTGGGGCTAGGGCAATCCCGGCAAAAATACCTGTATCTGCCCGAGCCGCAGAATGACTTTATTTTCTCCGTACTATGTGAAGAATTGGGATTTATCGGCGCGCTGATTGTTATTATTCTATTTGCGATGCTTATCTGGCGCGGAATTACCGTCTCACTGAGGGCGAAAGATAAATTCGGCATGATGCTGGGAGTCGGGCTTACGGTTCAAATCGGCATTCAGGTTATTTTGAACATCATGGTCGTAACCAACACCATTCCCAATACAGGGATCAGCCTGCCCTTTTTCAGTGCCGGCGGTACCTCTTTGATTATCCTGCTGGCTGAAATGGGGATTTTACTTTCAATCAGCCGAAATTCCGCGATTGAGAAAACATAGAGAAACAGGGTGAACGTAATGAAGAGTATGAAAATTCTTTTTGCCGGAGGGGGAACTGCCGGGCATATCAACCCGGCGCTGGCAGTAGCCGGAACCATAAGGGAAAAAGAACCCGGCGCCCAAATACTATATGTAGGTGCGAAGGGCGGCATGGAAGAGCGGCTGGTACCCCAATGCGGCTATACATTCCGCAGCATTACCATCGCGGGTTTTCAGCGCAAGCTTAATTGGAAAAATTTAAAAAGGAATGTACAGAACGTGGCGCACCTTTTTACATCGACACAGGAGGCCAAGCGGATTATTCAGGAGTTTAAGCCGGATGTCTGCATGGGTACGGGCGGCTATGTGAGCGGCCCGGTCATCCGTGAGGCTATGAAGCTGGGCATCCCGTCGGTTATTCATGAGCAGAACGCCTATCCTGGGGTGACCAATAAGGCGCTGAGCAAGCGGGCAGCAAAGACAATGCTTGCCGTCATGGAGGCCCAAAAGTATTTGCCGGCTTCGGCTGCGTGCGTGCTTACGGGCAACCCAGTGAGACCGGAAGTGATTCGCGCCAAAAAGCTGGAGGCCCGAGCGGCGCTTGGCCTTGACAGCCGGCCGCTGATTTTGAGCTTCGGCGGCAGCCTGGGCGCGCGCAAGATTAACGAAGCGGTTGCAGATCTGCTGGCTTGGAGCGCACAAACAGACCGGTTTCAGCACATCCACGGTTACGGCCAGTGGGGGAAGTGGTTCCCTGGTTTACTGAGGGAAAAAGGGGTTTTGCTGGAAAAACATAAGAATATTGATATTCGGGAATACATTGATAATATGCCGCTGTGCCTTGCCGCTGCGGACTTGGTGATTTGCCGCGCAGGAGCCATTACGCTTTCAGAGCTGCAGGTGCAGGGAAAGGCCTCCATCCTGATCCCATCGCCCAATGTGGCGGAAAATCATCAATACCATAATGCAATGGCGCTGGTCAACCAAAACGCGGCCTCCATTTTAGAGGAAAAGGATCTGTCGGGGGAAACGTTGACCGGACGTGTAGAGGAGTTGTTCAGGGACCCTAAAACCATAACAGAGCTGGGGGGCAATGCAAAAAAAATGGCAATCCTGGATGCCAATGAACGCATTTATTCAATCCTCCGGGGACTTGTAAACTGAGTTTCACAGCGCTGGAACACCCCGCATAGTATGGAATAATTCTGCGAGAAATCGTAGAACGAGTTTCATATGTAGAGGGGAATTACGATGGCCAATTTAGTAATACAGGGGCCCAGCCGCCTGAATGGAGCCTTGTCGGTGCATGGCGCGAAAAACAGCACGCTTCCCTTGATGGCCGCAACCTTGCTTTGCGATGGAGAGTGCGTGCTACATAACTGCCCTCAGTTATCGGATGTAGACGCCTCGACAAGAATCCTGAGGCATCTAGGCTGTAAGGTGATCAGAGAGGGCAGCACGGTTACCGTGGATGCAAGAAATGCGCAATATTGGGATATACCGGATGCGCTTATGCGGGAGATGCGTTCCTCGATTGTTTTTTTGGGCGCGATTATCAACCGCATGCACAAGGCTACGCTTTCTTTCCCCGGGGGATGTGAGCTGGGCCCACGCCCGATCGATCTTCATTTGCAGGCTCTTCGCAAGATGGGCGTGCTGATTGAAGAGGACCACGGCTGCCTGTCCTGTAGCGTGCCGGAGCATTTGAAGGGGGCGTCCATTGGCCTTTCCTTCCCCAGCGTGGGCGCAACGGAGAATATTTTGCTTGCCGCCGTATGTGCTCAGGGAATTACAGTGGTTTCCAATGCCGCACGTGAGCCTGAAATTTGCGATTTAGCGGATTTTCTGAATGCCTGTGGTGCGAAAATTCATGGCGTTGGCGACAGCACGATCATTATTGAAGGGGTTCGGCGTTTGAGCGGCTGCGAGCATCGTGTCATCCCCGATCGGATCGCCGCGGCGACCTATCTCAGCGCGGCGGCAGTAACCGGGGGGGATATCGAATTAAAGGATGTTGTTCCCGCACATCTGCTGCCGGTGCTCCCTGTCTTTGAGGAGAGCGGCTGCGAGGTCAGCGTGGACCAAAACAGAATCCGCCTGAAGGCGCCGGACCGGCTCTCGCGTGTGAAGAGCATCCGCACAATGCCCTATCCCGGTTTTCCGACGGATGCGCAGGCGCCGATTATGACAATGACCTGTCTGGCGAAGGGAACCAGTATTTTTGTGGAAAATATTTTTGAAAGCCGTTATAAGCATGTCGGCGAACTGCTTCGCCTGGGAGCCAATATTAAAGTGGAGGGCCGTGTAGCGATTGTAGAAGGCGTGGAGCGGCTGTCCGGCGCACCGGTTGAAGCGGCGGACCTTCGCGGCGGCGCGGCGCTGGTAGTCGCGGGGCTGGCTGCGGGCGGAATTACGCGTGTCGGCGGCATTCATCATATTGACCGCGGCTATGAAAATATAGAAGACAGCTTTAAAACACTGGGTGCTGAAATCAAACGAATTTAGGCAAACATAAAGGAAGTGGAAAAATGAGCAGACCAAACCGTGGAAGAAATGCGGCGATCCGGAACCGCAAAAGGAAGCGCCGGCTGCTGTTCTTTTATGCCTCCATGTTTTTTATTGTGCTTTGTGCGGCGCTCATTCTTGCGCTTACCATTTTATTTAAGGTGGAGGCCATTGAGGTTCAGGGGATTTCCCGTTATTCCACAGAGGAGGTGACGGAAGCTTCCGGGCTTGAAAAGGGCGATAATTTATTTTTAGCAGATCTTGGCGCCGCTGAGAAGGCGGTGGAGTCAAAGCTGCCCTATGTAAAGGCGGCACATATTTCATTGAGCCTGCCGGATACCTTTGTCATCGATGTGGAGGAGGATCATGCCGCCGCTGCCTTTACTTACCAAAACCAATACCTCCTGGTCGGCAGCACAGGAAAGGCGTTGGAGATTTCGGATGAAAAGCCGGCGGGCTGCCCGCTCATCAAGGGCGTGCAGGTAGCCTCGGCGGAGCCGGGGAAAGAGGTTGTCTACGAGGATGAGAACGTAACATCCACCTTTACAGAGCTAATGCAGGCAATAGCGGACAGCGGCCTGGATAAAATCACAGAGATCGATTTAAGCTACCTGTATAAGGTTCAACTGCTTTATGATGACAGAATCACAGTAAATCTAGGCATGCCGGTTGATTTTGACTATAAGCTGCGCGTAATCTTTAAGCAAAGCCTGCTGGATGGGGGCAAGCTGACGGATTCGGACAGGGGAACCCTGGACCTGTCCCTGGTAAAGGACAATAATAAGTCCTATTTCTCACCGGAAACATCTTCCAGCAAATCCGAAAGTGCCTCACAGGAGGGCGGTGAATCCGGTGCTTCCCCGGCTGGTTCGGAGGAATAGCGCCGGTAAAAAATAAAATGGCTCAGAAATCCTGAGAAATGTGTATTGTTTAAAAATACTTATTGAAATTATGAAGCAAACGTGTTAAATTATACTTATATTGGTTTCTTTGGCTTTAGTTGAAAATTTGGTACTGCATATGGTAGCGTTTTCATGTGCTGCTTATTGAATATGACGTTTAAATTTAAGGAGGACGCGGCAAGATGTCTTTTGAGATTGAGAATGATTTCGATAATAACGGAGTTCAGATAAAAGTAATTGGTGTCGGCGGCGGCGGCGGCAACGCAGTGGACCGCATGGTGACAATGGGCGCAAAGGGCATGGAGTTTATTGCCGTTAATACCGATCATCAGGCTTTGGAGCGCTCCAAGGCCACGCAGAAAATTCAAATCGGTGAAAAGGTCACCCATGGGAAGGGCGCTGGCTCCAAGCCGGAAATCGGGCAGAAATCTGCGGATGAAAGCCGTGAGGCGATTTCCGCGGCAATCCGTGGCAGCGACATGGTGTTTATTACTGCAGGTATGGGCGGCGGCACAGGTACCGGCGCTGCGCCGGTGGTGGCAGAGGTTGCCAGGGACATGGGAATCCTGACGGTTGGTATTGTGACAAAGCCGTTTCTGTTTGAGGGCAAGCGCCGCATGGAGCAGGCTGAGAATGGAATTTCTGCTCTGCGTGAGCATGTAGACTCCTTGGTAGTCATTCCAAATGAACGTTTAAAATTAGTCAATGAGCAGAAAATTACCTTGTTGAATGCGTTTTCTATCGCCGATGACGTTTTGCGCCAGGGTGTACAGAGTATTTCCGACTTGATTAAGCTGCCCGGCCTAGTAAACCTGGACTTTGCCGACGTTACGGCAGTAATGAAAGATGCTGGCTACGCGCATATGGGCGTGGGCAGGGCTTCAGGCAAGGACAAGGCGGAGGCTGCGGCAGAGATGGCGATCTCCAGCCCGTTGCTTGAGACAGCCATTAACGGCGCCAAGGGCGTTATTATCAATATTACTTCTTCTCCGGACATTGGCCTGGAGGAAATTGAGGTGGCCTCGTCCATGATTACCTCTCAGGCACATGAGGACGCCAACATCATCTGGGGTGCGGCCTTCGATGAAACAATGGAAGATGAGATGAGTGTAACGGTAATTGCAACCGGGTTCCCAACGCATGACGGGGACCGCGGAACCGCAGCAGAGAGCAGCAAACAGCCGGCGGGAAACAGCTCCTCGACAGGTGGCGCCAGCCGTACTGCGGATAAACCGTCCACCCGGGATCAGTCTGTTCTGGGGGATGAGGATTTCACGGATATTATGTCTATTTTTAACCGCAAATAAACAGTTTTTGTCCCGGTTAAAGCACATATTGACCGTTCGCAATGAAGGTATTTTACCTTTGCTGTGGACGGTTTATTGTATAATTGGGAAATTAAAGTACGAAATAATAAAAAAAAGGTCCATTCCGAATGATAAACCCGGTGCTTCCATGGTGCGCAGCTGCCGGTGGTTATGGGGAAAAGGCCGCAAGATGGACCGGGCAAAGCGCCGCCGTACTTGTGTTTTATATAAATCTGTTATATAATTACAAAAATAGGAAAAAACAGTAAGGGGCAATGCGTTAAGGCCAGGGGTGAAGGGCCGCGCGACAGTTACAGAATAGTCTTTTATGATTTTATATATTTTGAGCTTGGAGGTAATGAAAGCACATGGATAGGGTTGAAATCGCGAAGCTGTTTGCAGACAAAGAGTTTTACGCGGAAAAGACAATCACGGTATGCGGTTGGATTCGCACGATACGCGATTCCAAGGCGCTTGGATTTGTGGACTTAAATGATGGCAGCTGCTTTAAAGGGCTTCAGGTTGTTTTGGAAGAACAGAATCTGACAAATTTTAAGGATATTGTAAAACTGAATGTCGGGGCCGCCGTCAGCGTCACGGGTACGATTATTTTAACACCGGAAATGAAGCAGCCCTTTGAAATGCATGCTCAGCAGGTTGAAGTGGAGGGGGCATCCACACCGGATTATCCTTTGCAGAAAAAGCGCCACTCCGTGGAGTTCTTGCGTTCAATAGCCCATCTGCGCCCCAGAACAAACCTGTTTAGCGCGGCTTTTCGGATACGGTCTGCCGCAGCTTTTGCGATTCATCAGTTTTTCCATGAAAATGGTTTTGTTTATGTGCATACGCCGATTGTTACCGGCAGCGATTGTGAGGGCGCCGGAGAGATGTTTACCATTACGACGCTGGATATGGACAATGTCCCCAAGACGGAGGACGGCAAGGCAGACTTTGCCGGTGACTTCTTCGGCAAACATACCTCCTTGACGGTATCGGGCCAGTTGGAGGCGGAATGCATGGCAATGGCTTTTGGCAAGGTCTATACGTTTGGCCCGACCTTCCGTGCAGAGAACTCCAATACCCCGCGCCATGCTGCTGAGTTTTGGATGATTGAGCCGGAGATTGCCTTTGCTGACCTTGCCGGCGATATGGATCTTGCCGAAAAAATGGTTAAGTTCGTCATTCGCTCGGTTTTGGAGACTTGTCCGCAGGATATTGAATTTTGCAACCAATTTGTTGACAAAGGCCTGCTGGAACGGCTCGAGCAGGTAGCGAGCGCGGATTTTGGCCGCGTTACTTATACTGAGGCAATCGAGCTTTTAAAGAAAAATAACGGCAATTTTGAATATCCGGTAGAATGGGGCTGCGATTTGCAGACAGAGCATGAGCGTTATCTGACGGAGCAGGTTTTCCACAGGCCTGTGTTTGTGACGGATTACCCCAAGGAGATCAAGGCCTTCTATATGCGCCTAAATGATGACGGCAAAACGGTGGCGGCAATGGATATGTTGGTTCCCGGCATCGGCGAGCTTATTGGCGGCAGCCAGAGAGAGGAGCGCCTGGAGGCCTTGCGGCAGCGTTTGCAGGAGCTGGGTTTAAGCGAAGAGGACTATTGGTGGTATTTGGACCTTCGGCGTTATGGCGGTACCAAGCATGCCGGCTTTGGCCTGGGCTTTGAACGCTTGGTTATGTACTTGACGGGAATTTCCAATATCCGCGATGTTTTGCCGTTCCCGCGCACTACGGGTGTAGCGGAATTTTAATTTATTGCTTTCACAGCGTTGGGGCGCAGAAGCGGGGCATAGACCTGGCTTTTGCGCCTTTTATGTGCCGGTATAGCGTGTTAAACAGAAACCAGCCGAAAAAAACTTGTTTCATAGGCTAATATGAAGGAATATGAAATTTATCTTGCATTTTTATGGCGTTTGGAATACAATATTAACAGTTGAAGTTTGTATTTTTGCATTTTATTAAAGGGAGATGCGCAAATTGAACTATTGCGAGATGTCTGAGGAGCAACTGAAGCTGAAGAAAGCCGACCTGGAGGAACGCTATGCCGCGTTTAAGGCCAGGGGGTTAAAGCTTAATATGGCCAGGGGCAAGCCCAGCACAAAGCAGCTGGAGCTCTCCATGCCGATGCTCGATCTTTTAAATTCAAGCTCACAGCTGGTTTCCTCGACTGGGGACGATTGCCGGAACTATGGCGTTGCGGACGGCTTGCCGGAGCTTCGTGAGCTTTTTGCACAGATGATGGGCCTGGAGGCAGGCAATATCATCGTAGGCGGGAACTCTAGTCTAAATATGATGTTCGACACCATTTCCTGCGCGATGACGCACGGATTTTCGGATTGTAAGCCCTGGGGTCGCCAGAACTGTGTGAAATTTTTGTGCCCGGCGCCGGGCTACGACCGCCATTTTGCCATTTCTGAGTATTTTGGCATGGAATTGATTGCGGTGCCGATGACGCCGGAAGGGCCGGATATGGATCTGGTAGAGGAGTACGTCAAGGACCCCTGCGTCAAGGGGATTTGGTGCGTGCCGAAGTATAGTAACCCGCAGGGGTATACGTACTCGGACGAAACCGTGCGGCGCTTTGCGGCGCTCAAGCCTGCGGCGGCGGATTTCCGTATCTTTTGGGATAACGCCTATTGCGTGCATGACCTGACGGATTGTCCGGAGAGTCTGTTGAGCCTCTGGGAAGAGTGTAGGAAGAACGGCTCGGAGGATTTGCCGATATTCTTTGCTTCCAGCAGTAAAATTACATTTCCTGGCGCCGGTGTCGCCGCGATGGGGGCCAGCGAGGCCAACCTGAAGGAACTGCGCCGCCATTACTCCTTCCAGACGATTGGCCCGGATAAGCTCAACCAGTTGCGGCATATTTACTTTTTGCCCAACATGGAGCGTGTAAAAGAGCAAATGGCACACCACCGTGCAATTATTGCGCCGAAGTTTGAGGCAGTTATACGTTGGCTGAAGAAGGAACTCGGCGGTAAGGGGATCGCCGCCTGGACGGAGCCCAACGGCGGTTATTTTGTCAGTGTGGATGTTCTGGAGGGCTGCGCCAAGCGTGTGGTGGAACTGTGCAAGGAAGCCGGCGTTGTATTGACCGGCGCGGGCGCGACTTATCCTTACGGCAAAGACCCGCAGGACAGCAATATCCGTGTGGCCCCGACCTACCCGCCGATTGAAGAGCTGGAGCTGGCGATGGAGCTGTTCTGCCTTAGCGTAGAATTGGCGGCTGTAGAAAAGCTTTTACAAAAATAACCGGCTGCCGCTGCATTTTAAGAATCAAAACAGGATATCAGAATGATGATAACAAACTAATTATTGGATTTTCATTGACTTTCTTGATGAATGACCATATAATTAGTTTGTTATTTCTACGTTAATTCGTGGAAAATATATCAAATGGAGGATGGAAATACGCATGAAGCGAGTAGGAAAACCTGTCTTTTTCATCGTTGCCCTCCTTATTATAGCTTTGTTCTGCACGTCAATTTTTGGTATTCATGGACAAAACGGAGATAATAAGGAAACCTACATAAAAGGTGCCAGTGACATTCGATGGGGTATTGACATTAACGGCGGCGTAGAGGCAACCTTTGTGCCTGACACGGAGGAGAAGCCCACGAGCGAGCAGCTCGATGCGGCGCGGTCGATTATTGAGCTTCGCATGATCAGTAATCACATTACAGACTATGAGCTGTACACCGATGCGACAACGGGCCGCATTATTGTCCGGTTCCCCTGGAAGAGCGGCGAAACGGAGTTCGACCCGGAAGCGGCTATTCAGGAGCTCTCGGCCACGGCGGAATTGACTTTCCGTGAGGGAAATGAATATGAGAGCGAGGATGTTGATGAGGACGGCAATGTGATTTATAAGACGCCGAAGGGGGATACTGCCAGCAATGTCATTTTAGAAGGCAGCGACATCAAATCGGCAAAAGCAGTCAGTTATCAGGACTCAACAACGGGACAGGTGGCCTATGAGGTGGCCCTTGAGCTGGAGGACAGCGGCAAGGAAAAGTTTGCCGAGGCTACAAAGAAACTGTTGAATAAGACAATTTCCATCTGGATGGATGATGTGATGATTTCCTACCCGACCGTACAGAAGGAAATTACCAACGGACAGTGTTCCATCACCGGTCAGTTTACAGCCTCCGAGGCTGCCGCACTGGCAGAGAAGATTAATGCGGGCGCCCTGCCGTTTAAGCTGACAAGCTCCAACTTTGGTACCATTAGCCCGCTGATGGGCGAGGCATCGCTGGAGGCAATGCTGATTGCGGGAGTTGTAGCTTTTGCACTGGTTTGCATTTTCATGATTCTGGTGTTCAGGCTGACCGGTTTTGTCGCGGTGATTTCCCTGTTGGGTCAGGTGGCTTTGTGCTTCGCGGCGGTTTCCGGTTATTTCCCGTTTGTCAACAGCTTTACGTTAACGCTGCCCGGTATTGCGGGTATTATCTTGTCTATTGGAATGGGCGTGGATGCCAACATTATTACGGCGACCCGGATTAAAGAAGAGCTGTGGGCGGGCAAAACATTGGACGGCGCAATTCAAAAGGGCGACGACAACAGCTTCTGGGCAATCTTTGACGGCAATGTAACGACGATCTTAGTTTCCCTGATCTTGATGGTTGTATTTGGACCCACTAATATCCTTTCTTTCTGGTTTGGCGCTGCAACAACGGGGTCGATTTATTCCTTCGGTTATACGCTGCTGATAGGAAATATTGGCAACTTCCTCTTTGGTGTCGGCACAACTCGTCTAATGACGAAATCGCTTTCCAGCTTCAAACCGCTGCGTAAAAAATGGTTGTTTGGAGGTGCTGCGGAATGAAGAAATTTCATGTTAAATTTTATGAGAACCGGAAGATTTACTTCACGATATCATTAGCAATTATTTTGGCCGGCGTTATTTTTAATGTTATTTTTGGAACAGCCCTGGACATTCAGTTTAAAGGTGGCGCAATGATTAATTACACCTATTCCGGTGAAATTGATCAGAGTGTTGTTGAAAGCAAGGTCGAAGAGGTTACGGGCCAGAATGTGGATGTGCGGATTTACGAAAATATGAATCAGGACGCAGAGGCCGCGAAAAACAGTGTTTCTATTTCTTTTACCGGCAGCCAGTCCATTTCGATTGACGTTCAGAAACAAATTGCCGAGGCTTTGACAAAGGAATATCCGGATGCTGGTTTTGCCGTTTCGCGGTCCAATTCTGTTGACCCGACCATGGGGCAATCCTTCTTTGCAAAATGCCTGGTGGCAATCGCCATTACCTTTGTGCTGCTGATTATCTATGTCGGCTTCCGTTTCCGCAAAATTGGGGGAACCTCGGCTGGTGTTATGGCCATTGTTGCGCTGCTGCATGATGTGTCGATTGTCTACTTTGTGTTCGTTATTTTCCAGATTCCGATTAACGACAGCTTTATCGCGGTTGTGCTGACCATCTTGGGTTATTCGCTGAATAACACAATTATCATATATGACCGCGTACGTGAAAATCGCAGACTGCTGGGGCCCAAGGCCTCCTATTCCGAGCTGGTTAATACCAGCATTAATCAGACGCTGACCCGTTCCATTTATACTACGCTGTGTACGTTTGTCGCAATTACGTCAGTATTTATTGTCGGCATGATTTTCAATATTTCAAGTGTTATGACTTTTGCGCTGCCGATGATGGTCGGCGTTGTCGCTGGTTGTTATTCTTCCGTCTGCCTGGCTGGGCCGCTTTATGTGATGTGGCAGAACCATAAGCAGAAGAAGCGTTTAGAAGCAGGCGCCAAAGCTTAAGAAACGGAACAATATCAATATTTAAGAGCATCTGCTAAAATGCAGATGCTCTTTTGTTTATCGCATTCAGCTGACAAACCCGCGTTTAGCGGAGTAGGAACATAGAAAAACGCCGTGCAGCCGGCCGAAGACGCTGCATGGCGTTTGGAATTAGAGTGTTGTTATTGTTTTTCAGCGTTTGTTTTCTTTGCAAGATTTTCTCTGGCGACCGCAAGCATGAGCTTAATACGGTTTTCCTGGTTTACCCGTGTGGCGCTGGGATCGTAGTCAATGGGTACAATATTGGCGCGCTCGTCCAGAGCCTTAATGCGGTGCACCATCCCCTTGCCGCAAATATGATTAGGCAGGCAGCCAAAGGGCTGGGCGCAGACAATATTCTCGTAGCCGGCTTCCGCCAGCTCCAGCATTTCGGCAGTCAAAAGCCAGCCCTCGCCCATTTTGTTGCCGTAGCCAATAACGCCCTTTACCAGCTTTTTGATGTGCTCATAATCGCCGGGGACCTCAAACTGAGGCTGTGTTTGAATAGCCTCGGTAATAATATCCTGCATATCGGTCAAATAGTCAAACAAGAGCTTGATAACCCGGTATTTAGCCTTACTACCGCCATAGAGCTTAATGTCCTCCAAACGGTTGTCGACCTTAAACAGAACGAAATTCATTAAACCAGGCACATTCACCTCGCAGTCCTGATCGGCGAGAAATTCCTCAAGATGATTGTTGGCAAAGGCCGCATATTTTACATAAATCTCACCGACAATGCCAACGCGGACCTTCGGAACACGCTGAACCTTGATAGCGGCAAAGTCGCGCGCAATTGCAAACAGGTTTTCCTTTTCCTGCTTCAGGCCGATTCCTTGTCCCTGATTCAATTGCCTGGAGAGCTTGGCAGTCCAGGTTTTCAGCAGCTTCTCGCTCTCGCCGGCGTTTACCTCATAGGGCTTGACCTGGTTGTTTAGGCACATCAATACGTCGCCATAGGCAATAGCGGCCACCAGACGGCGGATAATGGAGAGATTAATGGAGAAGCCTGGGTTTTTCTCCAGCCCAGAAAGGTTCAGTGAAATGACGGGAATTTGATCCAGTCCGGCTTTGTGCAAGGCTTTACGCAGCAGGTGAATATAATTGCTTGCCCGGCAGCCGCCGCCGGTTTGAGTGATAATGAGGGCGGTGCGATTTAGGTCATATTTCCCGCTGTGCAGCGCATCGATAAACTGTCCGATTACGAGAAGCGCGGGGTAGCAGGTGTCGTTATGAACGTATTTCAGCCCCTCTTGCACGACCCCGGGCCCGTCGTTGGTGAGCAGCTCTACTTTGTAACCGCAATTGCGGAATACGTTGACAAACAGCTCAAAATGAACGGGGAGCATCATCGGGCACAGAATGGTGTATTCTTCCTTCATCTCCTTTGTAAACAGAAGACGTCCGTCTTTATCGTAAATAAGTTCTGCCATTATAAACCTCCTTTTACTGTTCCAATGCCGCAAATAAGCTTCTCAGGCGAATTTTGATCGCACCGAGGTTGCTGATTTCATCAATCTTAATTTGCGTATATATTTTATCGTTCTTTTCCAGAATGGAGCGAACTTCGTCGGTGGTAATGGCATCTACACCACACCCAAAGGAGACGAGCTGAACAAGGTTCATGTTGGGCTTGCCGCCAACATATTTTGCAGCGGCGTACAAGCGTGCATGGTAGGTCCATTGGTTCAGGACTGTGGTGGGAAAGTGTTCTACACGGCAGCTGACGACATCCTCTGAAATAACGGCGGCGCCCAGGCTGGTGATCAGCTTATCGATGCCGTGGTTGATTTCCGGGTCCAGATGATACGGGCGCCCGCTGAGGATAATAATCGGTTTCTTTTCAGCCTCTGCCTGTTGGATCCTCCGGTCGGCCTCCGCCCGGATTCGGGCCAGGGAGGCTTCATATTCGCCATAAGCCGCTTTTGCCGCAGCTTTTACCTCTTTTTCATCAATATCCTGAAAATACTGGCTGAGAATTTCCGCCATCTTTTTGGGGAAGTCTTTCCGCCGGTGAATGCCGACATAATCATGGATAAAGGGCAGATTCTGCAATACGGCCGTGTTGGCGGAAATAACCTCTGGGTAGTAGGCTACCACCGGACAGTTGTAATGATTGTCGCCCA
>JABLTR010103020.1_pt1 | contig 17918 bp, 13 predicted proteins | sample 7160071 | NCBI WGS metagenome assembly JABLTR01 (sample SAMN14651230, study PRJNA627086) | human gut metagenome | isolation source: feces | host: Homo sapiens
GATGGCCGGGCTGACGCAGGCGCCGTGTCTGGTGGCGTCGGTGGACGAGGAGGCGTCCGGGATGCTGGCGCTGGTGGAAAATCTGCAGCGGCGCGACCTCGACTTCATCGAGGAGGCCGAGGGCCTCGCGCGGCTGATGCAGACCTGGGGCCTCAGCCAGGAGCAGGCGGCGCGGAAGGTCGGCAAGAGCCAGTCCGCCGTGGCGAACAAGCTGCGGCTTCTGAAGCTGCCGCCCAGCGTGCTCGCGGAGCTGCGGCTGCATCACCTCAGCGAGCGGCACGCCCGCGCGCTGCTGAAGCTCCGGAGCGAGGACGCGCAGCTGCGCGTGGTGGGCCAGATCGTACAGGGCGGATGGACCGTGGCGAAGACGGAGGCGTACATAGAAAGTCTGCTCCAGCCGCCCGCGCCGCCGAAGCGCGAGTTTGGCGGGTTCGTGCTGCGGGACGTGCGCGTGTTTTTCAACTCGGTCAACCGCCAGCTCGACCTCATCCGCTCGGCCGGCGTCGACGCGCAGTCGCAGCGGCAGGAGACGGAGCGCGAGATTGTCCTCACGATCCGCATCCCCAAGCGGGAAACCGCACATCGCTGAGGCAAAAGTCAAAAAACCAACACTTACCACATACGTTTTTGTGGGATTGATATAAAATTTACCGAAAAGTCACACGATTCAACACTATCGGCAGGAAATTGCGAAATTTGCGCATTTTTTGTTTGCATTTTCGGGAAAACATGGTATAGTATGTACTGTTTGAGGATCATGAAAACAAAAGCATTGGGCAGAAACGAGTGACGCTTCCGCCCACACAGGAAAGGGGTAAACCAAATGTCTCACAAGTACGTCTATCTGTTCTCCGAAGGCAACGGCAAAATGCGCGAGCTCCTCGGCGGCAAGGGCGCCAATCTGGCCGAAATGACCAGCCTTGGCATGCCGGTCCCGCAGGGCTTCACGATCACGACCGAGGCCTGCACACAGTACTACAAGGACGACCGCCAGATTAACCATGAGATCGAAGCGGAGATCATGGAGTACGTGGAGAAGCTCGAAGAGATGACCGGCAAGAAGTTCGTCGATCTCTTGAACCCGCTGCTGGTCTCCGTCCGTTCCGGCGCGCGCGCTTCCATGCCCGGCATGATGGACACCATCCTGAACCTTGGCCTGAATGACGAGGTCGTCGTCGCGTTCGCCAAGAAGACCAACAATCCCCGTTTCGCCTACGACTCCTACCGCCGGTTCATCCAGATGTATTCCGACGTCGTCATGGAAGTGGGCAAGAAGTATTTCGAGCAGCTCATCGACGAGATGAAGGTCGCCCGCAACGTCAAGCTCGACACCGAGCTGACCGCCGAGGACCTCAAGGAGCTGGCCGAAAAGTTCAAGGCCGAATATAAGGAAAAGCTCGGCGAAGAGTTCCCGCAGGACCCGAAGGAACAGCTGATGGGCGCCATCAAGGCCGTGTTCCGCAGCTGGGACAACCCGCGCGCGATCTACTATCGCCGCATGAACGACATCCCCTCTGATTGGGGCACCGCCGTCAACGTCCAGTCCATGGTCTTCGGCAACACCGGCGATACGTCCGGCACGGGCGTCGCCTTCACGCGCAACCCCGCCACCGGCGAGAAGAAGCTGTTCGGCGAGTTCCTGATGAATGCCCAGGGCGAAGACGTCGTCGCCGGCGTCCGCACCCCGCAGAGCATCGATCAGCTGGCTGAGGTCATGCCCGAGGCTTATGCGCAGTTCGTGGACATCTGCCACAAGCTGGAGTACCACTACCGCGACATGCAGGACATGGAATTCACCATTGAAAACAAGAAGCTCTACATGCTCCAGACCCGCAACGGCAAGCGCACCGCGGCCGCCGCGATGAAGATCGCCTGCGATCTGGTCGACGAGGGCATGATCACCGAAGAAGAGGCCGTCGCCATGATCGACCCGAAGAGCCTCGACGCCCTGCTCCACCCGACGTTCGACGCCGCGGCCCTGAAGAAGGCCAAGGTCATCGGCACAGGTCTCGCGGCGTCCCCCGGCGCGGCCTGCGGCAAGGTCGTCTTCACGGCTGAAACTGCCACCGACTGGGGCAAGAGCGGCAATAAGGTCATCCTCGTCCGTCTCGAGACCAGCCCCGAGGACATCGAGGGCATGCACTACGCACAGGGCGTCCTGACCGTACGCGGCGGCATGACCTCCCACGCGGCGGTCGTCGCCCGCGGCATGGGCACGTGCTGCGTCTCCGGCTGCGGCGCGATCCAGATGGACGAGACCAATAAGAAGTTCACGCTCGGCGGCAAGACCTATAAGGAAGGCGACTGGATCTCCATCGACGGCTCCACCGGCAACATCTACGGCGAGAAGATCAAGACCGCCGCGGCTGCCATCTCCGGCGATTTCGACCGCCTGATGGGCTGGGCCGACAAATTCCGCAAGCTGCAGGTCCGCACCAATGCCGACACCCCGAACGACGCCTCGCAGGCGTTCGCCTTCGGCGCGGAGGGCATCGGCCTCTGCCGCACGGAGCACATGTTCTTCGAAGCCGACCGTATCCGCGCGATGCGCGAGATGATCGTCTCCGAGACGAGCGAGCAGCGCGAAAAGGCGCTCGCCAAGCTCGAGCCGATCCAGCAGGGCGACTTTGAGGCCATCTACGAGGCCATGAAGGGCCGCCCGGTCACGATCCGCCTCCTCGATCCGCCCCTGCACGAGTTCGTCCCGACCGACCCGAAGGACATCGAAGAGCTGGCCAAGGAGATGAACATCTCCGTCGAACACCTGAATCAGGTCATCTCCGGCCTGCATGAGTTCAACCCGATGATGGGCCACCGCGGCTGCCGTCTGGACGTCACCTACCCCGAGATCGCCAAGATGCAGACCGCCGCGATCATCAAGGCCGCGCTGGCTGTCCGCAGCCGCCGTCCGGCCTGGAAGATCGTTCCGGAGATCATGGTCCCGCTGGTGGGCGAGGCGAAGGAGCTGGCCTATGTCAAGTCCGTCATCGACAAGACCGCCAAGAAGATCATCAAGGACGCCGGTTCCGACATGGAATACAAGGTCGGCACGATGATCGAGATCCCGCGCGCGGCGCTGACCGCCGACGAGATCGCCAAGGAGGCCGCGTTCTTCTCCTTCGGCACGAACGACCTGACGCAGATGACCTTCGGCTTCAGCCGCGACGACGCGGGCAAGTTCCTCGCGTCCTACTATGACCGCAAGATCTACGAGTCCGATCCGTTCTCCAAGCTCGATCAGGCCGGCGTGGGCCGTCTGGTCAAGATGGCGTCCGAGCTCGGCCGTCAGACCCGCCCGGACATCAAGCTCGGCATCTGCGGCGAACAGGGCGGCGATCCGTCGACCGTCGAGTTCTGCCACAACATCGGCCTGACCTACGTGTCCTGCAGCCCGTTCCGCGTGCCGATCGCACGCCTCGCCGCCGCACAGGCCGCGATCAAGGCGAGCAAGCAGTAAGATCCCCCGTTTTTTCGATCCCGTCCGGCTTATGCCGGACGGGATCTTTGCGCAGCGGGTGAAAAACAGGTGCGATTTGCGGAAAAACGTGATATACTAAATCAGCGCCGCACATTGGCGGAGCCTTGATACCGCAAACAGGAGATCTCCCAATGAACTATAACATTTTTGACCGCAGAGAGACCGATTTCCGCCCGATGGACGGCGAGAGCGCACAGGCGTATATGGAGCGGCTGTTCACCGCCGCCTGCAATGAGGACGCCGGGCAGAACCGCATCAACGATATGCTCGCGCCGCGGCTGCGCGCGTGCGACGCTGCGAAGCCGATGCTGATGCTGGAATTTGGCCCGCAGGACTGGATGCTCAACAGCAAATCGACGCTCCACGGCGGCACCATTTCCACCGCACTGGACATGACGATGGGCATGCTCAGCCGTTACTGCAAGGGCGCGGAGGACGTCTCGACAGTCACGCTGCACGTCCGTTTCCTCCGTGCCGGGGCGGCGATGCGGCCGTTCTGCGTCCGGGCCGCGGCGGATAAAGTCGGCCACCGCGTGATCTTCCAGCACGCAGCGCTGACCGACGCAGAGACCGGCGAGGTCATCGCCGACGCGGAAGCGACATTCATGTGAGAGGAGCGCCATGATGCAGTATCATCCGATCTCGTTGGAGCATGACCCGCGGAAGGCACATTTCGCCTATTTTTCCGCGATGCAGAATCCGTATGTCGGGCTGACGGCGGAGGTGGACGCCGGGCCGCTGCTGGACGCCTGCCACCGGAAGGACTGGCCGTTTTCGCTGGCGATGGTCTGGTGTACGGGCCGCGCGGCCAACGCTGTCCCAGCGCTGCGGCAGCGCATCCTGAACGGCAGCGTCGTAGAGTTCGACCACTGCGATACGTCCCACACGGTTCTCCGCCCCGACGGCAGCTATGCCTACTGTTCGCTGGACCCGATGCAACAGTTTGCCGCATTTTTGCCGGAAGCGCAGCGCCGCCAAGCCGAAGCCATTGCAAACGGCGGCATCGATGACGGGGAAGATGCACTCGGTCTGCTGTTCCTGTCCTCGATCCCGTAGCTGCATTACACCGCCATCACGCAGCCGACGCCTGTCCCCGCCGACAGCAACCCGCGCATCACGTGGAGCAAATATGAGCTGCACGAGGGCCGGCTCAGTCTGCCGGTCACGCTGCTGGTCAACCACGCGCTGGCCGATGGGCTGCACATCGCGCAGTTTTTTGAAGCTCTGCAGGACGAAATGGCCGGTCTGACCAAACATGGATGATCCGCCGGGCGGCATTTGCCGCCCGACGACAAATTGTGGTTGCTTTTTTTACGAAGTAATGTTACAATAATAAAGCTGACGCAGGATTAGTACATCGGTAGTACATCGGCTTCCCAAGCCGAGGAGGCGGGTTCGATTCCCGTATCCTGCTCCATCAAGCTGAACCCAAAAAGATATCAGCGCGAAAAGCCTAGAAGTTTCAACGACTTCCGGGCTTTTTTGCGCCCATTTTTAGAAGCGTGACAAAAAGATGCCAAAATGGACTTTGGCAAATTCGATGGACCTGTACCTTTACCCAAGGCATTTTGAGCCGCTTTTCCGAGGATTTTTCGGGAAAGCGGCTCGCTTTTTCTCTCGGCAAAGTGTAGAATTTCGACCGACGTTTTTGTTGGTCTTGCCGAATACGCACTCCAAACACAGATGCCGGTGCGTTAGCCCGCTGTGCGACGTTTCAGACGTTAAAACCGCAGGCAAGCCTCCACCCGCTCCAGGACGAAATTACAGCGTATTGGCGATGCTGGGACGCGAGAAAGCAAAACACCCGCTGCCAGTTCAGCGGGTGGTCGTTTATCTGCTGGCTCTCAGCAGAGCATCGGTTTTTAATGTCACACCCATCATGTCCTTATGGGCTTCGCGGGTGTCCCGGCAGAGCGGCGAGAGAAATGTCAGCGCGTTCTGAATCCGGCTCAGATCAGATGCGGAGAGCGTATTCTCTTGCAGATGGCGCAGCACCCGGCGATAGTGCTCATGTGTGATAAGGAAGCACAATCTGTGTAAAATTTTTTCTCGTTCCAGTCAGGGCGTATTTTGCTCTGGCTGGAACATTTTCTTTTGTGCCCCTATGCTGGCAAATCGAGCTTGCCGACGAAAGAGTAGTAGTATATTCAAAAAAGTGCGGCCTTATACATTAGAACGATTTGCGATATAAAATATCACCGTCGGTAGTATGATATAGGCTATAGTCCACAAAACGGATAAAAACACTATGTGCGATACACCGAAAAACCACGTATCAAAGGGAACAGGGGAAAGTTATCCTTGACAAATCGCGTACCATCAGCCATCACTGACATTGTCGATGGTGGCTTTTTTGCGTTTCGGGAATTTGTTTTGCCGTTTCACTCTGGTGCCGGTTTTGCTTTGGTGATTCATGGCATCCTCATACAGCTCAATAAATTCCTTTTCCCGGAGTGTCAGAGGTGCTTGCGCATCCCGCTTTTGAATCAAATGCTGGTACAGCTTTATCTGGAGAGACAGGAAGTACAAGAGCTCTTTGTGCTCCATCTTCAAATCCCTGACAATCCCGGACAGGAAATCATTTCCGGTGAGATTGTGCATTCCGTGTGGGCAGTCGCAGAGGATATCCAGGAACTGCCCTCTGTACAAAACCGGTGAGAGAACCCATCAGCCGTGGGAAGTCCAGTTCGCTCAGATCCGTCACATCCACCTCCAGCACCGGGCCGTTGGCCTGAAAGCGGGTATATCCCCGGGCCGCGATATCGTCCAGAAACTGCTCATAGCTTTTTCTTGTGGGGTTTTCTAGGGGGGCTCCCGGCGGCTCCGGGTAGCAGTCGTTGACCACATGGCCCCGGTGCCGGGCGTCGGACAGATCCCGGGCGGCAAACCGCCGGTAGATGACCTCCGGGTCACCGGTGAGGCGAACCGTCACGGCGGTATAGTGATGGGTTTCCAGCAGTGCCATAATCCCGGGAATGGAAGCGTCCTCAAAATTATTTTCCAGAATAAACGGTTTTCCCACTTTCATCAGCTGGGCCGCGGCGTAGTACAGAATGTGCATGGCCGCTGTGCCCAGCTGAACCTTTTCTGCCCGGCTGTGAAAGCCCAGATCGTCAAACAGCACCTCCTTGATGGAGTCCTTGGACAGCATTGGAATTCCCAGAGACTCCGAAATCCTGACGGCGATGGTGCTCTTGCCGCTGGCGGGCATACCGGCAACCAGAATGCAGTACATGGCGTTTCCTCCTAAAAACGAAATGAAAGACTGTCCTGATACTCCGAGGGTGTTTTCCCGGTGATTTTTTTGAAGGTGCCGGAAAAATATGCAATATCGCGGTAGCCGCAGGCCTCCGCAACCTCGTAGACTTTCAGCTTTCCCTCGCGCAGCAACGCCATAGCCTTCTGGATGCGGCAGCGCGTAAGATACGCGCCGAGCGTCATATCCGTTTCCTTTTTGAACAGGTGGCTCAGATGTCCTTCGCTCAGTCCCAGCTGCGCTGCCGCCTGCCCGACGGACAGATCGCCGCTGCCGCAGTTTTGCTCAAGGTACACCATTGCCTCGCGCACATAGCGGCTCTTGGGGCCAGGCTTCACGCCGGGAAGCGGCTCTGGCTGCGGTGCGGTTTGTGCGGCGATGCGCTTTTGCAGCGCCAGAACGGCGTTTTCCAGATCGCCGTCATGAAAAGGCTTCAGCAGAAAGTCCACCGCGCCCAGACGGATGGCCGTCTGCGCGTAGGCGAACGAATCGTAGGCGGTCAGAATGATGACATACGCGCGGCTGCCTGCTTCGCGCAGCCGCCGCACCATCTCCAGCCCGTCCATCTTCGGCATTTTGAGATCCGTGATGATAAGCGTCGGCTGGCAGTCCTCCGCGACGGCAAGGGCCTGTTCGCCGTTGGCGGCTTCGCCGACCACGATGCAGTCCAGCGCCGCCCAGTCTACTGCCATGACGATACCCTTGCGGATCATTTCCTCATCCTCTACAACCATTACCCGCATCATACGCCGGGCCCTCCCTTCGCGGGCAGGCGCGCAAGAATACAGGCGCCGCCGCCCTCCGGATTTTCAAGACACAGACCGAACGCGTCGCCGTAATGCTTGCGCAGGATCGTGTCTACATTTAATAGTCCCAGATGTCCCGTCTGTGTTTCCGGCGGTTTGTAAGGCCCCAGAAGGTCCGGCGGGAAGCCGCAGCCGTTGTCCCGGACGCGGATCTCGAGCACGTCCTGCTCCGCAAGCACGGCCGTGACGGAGAGTTCACCGTGTTCTACACCGGAAAGGCCGTGCAGAATGGCATTCTCTGCCAGCGGCTGCAGGAGCATTTTCGGAACCATGCACGAAAGAAGCGCCTCCGGCACGGCTTCCGTGTATGAGAAGCTTTCCGACAGGCGGATGCGCTGAATCTCGACGTACCGGCTCAAAATCTCCAACTCCCGCCGCAGGGGGACAAATTCGTCCGGCGTGATGCAGAAGCGAAGGATATCGGCAAGATTCGTTGACATCAGCGCCACCTGCGGCACTTGATTGATTTTGCTGATCCACTTCATGGTGTCGAGCGTGTTGCACAGAAAATGCGGGTTTAGCTGCGCCTGCAGCATGCGGATCTGCGCGCGGTTAAGTGCGCGCTGGTTTTCCAACAGTGCCTGCTGGTTGTGCCGGAGGGCGACGACCATGGTGTTGAACTGCTGTGCCAATTCGCCCAATTCGTCATGCCGGCCGGCGGGAACGGGAACCTGCACGTCCAGATTATTTTTCCCGACCTGCCGGATGGCGTGATGCAGTCTGCCGATCGGTTGGAAGACCTGCCGGCTTAGCTGCAGGCTGAGTACGACGCTTAAAATGATGCAGGCCAGCGCGCACAGCACGCTCACCGAGTACAAAAGCCGGAGTGTTCCGGCGCTGAGCGGCTGCGGCTGCTGCAGGACGAGATACAGACCGGTTTCGGTATGCTGCCGCACGGTATAGGAAACGTCGGCAGACAGACCGGTGAGCGCCTTGCCGGACAAAAGCTGCCCGCGCAGCGCGTCGGCGAGGCTCTGGGTCTGTGCCGGCTGCGTACAGTAGACCGGACGCCAGCGCGCGTCGAGCAGAAGAAGTTCGTTCTGCGCACCAGCTGTGCCGCCGAGCAGTGTCCGCAGCTGCGTTTCCAGCATGCCGATGGTGAGATATCCGACCGGCGCGCCGTATCGGTCGGTCAGGAGCATCGCAGCGTGCAGAAGCGGCTCGCCTGTGTCGGCCGGATCTTCTGCCGCGCTGCACACCAGAACACCGGTTCCGGCGCAGGCCGCCTCGTATAAAAGGCCCCAATTGGTCGGCAGCGACCGGATTTCGGGCGCTGTCTGTGTCGAATAGCGCCAGCGGCCGCTGATATCGTAAAGGTCAAAGCGTGCAAAGCTGCGCACGGACTCTGTAGCGTCGAACAGCTGGCTGTAGACCGCCGTGTCCTCCGCTTCTGCATCAAACAGCGCCTGTGCAACGAGTGGATTGTGCTGCAGGGATGCGGCTGTCTGCAAAAAGCCGCTGTGCAGCGTATCAAGCGCCTCGCAGGAGGCGGACAGCTGCTGTTGGGCCGTCTGCTGGGCGTTCGACGTCATGCGCAGGCGGAAAATCTGCAGCAGCAGACCGGAGCACAACAGCATCGGCACCAGAGACACGGCCAGAAACGCCGCGTTCAGCCGCTGTCGGAAGGAGGAAAAGTGAAGCCGCTTCATTGTTCCGCCTCCGTCCCGAGATAAAAGGCCCAACTCATCAGAATTGCTTCGCGGTGCTCGCTTGCCCAGCTTACGTCATACGCGACCTGACGAATGGCGGATAGTTCCGGCAGTTTGCTGGCAGGACTCACGTCGCTGCGCACCGGGCGGCGGTAAAAATCAGACTGCAGCAGCTGCTGCACGTCGTAGCTGACGGCAAAATCGAGAAACAGCTTTGCGTTGTCGGGGTGCGGCGCGCCCTTCAGCGCGGCGCAGCCGTCCGGTACGCAGCTTGTGCCGTCTGCGGGGTAGACCATGGCGATCCCGTCCCCAGCAGCAATGCGCTTGCGCGCGGTCTCCTCCAGCGTGATGCCGACGAGCGCTTCGCCGTTTGCAACGGCGGAAATGATCGCACCTGAATCGGACAGGAGCTTTCCGTCCAGGTTTTCCGCAAATGTTTGCAGCACCTCATCCGCGTCGCCGCCCAGCGCGCAGAGCATCGTCACGAGCGCGGTATAGCTCGAGCCGGAGACGGATGGATCGGCAAAGGCGATCTGCCCGCGCAGCGCAGGGTCGAGAAGATCGGCCCAGCAGCTGAGCTGTCCGGAGGACAGCAGCTTCGGATTGTAGACCAGCACGACCGGAAGCGAGGAAAACGGCGTCCAGCTGCTGTCCTGCGCACGGTACTGCGGCAAAATCTGCTCCGCGCCGCGGCAGACGTAGGGCTCAAACAACGCCCGGCAGGCTTCGAGACTCTCGACGCCGCCGCCGAACATCACGTCGGCCCGTGGTGCGTCCTGCTCCTTTTGCAGCTGCTCAAGCAGTTCGTTTGTGCCGCCCTGTACGACCTCGACCCAGATTCCGGTGCGCGATTCAAATTCCTTGACGATCGGCCACCAGACCTCTTTTTTGTGCGAGGTGTACAGAACGAGACGCTCCGATTCATCCGGCGCGTAGGCGGCTGTATCCTGTGCGGCGGGCGCGCAGCCGGTCAGAAGAGCGAATGCTATACATAATATCAGAATGCGTATGTGTTTCATAGTTTCCATGTCCTGTAGCAGCGAGAACAAAATTCTCTGTTATTTTGCCCTGATTATAACACCTCTCCGGCTCGGTTTTCATTGAATTTTTAAAATTATCGCAGAGAATCACAAATAATCGCAGATTTGTCCACTATTCTTTTGTGCAGAAACACCGTAAAATGAGAGCATACGATGCAGAACTCCCGTTAGCTGCTGCACGAATTCAAATTTTATCAGGAGGAATATCAGAATGAAGAAGATGCTTGCGCTTCTGCTGGCTGCTGTGATGGTTCTGTCCATGGCTGCCTGCGCTGCCGCTCCGGCGACGACCCCGGCTGACACGACCGCTCCCGCAGAAGATACCCAGACGACCGAAACCACTGAAACCAACGAAACCACCGAGGCTCCCGCAGAGGAAACGCCCGCTGCCGAGCCCGAAAATCTGACTGCGACCCAGCAGATCATCAAGGAAGCCGAAGGCATGACCCTTGAAGAGCTGGCGAAGAAGGCCATTGAAGAGTCCAACGGCAAGATGTTCTACGGCGTCGGCAACTCCAGCCGCGGCAAGAGCGCCCTGCCTCTGTTCATTGAGTATCTGCAGTCCATCGACCCCAGCTACAACATGGAGTTCGAGTGGCAGCAGCCCAAGAACAACAAGATCTTCGATCAGCTGACCGCTGACTCCCTGAAGGGCACCGGCACGTTCGCCATGACCCTCATTCAGGACGGCAACCAGATCGAGAGCAAGATGGTTCAGACCGGCATCCTCGACACCTTCATCCCGAAGGACTGGGCCGATGCCAACGGCACCACCGCCGACGCCTACACCGGCTTCCTGCCGCTGCAGACGCTCAACAAGGTCTTTATGTACAACTGCGTGGGCGACAAGACCTACGATAACTGCTGGGACTTCGTCGCCGAGGGCGAGCATGGCCTGTTCATGGACATCGACTCCGAGATCGTCGGCAAGAACTTCCTGTACATGCTGACCCGCGACGACTACGCAGCGTGGCTGAAGGAGTCCTTTGAGGCTCTGTCCGCTGACGAGCAGGCATACTTCCAGCCCACTATCGCAGAGATGGAATCCGAAGCTGCCGACCTCGGCCTCGGCGCTGACGGCGCTTACGCGCTGGCATGGATCAAGCTGTGGGTCGAAAGCTACAACGCCCAGACCGACGACGGCCCCATCTGCAACACCCTTGTCGACGCTTCTGCGAAGGATCAGTTCGGCCTTCTCGTTTACTCAAAGCTCCGCTCCGTCGAGGAGTCCAGCTCCGTCTCCGTCAACAACATCAAGGTCGCCGCGTATGAGGACGGCTATCAGGGTATCGGCGGCTATGGCTACTGCCATTACCTGTTCGTCACCGACAACTCCCCGCTGCCCTGGACGGCCTGCGCCTTCATCGCCTACATGACCTGCACCGCCGACGGCTTCTCTGCCTGGGGCAAGGACATGGGCGGCTACTCCTCCAACCCGACCGTGGCAGAGGAGACTGAGGCCAACTTCCATCACTCCATCGGCGGCATGGCCGAGGACGGCACCACTGTTGAATTCGCAGCAAAGAACGACCGCGGCTATGAATGGTGGACGACCAACGGCAAGCTCGTGCTCGAGGATCCGGAATACTGCGCAGACGTTGCATTCACCGTCGGCAGCTGGATCGAAATGCTGAGCAAATACTCCGCAGGCTGATCTGTCAACCAGCACCTTACCGGCGCCCCTGGATGCGCATCCAGGGGCGCCTTTGCAAAAACATACCCCATCATCCGCCCTTCAAACCTGAGAAAAGAGGAGGAAGCCATGAGCCAACCCACTACCCTCCGCGCAAGCAGATCCACGATTGTGCTCAATAAGGTCAAGACCTTCTTTTCCAAGCCGCACAACGTCATTCTGCTGCTGCTTGGCATTGTCCTGACCTTCACCACGGTCGCGCCGATCGTCGCCATCGTGGAAGATACCTTCAAAATTCACGCCGGCACCATTGACGCCCATCTGACCGGGCAGGCGTCCGGCTATACGACCGTCAACTACACCGACCTTTTCACCAGCCGCATGGCAAAGACGAATCTGTGGACGCCGCTTCTCAACACGGTGCTCCTCGCTGTCGGTACGTGCGTGGTGTCCATTCTCTACGGCGGGCTGTTTGCGTTTTTGATTACGCGCACCGACCTTGCGTGGAGAAAATATCTGAGCTCCATCTTTATTTTCCCGTACATCATGCCGCAGTGGACGCTGGCCGTCGTGTGGCAGAACCTGTTTAACTCCAACGCCGTCACCGGCACGTCCAACGGCCTGCTGGCAGCCCTGTTCGGCGTCAACATGCCGATTTGGTGGTGCAAGGGCCTGTTCCCGAGCCTGATGGTTCTGGGCCTTCACTACGCGCCGTTCGCCTATATCCTCATCGGCGGCATTTTCCGCAACATGGACGCCAATCTTGAAGAGGCCGCGACCATTCTCGACACGCCCAAGTGGAAGACCATGTTCCGCATTACGCTTCCGATGGTCAAGCCCGCGATTTTGTCCACCATTCTGCTGGTCTTCGGCAGCGCGATGGGCTCTTACCCGGTGCCGCATTATCTGGGCCTGAGCACGCTGTCGACCAAGTATGTCTCGATGAACTCCAAGTATACGGGTGAAGCGAGCATTCTTGCCATCATCATGATGGTCTTCGGCGTGGCGATCATGCTTCTGAACCAGCTCTCGCTCAGAAGCCGCAAGAATTACACGACTGTCACCGGCAAGTCCGGCCAGATCTCCAAGATCACGCTCGGCAAAACCGGCCGCGTCGTCATCGCCTTGATCCTTGTGATTCTCACGTTCTTCACGAGCATCTTCCCCATCATTTCCTTCGCGTTCGAGACGTTCCTGCCGAATCCGGGCGACTATTCGTTCCTGTACACGGGCGACGCGTCGAACCTCACGACCAAGTGGTGGGTCACGGCGGAGAACGTCACCGAAAACGGCATGTACGGCCAGAAGGGCATTTTGTATAACGAGACGATCTGGCGTGCGTTCAAGGGCACGATCCTTGTCTCCGTGGCCTGTGCGCTGCTGGCCGGCTCCATCGGCACGATGATCGGCTACGCCGTCTCGAAAAACCGCCGCAGCCGCTGGGCGAACTATGTGAACTCCGTCGCTTTCCTGCCGTATCTCATGCCGTCCATCGCTGTGGGCGTCGCATTCTTCATCCTGTTCTCGACGGAAAAGCTGAACCTGTTCAATACCTACACGCTGCTCATTATCGTCGGCACGGTCAAATACATCCCGTTTGCCAGCCGCAGCAGCCTCAATTCCATGCTCCAGCTATCGGGCGAGATCGAAGAAGCGGCCATCATTCAGGATATTCCCTGGATCAAGCGCATGACCCACATCATCATCCCCATCCAGAAATCCTCGATCATTTCCGGTTTCCTGCTGCCGTTCATGACGTGCCTGCGTGAGCTGTCGCTGTTCATGCTGCTGTGCGTGCAGGGCTTCATCCTCTCGACGACGCTGGACTACTTCGACGAGATGGGCCTCTACGCGTTCTCCAGCGGCATCAACCTGATCCTGATCGTGACCATTCTGGTCTGCAACACCCTTGTCAACAAAGTCACCGGCGCAAGCCTGGATAAAGGAATCGGAGGTTAAATCATGCCTGAAATCAGATTAGAGCATATCACCAAGCGCTGGGGCAAGTTCTATGGTGTGGACGACCTGAATCTGGTCATTGAAAATAACGCGTTTGTCACCCTGCTGGGCCCCTCCGGCTGCGGCAAGACCACCACCCTGCGGATGATCGCGGGACTGGAGACCCCCACTAGCGGACGCATCACCATCGGCGACACGGTGGTATTCGACAGTGAGCTGGGCATTAGCATCCCCGCCAACAAGCGGAAGGTGGGCTTCCTCTTCCAGAACTATGCCCTGTGGCCCAACATGACCGTCTACCAGAATATTTCCTTCGGCCTGTCAAACATCAAGGAGGAAATGCCGAAGATCAGCTTTGAGGCGAAAAACGCCGCCCGTCTGGCACAGATCCTCAAAAATCCTCAGGATGTGGTAAAGACTCTTGAGGAATGCCGGGATAAAAACGGCATGCTGGACGAAAAGAAGGCCATCATCAAGCTGATCGATACCTACACCATCTCCCAGTACACTGCCCAAAAGCTGTTCGGCTATCATTTGGAGCAGGGTAAGGACGTGTCCGCCGAGGTAAAGGCTCTGGAAGAAAAGGTGGAGGCCGCTCGAAAGGCTCAGCCCTTCAACGAGAACTTTGAGCTTCTCAAGGACGGCAAGGTGGAAACTGCTGTGCGCAAGCTGACCAAAGAAGAGATCGACCTGTCCGTGCGCCGGGTGTCCCGCATCGTCAAAATCAGTATGTTCATGGACCGCTATCCCGCGGAGCTGTCCGGCGGTCAGCAGCAGCGTGTGGCCATCGCCCGGACGCTGGCTCCCGAGCCCAGCGTGCTGTTCATGGACGAGCCGCTTTCCAATCTGGATGCCAAACTGCGTCTGGAAATGCGCTATGAATTGCAGCGGCTCCATGTGGAGACCGGCTCCACCTTCGTATACGTCACCCACGACCAAATGGAGGCCATGACGCTGGCAACGCAGATCTGCCTGATGAACAACGGTGTCCTTCAGCAGTATGCCGCGCCGCTGGAAGTTTACAATCACCCTGCCAATCTTTTTGCGGCAGACTTCGTGGGCAACCCCTCCATCAACTTTGTGGAGGCCAAGGGCTGGCAGGGGCCTGAGGGCAGCATTGAGCTGACGCTGCTGGACGGACACAAGGCAGTTTTCACCCCCGAGCAGCCATTGCAGCTGCCCCAGTGGTTCCACCGGCGGGACGAGGAGCTGGAAGCCCAGGCGCAGGCTCTGAAGGCCCGTGCGGGAGAGAGCGGCTACGTGGAAAAGAGCAACAAGGACGAGACCTTCCGCTACCACATCGCCAGAGTCAACGACGAGGACGACGGCATCCACGAGGAGCCGATGCTCACCAACGAGGATCTGGTGCTGGGCATCCGCCCGGAGTTCCTGTCCATCACCGGCGGTGGAACTGTGGAGTGCGAGATTTACGGTGCCATGCCCACCGGCATGGAATCCACCGTCAAGGTGCGCATCGGAGAGTATTTGCTCACCGGCGTGGTCTTCGGCAGCACCCTGTTTACCATCGGAAGCAAACACCTGCTGGATATCACCGGCAGTAGCGTGATGCTCTTTGACCGGTCAAGCGGTCGGCGCATCACCTCCGGCACCCTGAAGCTGCTGTGATCCGGGGACTGTTATTCGATCTGGACGGAGTTCTGGTGAACACGAACCCCCTCCACGCCCGGGCGTGGCAGGAGCTTGCCGAAGAATTGGGAATTCCCTTTACTCCGGCAGACTACGAGGCCTTTCTGGGCATCAGCCGGGCACAGTGCCTGGAAATTCTGCTGAAAAAGGGAAACCGCTCCCTTTCGGAATCCGAAAAAGAGAGGCTGTGCACCCGGAAAAATGACCGCTACCGGGAGATGATCGGCACTTTGACCCCGGCGGCGCTGCTGCCGGGCGTGTCGGAATTCTTACGCGTTGCCCGGGCCGAGGGATACCGGATAGCTCTTGGCAGTGTCAGCAAAAATGCGGAGTTTGTCCTGAAAAAGCTGGAAATTATGGCGTTTTTTGACGCCGTCATCGACGGCAGGAAAATTGTAAACGGCAAGCCCAACCCGGAGGTGTTCCTCAAAGGAGCGGAGGCTCTGGGACTCCCACCTGAGCAGTGCCTGGTTTTCGAGGACTCAGCCGCAGGTATCGAGGCCGCCCACCGGGGCGGAATGAAAGCCATCGGCATCGGAACGGCCCGGCGGCTACCGTCGGCAGAGCTGACCATCCCAGGCTTCTCCGGCGTAATGCCGGACGCGCTTCTGGCGCAGTTGCTATAACACTTTTATCAGATTGATACCGTGTATCGGGGAACCTCTGAACAGTTTTGTTTCGGCTGGACAGCGAGTCTTTCGTCCCAGCTGTGCAGCTCAAAAAATGGGAAAAATATCCGTATTTTCATACTGACTTTCATTCGTGAGGATGGAAATTTTAATATGAAGATCATAAAGCGACGGGTATCCATGATTTTTCATTCCGAAAATTACGGATGACAGATTGGAACAGGAGCATGCCGAAACCTATGCCCAGTTCAAATCCATCCGGGAGGATTCCCAGCAGCTTTGGAAAATCAAATTCTATGTGGACTCTGCCCGCAAGAATTTTGAACAGGCGCAGCAGCGCACATCCCACAAACAGGATCAGGAGATTTGATTCCTTCATTCTGTCAGAAAGAGGATAAAAGCATAATTTCAACGGGCAGCATCTGTAATCACTTACGGATGCTGCCCATCTTTTCTTTTTTCTGTGTTGTAAAACATCACCGTTGGTAGTATGGTATAGGCTATAGTCCACAAAAAGGATAAAATCACTTTGTGCGATACACAGAAAAACCACGCATCAAAGGGAACAGGGGAAATTTATCCTTGACCAATCGCGTGCCACGGCAGCCTATGGGAGCGCCAACTCCCATAGACCTGCGCAGGTGATTAGCCCACCTACACAACGGCATGACGCCGCACCGCAAGACCAGTATACCCTTTTGTAGTTCTTTTGGCAAGCTGGGATTTTGACGGTATTGCGTTTGTCGCGGATTCAATTTGTCCAACGTGTAGGCAAAAAACAGCCTGCACGTTGTTTTGCTTTCCAAAAATATTTTTTTGCTTATCGGCTTAACGCAGTTGGACACAAGATGCAGCGACGGCCCTTGTCAGGCGCATAAAGATCTGATCGCCGGTTTTTCTGCGATTGAAGCGGAAGCAGAACTCGTCCAGGTACGCCTGAAGCTGTTGGCAGCGACCGTGATAGGTTCCCAGCAGGAATGCTTTCAGGTTGCTGATGGTTTTGTGCAGCCAATGCAGGTTGCCGGGTTCATACTTTTTCGCGTCCAGCGCAACGCCAGACAAGTTCCGATAGCTTCTGTAGCCGTCGCATTCGATTTTTGAGCCCGACGCAACAGTTTCGTCAACGACCTGCTGGAGCGTGCCACCGGTAACATCTTCAACAACCTGCATCCGCGTGAACAAAGCCGTGCCATTTTCCGTTTTTGACAGCGCCACCACGATCTTCGCCTTGTCCGTCCCGCGACCACGTTTGCCATTGTGCGTTGCTCCGCCCACATAGCCGTCGTCCATTTCAACGATTCCAGAAAGTTCATAATTCCCGTCTCTTTTCCCCATGGCGACACGAATCCGGTGTAGAAGATACCACGCCGACTCATAGCAGATGTTCAGCGTACGACTCAGCTGGACGGCAGAAATGCCGCGTTTGTCCGTGGCACACAGATAGATCGTCCAAAACCAGACCGTCAGCGGCAGGTGCGTGCGGTGCATGACCGTCCCGGCCGTGACGGACGTTTGATGCCGACAGGCGCGGCACTGGAACGTGTTCCGTCCGCGAACCGGGTAATATTCCGTACAGCCGCATTTCGGGCAGACAAAGCCGTTTGGAAACCGAAGCCGGAATAATTCCGCCCGGCAGGAGTCTTCGCCGCTGAATCTGGTGCGAAATTCTTCAAACGTGATGCTCTCGGCTCGTGCCATGCCAATGACCCCCAGCTTTTTCTGAGATCGTTGAATGCAAAAGTGAAGGTCATATAAAGTATCACCTTGCGCACTCAACGTCCATTACAGAGCCGTTTGAGGGCCAATTCGACATCAGATTAC
>JABLTR010111997.1_pt1 | contig 17906 bp, 15 predicted proteins | sample 7160071 | NCBI WGS metagenome assembly JABLTR01 (sample SAMN14651230, study PRJNA627086) | human gut metagenome | isolation source: feces | host: Homo sapiens
ACATCCGCCGCGCGGAGCGCCGCGGCCTCGTGCGCAGCGACGCCGATGGCGCTTCTGGCCAGCGGCGAATAGGACTGCACCAGCGGCGTGGAGCGGCTGCCCTGTCCGCATTCGAGCGCCAGCACGCTGCGCAGCGCCCGCTCCTCCCAGCCGAGACTGCGGAGCACGCCGCCCGCCCGCTCCGCGCCGAGCAGAGAGAGCAGCAGATGCTCCGTGCCAACGTAGCTGTGGCCCAGGGCGCGGGCCTGCCACGCGGCGCGGCGCAGCACCTGGATCAGGGTGATGGACAGCTCCGGTTTTCGCATAGTGCGGCCTCCTTTTGGCAATACACGTTCTCTTCTCGCTGGGATTTTCGCCGTTTCCCTTCCGAATTATACGGATTTTCCGGAAAACCTGGCAAATAAGAGTACTTTAACCGAAATTCCCGCCGAAAATTCACAGAAATATCATTGCATTTTTCAAAAAATGTGCTATCATGAAGTCGTAAATCTTTTAGGGAGGTAACTACCATGGCTTATGTTATCAGCGATGCTTGCGTCAAGTGCGGCGCCTGCGCCGACGCATGTCCGCTCGGCATCATCACCGAGGGCGACGACAAGTACGTCATCGACGCCGATCAGTGCGTGGAATGCGGCACCTGCGCTGCCGAGTGCCCGAACGACGCGATCAGCCAGGAATAATCCGTACATGGAGCAAAAGCCTGTGCGCATGCACAGGCTTTTGCTTTTCATCGGGGAGAGATGCAATGCGTGAGTATTTTTCCGGCGGCATCATGATGGCCGTCACAGACGGATGCTTCCGGCTGTCGACGGATTCGATGGTGCTGGCCGATTTCTGCTGTCTGCCGCGCGGGGCCGCCGTGTGCGACCTTGGGTGCGGCTGCGGCGCGCTGGGGCTGCTGCTCCTGCGGGACCATCCGGGCGTGCGCGTGACCGGCATCGAAATTCTGCCGGACGCCGCCGCGCAGGCGCGGAAAAATATTGACGCGAACCATCTGTCCGAACGCTTTTCTGTCATCACCGGCGACCTGCGCGAACATCGGGCGCTTTTGCCCGCCAGCGCCTTCGACGCCGTCGTGTCCAACCCGCCCTACTTTCCCGCCGCGTCCGGAGCAACCTCACCGGACGGTGCAAGAGCCATTGCGCGCAGCGAGGTCTGCTGCACGCTGGATGATCTCTGCGCGTGCGCGGCGCACACTTTGCGCTTCGGCGGCGATCTCTTTCTTGTCCACAAGCCGGAGCGCCTGACCGACCTGCTCTGCACGCTCCGTGCGCACCGGCTGGAGGCGAAGCGCATCCGCTTCGTGCGGCACCACGCGGGCGCGGACGCGAGCCTCGTGCTGCTCGCGGCGCGCCTCGGTGGAAAGCCGGGCGTGACCGTGGAGCCGGAGCTGCTGCTCTTCACGCCGGACGGACAGGAGACCGTCGAAACACGGCGAATCTATCACCATCAGGAGGACTGACCATGGCCGGAATGCTCTATCTCGTGCCCACGCCGATCGGCAACCTCGGCGACATCTCCGTCCGCTGCCGCAAGACGCTGGCGGAGGCGGACTTCATCGCCGCGGAGGATACGCGCGTGACGCTGAAGCTGCTGAACTATCTCGAGCTGAAAAAGCCGCTCGTTAGCTATTACGAACACAACAAGGCCGAGAGCGGCCCGCGCATCGTGGCGCGCATCCTCGCGGGCGAGACGTGCGTGCTCGTCTCCGACGCGGGCTCCCCCGCGATCTCCGATCCCGGCGAGGATCTCGTCCGCCTCTGCGCGGAGGCCGGGATCCCGGTCTGCGCGATCCCCGGGCCGTGCGCGGTCATTACGGCCCTTTCCATCTCCGGGCTGCCGACGGGGCGCTTCTGCTTCGAGGGCTTCCTCTCGATCAATAAAAAGAGCCGGCGGGAGCATCTCGCGGGCCTGACGGACGAGCGGCGGACGATGATCTTCTACGAAGCGCCGCACAAGCTGGTCAACACGCTGGATGATCTCGCCGAGGCCTTCGGCGCGGAGCGGCGCATCTCGCTCTGCCGCGAGCTGACGAAGCTGCACGAGGAGGTCGTCCGCACGACGCTCGGCGAGGCCGCCGCGCGCTATCGCGAGACGCCGCCGAAGGGCGAATTTGTCCTCGTCGTCGCCGGTGCGGCAGAGGCCGCGGCGGAGGCCGCCACGCCGGAGGATGCCCTGGCCCGCGTGCAGGCGCTGATGGCGGGGGGTCTCAGCAAAAAGGACGCCGTCAAGCAGGTCGCGAAGGAGACGGGTCTTGCGCGCAATGTCCTCTATGATCTCGCTTTGCAGAATCTTTGATGTCGTTCTGAATCCCGCCTTGAAACATTTTGAGATCGACCGCCCGCACCGTGGAGCCCGTTCTGACCACGGTGCGGCTTGTCTTTGCAGCAGGGACAGCGCGAAAAAGCGCCCGCCGGAGCTCCGGCGGGCGCTTATTTGCGGGATTTACAGCTTCTTCAGTTCCTTCAGGCAGTTCGGGCAGATGTTCTTGCCCCGGTAGTTCGTAATGTTTTTCGCATCACCGCAGAAGATGCAGGTCGGCTCATACTTGCGCAGAATAATCGAGGAGCCATCAACATAGATTTCAATCGCGTCCTTCTCCGCGATGTCCATGGTCCGGCGCAGCTCGATTGGAAGCACGATACGACCCAGCTCATCCACTTTTCTTACGATTCCTGTAGACTTCATATTTGTTCCCTCCGTTCCCCTTTTTCGCCATTCCCCGACGAAAAAAGGATTTTCACGTCGTCCTATACTATATCATCCATTTATGTCTAAATTTTGAACACGTACACATTTTTTGGGGGATTTCTGAAAATGACTTTTTTGGTCGTCCTGTTTTTTGTACTCTCTCTTCTGTCCGGCCTGTTCACCGGGCAGATCTCCGGCGCGGCGCTGCTGCGCGGCGCGGAGGAAGGGGCGCGTCTGGCGCTCTCGCTCGCGGGGCCGCTCTGCCTCTGGTCGGGCTTTGCCGCGCTGCTGGAGGACAACGGGTGGAGCCGTCTGCTCGCGCGCGGGCTGCGTCCGCTCCTGCGGCGCCTGTTTCCAGGTGCCATGGACGATGAGGTCTGCGCCGGGGCGATCTGCGGCAACCTCAGCGCAAATCTGCTCGGCCTCGGCAACGCAGCGACGCCGCTCGGCGTCCGGGCCGTGCAGCGGATGAAGCTGCGCTCCGGCGGGGACGCGGCCAGCGACGAAATGTGCATGCTCATCGTGATGAACACCGCCTCGATGCAGCTCCTGCCCACGACGGTGGCCTCCGTGCGGGCCAGCCTTGGCGCAGCTAAACCGTTTGACATTCTGGTCCCGGTCTGGCTGGCGTCGGTCTGCTCGGTCGGCGCGGGGATCCTGGCCGCAAAAGCGCTGCGGCGCTTCCTATGACGGAGCTGCTCATCCCGCTGCTGTTTCTGGCCGCAGCGGTCACAGCCATGGCCCGGCGGCAGGACGGCTACGCGGCGCTCCTGCGCGGCGCGCAGGACGGGCTCCGTCTGCTGGCGACGCTCGCCCCGACGCTGATCATCCTGCTCGCGCTGGTGACGATGCTGCGCGAGAGCGGCTTTTTCGGGCTGCTGTCCGCGTGGCTCCACCCGCTCTTCACCCGGCTCGGCATCCCTTCAGAACTCGCTCCGCTCATGCTCATCCGCCCCGTCAGCGGCAGCGCCGCCCTCGCCCTTGGCGCCGATCTGATGCGGGAGCACGGTGTCGATTCGCTGATTGGGCGGACGGCAGCGGTCATGCTCGGCAGCTCGGAGACAACCTTTTATACGATCAGCGTCTATTTTGGCGCGGCAGGCATCAAGCGCACGCGCTACGCCATCCCGGCGGCGCTCTGCGCGGATGCGGTCGGTTTTTTCTGTGCCGCGCTGTTCACACGGCTGTTTTTCTCTTGAAGTTCGTCCGGTTTTCTGCTATAATGCTCTCGATTATGAGCAGAAAAGGTGAATTACGATGCAAATTCTTGTAGATCTGATCTCCAAGCAGGTCGCGGATGCGTTCGAGGCTGCCGGTTTTGACCGGAGCTTCGGCAAGGCGACGCTCTCCAACCGGCCCGACCTGTGCGAATTTCAGTGCAACGGCGCGATGCCCGCTGCCAAAACCTATCACAAAGCGCCCATCCAGATCGCGTCTGCGGTCTGCGAAAAGCTGGCGGACTGCCAGATGTTCGAGTCGGTCGAGGCCGTGAACCCCGGCTTTTTGAACATGAAGCTCTCGGGCGAGTATCTTGCGCAGTTCCTGCGCGAGATGCAGACGAGCGACCGCTTCGGCGTGGAGCCGGACGCGAACGCGCGCACCATCGTCCTCGACTACGGCGGCCCGAACGTGGCCAAGCCGCTCCACATCGGCCATCTGCGCAGCGCCATCATCGGCGAGTCCGTCAAGCGCATCTACCGCTATTTCGGCAACCACGTCATCGGCGACATCCACCTCGGCGACTGGGGCCTGCAGATGGGTCTCATCATCGAAGAGGTGCGTGACCGCCATCCGGAGCTCCCCTACTTCGACCCGGACTTCACCGGCGAATATCCGAAGGAAGCGCCGTTCACGATCTCGGAGCTCGAAGAGATCTATCCCGCGGCCAGCGCAAAGAGCAAGGCAGACGAGGCGTTCGCGCAGCGCGCGCACCACGCGACCTATCTGCTCCAGTCCGGCGACCGCGGCTACCGCGCGATGTGGGAGCACATCATGCGCGTCTCTGTGGCGGATCTCAAGCGCAACTATGAAAACCTGAACGTCAGCTTCGACGTCTGGCTCGGCGAATCGGACGCGCAGAAGTATATCCCGCAGATGCTGGACATTGTGAAGGGCAAGGGGCTGACCGTCGAGTCTGAAGGCGCGCTCGTCGTGCCCGTGCAGGAGGAATCTGACACGAAGGAGATCCCGCCCTGCATCCTGCTGAAGTCCGACGGCGCGACGCTCTACGCCACGACCGACCTGGCCACCATTCTCCAGCGCGAGCAGGATTTCCATCCCGGCAAGATCCTCTACGTCGTCGACAAGCGGCAGAGCCTCCATTTTGAGCAGGTCTTCCGCGTGGCGCGCAAGGCGGCGCTCGTCCCCGAGACGACGGAGCTGCAGCACATCGGCTTCGGCACAATGAACGGCAAGGACGGCAAGCCGTTCAAGACCCGCGCCGGCGGTGTCATGCGCCTCGAGACGCTCATCCGCGAAGTGACGGAATACGTCACGCAGAAGATCCAGGAGAACCAGACCGTCTCCGACGAAGAGCTGCCCGAGACCGCGAAGCGCATCGCGCTGGCCGCCCTCAAATACGGCGATCTTTCCAACCTCGCCACGAAGGACTATATCTTCGATCTCGACCGCTTCTCCTCGTTTGAGGGCAACACCGGGCCGTATATCCTCTACACGATCGTCCGCATCAAGTCGATCCTTGCGAAATATCCGGGCGACGTCTCGGCGGCGAAGCTCCTCCCGCCGGACAGCGCGGAACAGAAGGCGCTGATGCTGGTGCTCTCGCGGATGCAGGATGCGCTGCGCGGCGCGTACCGCGATTCGGCCCCGAACGCCATCTGCGCGTATATCTACGAGCTGGCGGGCGCGGCCAACAAGTTCTACCACGACGTGAAGATCATCTCCGAGCCCGACGCAGCCAAGCAGGGCAGCTATGTGGCGCTGATGGAGCTGACGCGCGGCGTGCTGGAGGCGTGCATCGATCTGCTCGGCTTCTCGGCCCCGGACCGTATGTGATCAAAATATCTCATAAAAAAATCGACCGCCTGCCGCAAAATCGCAGCGTGCGGTTTGTATCTCGCGCAAAAACCGGCAGTCAAAACGACTGCCGGTTTTTGTGTTAAAAAGAAAGAGAAAAGAAAGAGAAAAGAAAGAGAGGAAAACTGGATTTCCTGACTCATAAGATAAAGGACAATCATGTCCGAATTATGAACGTGAAACGAAAGAATTGTGAACAGTTCGATGAAGTTGGCATTTGTGCCGCGAATTGGCAGACATAAGCGCGTGTTTGTGGGTAAAACTACGATTGACGGAAGATCAGACGAACTTCCCGAACAACAAATCGTAAGGAGATGCAAGAACATGACGAATCGCAACAGCAACTCGATCAACGTCCCCGAAGCCCGTGAGGCCATGGACAAGTTCAAGATGGAAGCAGCCTCTGAGGTTGGCGTCAACCTGAAGAACGGCTACAACGGCGACCTGACCTCCCGCGAGGCCGGCTCTGTCGGCGGCCAGATGGTCAAGAACGTGTGCCCCATACGAACTGCGAGATTTACAAGAAATAACCGGATCATGGAGGGGCATATGCAGGCAGTGCGGTACATAGTGCGGATCAGCGTATAAGAAAGTCAGCACGGGCAAGTGGAAAGTCATCCGCTGTCCGTGCTGACTCTTTGGGATTCGGGAACCACCGGCTATGTCGGTGGGGGACTGCATAAAAATGCTTTTGCTTCAATCATGAGCGATGCAAACACCAAAACGAAAATTCGCAAACCCGAGGCACTATGATGATGCAAAATCAAAAAACAAGTGATGCAATGTTATTTCATGATTATCAAGGGTACGGACATGGCTGCTCTTATATTGAGGTTCAATTCGTGCCGTTCGTGCAAGATTGGAGAGTGGTGTTTCTTTTGCCATTTCTATTTTTAATTCTTCCGTGATTTCTTGTATTTTTCCAGAAAGTACATACCCTATCATTGAGGATTCAGAAGACTGTGAGCCATAACGACCGGTTGTATAGTTTTCGACCCCGGTAGAAACGTATCGTTTAATTTTCTCTGGCCTATTTTTATACAGATTCTTTGCTTCTGCTCCAAAGTAGCTATTGCTAGTCGACCAGTCTTTAAAACAGAAATCAATAGTAGGGGCTTTTGCTCCCCTACGCTTTTTCATAGTATTGTCTGCATATTGATGCATCGGGCGAAGGCTATTTAAAGTAATTGCCGTTGCTCGATTTCTGGAATCCCATAGTGAAATGATTTTCTCGGCCCATTTTTGAGTTATATCGTCTTCTTCGGATGCGGAATTAACAACAAATGAACTGTCTTTTTTTAGCTCTTGATAGCCTTTCCAGAAAACATCCAAAATCTCATTTATTCCACTAACACCAATTTTTCTTGCCAAATCAGGAGGCATAGGAGTAGATGACGTTATATTTTTGATGCTGCCCATTTTATACTTACCCCCTTGCTTTCATAATATCTGAGAATATTTCATCCGCGTCTCTACACGCAGATGAGAAATTCCAGTATTTTTCTTGCTTCGGTTTTATGATGTAGATTGCATCATCTCCATACACCCTAACGTTTCTTCGAATATAAATATTGTGTCGTTTTTCGGTCAGTAAAGAGTCTAACTGGGTAAGGCATTGTTCTGTAAGCTCACAGTTGTCAAAAAAGCGTAATGTTTCTTCAGGAGTATCTACAGACAACATTAAAACAGATAACGGCGATTCTCCAATATAGAATGAAGCGCTAGGAGAAAAGGGTTGACCTAAAGAGTTATTCAGTACATCCATCAAAGTAGAATAGTATCTTTTATATACTTCCCTTGTCGGCTTTGCGAATGCAACCGATTTTGCTTTCTTGTCAAAATAATTGTAGATATAATCTAAAGCATCTAAAACCAAACGTACCTCATAGTCCCTCAATCGGTAAAGATCAAACACAAATGCATCTATGCCTGATTCATCTCCGGATTGCATTATATATCCAAATAATTCTACTGCTTTGCTTAAAATTGTCTCTGAGGGTTCAGGAATAGGAATGGTACGAATATCTCCAGCCTCCAACGCATCTCGTTCGACCATCCATGTACGACTTGTCAACAAGTGATAATATGAGAAAAGCTTCGAATTAATAATCAAGCAGAGGTATTTCAGGATGTCTTTGTTACCGGAAATGCCCAAAAAGCTATGACTAAATATCGCATCGTAATCAAGAACTGCTGCATAGAAGCGGCCCTTTCTATGGGATTGTTTTAAAACTAGATGTGGAGCTTGAAAAACTGATAAATTATTTTGGCAAAAACGTTCAAATGTGTTATCTTCGTTTCTTTCAAGCCGACTTTCTGGAATATAGAATGGCGAAAAAGAATCGGAATCGACAATAGGTATTGTGTTGAACCCATTATAGATTTGTTTTCTGTTTCCTCTTTTATAGCCTTCTGCATTTTGCATTCCATGGCTTGACAAGAATGTTTCTAATGAAGGATATGTACTTTGGATTCTGTCGATTAATTCCAAATCCCGTGGGCTCCCCCACATGGCGATTTTCCAAATCCGATCATCATGGATCAAGTCTGACGGAATTGCACATATATCTGTTGGATCGATAGAAAACTTTTTGGTATCTTGTAACGAATATTGAGGCTTTGGTGAGCAGTACGTAATTGTTGAATAATCCTGAGAATTTTTTTTTGGCCGATAAATGATGGCAGTACATGGTGCTGTTGCGTTATCAAATAGTACTTTTCGATATATAGAAAAGTTAATAATAACCGACACTGCATTTTCCTCGAAGAAACGCTTCCTATACGCACAGCTTTTAGGCCAGCGGTTAAAAAGAAGCCCCTTACTTGGCATAAGTAAGCATACCAATCCGTTTTCCTTGCAAATAGTTGCACACTTGATCGAAAATGCCTGTGCAATTTGTTTATCTCCAACAATGTACTCGTTTTGTTTTAGATATTTTTTTGCTGCCTGTGTAAGCTGACTTTGCCATGGAGGATTACCAATAACAACATCATATTCTGTTAACCGGTTACGTAATCTGTCGTCAAAGAAATCACTTATAATTAGATTTGTATTTACCAATTTGGGAAAGGTCAATTCGTTCCATATGCTACGTGGATCCAAAAAATCACATAGTGCAAGGCTTAGACTAAATGATGCGACTCTGACGGCCTCTTCATTTAAGTCGACACCAAATATACAATTTTGTAGAATGTTTGTAAGTTGCGCGTTATTGATCTGAGAAGTATTATTAGTCTGCATCCACCGACATACGATTCTTCTATATGCTTCGACTAAGAAAATACCAGAACCGCAGGATGGATCGATGAAAGAAATCGGCTCATATTTGCCTTCCCATGGGTAGACTTCATCCAATAGTGTATCAACTAAATGTAACGGTGTGTAATATGTTCCCTTGTCGTCATTACCATCATCGGAAAGATGGAAAAAGAGTTCGTATATGCTGCTTATTATTTTAATGGGTATGATATTGAAATCATATAAAGGCCAAAGTGCCATTTGTTGACTTTCTAAATCTGAATTTCCCAGCAAGAATGATTGGAGCTCTTCTAAATCATCATCGGTGATTATTTCTCTTTCGTTAGTGATGATCGGGAACATATCACCATTAAATTTCTTTTCTAATATATCAAACAAGCGGTATGTTGCTTCTTTGCTACCAAGAACGTCTGTGTAGCTGCGGCAAATTTTTCCGCGAAACGAAAACTGGCTATAGAAATCATCCGGAAATACTGACTTATTGTTGGTGTCTTTCCGTTCTTCTAAGTACTTAATTAGAATTGAACGACTAAGCAGTCCGTGAACGATTGAAACAATATTCTCTGGGAGCGGCCGCGATGGATTGGCTCTAGACTTAATACGAGTGATTAGCTGTCTTCTCATAATCCGCAGATTGTTCATTAGCGTGGTATCTATTCTAGCGCTGGTATCAAATCGTCCTTTTACACGGTTCCAATATTCTCCGCTTTCTAACAACGAACGATTATACGGGTGCAATTTCTGCCGTTGAGTTTCAACACTTGTTAGTAAACTAATTGTTTCAATCAATCCAGCTTCCGGATCTAAACTGCCATCTTTCTTCTTAGGGGTTTGATAATTATTAAACACTTTTACGGCAGTAGGCGTTACGACAAATAGAAGAGGTGCCTCCCCCATATTCCAAGATAAACAATGGAGCTTTGCAGCTTTCGAGGCATCATTTTCTTCAACCATTGAAAAGTAAATTAGTGGAATTTTAGCTACACCTTCTTCGTCTCTCAAGAAGTACACCGCATCAACACCGATTTTACTTTTTACTTGGTTATAAAAGAACTTTTGATAAGTTGTAAGACTATCAAAGTTGTCTTTAGATGCTAGACCAGTTTCTCCCGTGATATCAAGATAGGAGAGAATACTACTGAGCTTATCGTCCATTTGAGATTCCCACTTTCACATATCTTCTCTTTATAGCAGCCAAGAATAACGTTATCAGTTTAACATACTGCCCACACTGTTTCATCGCCGCAGATATTGCGGATTTTCAATCGCAGAGGTTTCTTCTCGCTGCGAATCGTGCCACTCCAGAATTTCTTGGTTTTTTCACCATTGCGAATGACAAACCCGTTTTTATCAATTTTGATTTCGCTGTCAGAGTGCCACTCACCATCGGCGGCAGTACAGTCAAGACTGAGAAATTCAATCAGTTCCAGACCATCCTCACTGATCTCGATTGGCTTGAATGGCTTTTTGGCAGAAGCGTTCATTCTGGCCTTGTTGTTGAAATCGGTGATTTTTTGCAGCACTCGGTCGCTGACAAACGTGTCGATCATAACCTGCCAGCCGCCAAACAGGTCTTCATGGATTTCCTCTGTATGGAACTTGGCATAGTCACCGATGACTACATCATCCAGAATCGTTTTCAGGTCACGCAGTTCGATTTCCACCGTGGTGCTGTCATCTTCAGCAATGAACTTACGAATTTCTTCTTCACTGGTAATGTCGATGTAATACAGGATGACCTTTTTGATATTGCTGTCGAGATCAGGAATTGCCTGATGGATCATGCGGTTTATCAACACCACGTCTAGCAGCTTGGAACTGCTGTCCATTAGATTTGGCACATACACCGGTACCAGCCCCAGTTTGCTGTCGGAGATTGCGCCTGCCCAGAAGGAGTCCAAAGAGTCCTCGCTTTTCAGACCAGGAATAAGTGATTTGATTTTATCCATGGTTTGCACTGGATTGCGATAGAGTTGGACCCCGTCTTTGATCTCCAGCACACCAAACTCCGCGCTATCTGCTACCAAGCGGTCGCGAGCCGTCTGAATGGAGTTCAGGCCAATATCACAATGAATGAACCGGCGACCTAATTTGTGAGCAGCTGCGGCGGTCACACCGCTTCCGCCAAAAAAGTCAGCAACAACCATGTTCTCATCAGAAGAAGTCTTTATAATTCTTTCAAGAAGTGCTTCTGGTTTTTGTGTAGTATAATTCGCATTTTCAATGGAACCGCCTTGAACAGGTGCAATATCAGTCCAAACATCCTGTAGCGGAACACCGGGAGATTCATCCAAGTAATTCTTTTTTTGAGGAACTGCTCCCGGCTTTGTCTGAACAACTAATCCCTTTTGTACTAATTCTTGGATCGTCTTCTTACTATAACGCCAATATTTGGAAACACCCATAAACTCATAGAAAGGGTTGCCCTTTGCTGCGCCGCCTGTACCAATCATGGATACTAAGCGATAACGGCGGCCATCCCTATCAGTATAGCGGAAGAAGTTATCAATGTACTCTTTTGAATAGGGCGTATAAACCGTATTTAGTACATATTCGTCGCTCATGCTGTATAAGAAAATCACATCGTGGAGACGGCCAAGGTGTTTTGCGCCTTGGCCAACATCAGAATGAGAGAATGTTCGTTTCCAGACAATTTCATTTACAAAGTGGTCTTCACCGAAAATCTCATCCAACAGTATTTTGACATAATGACCAATATGGTTGTCTAGTTCAACCCAAATGGAGGCGGTTTCGCTCATAACGCTCTTAATCGCCATGAGGTTTTCGTACATCCAGTTTAGGTACTTCTCCTTATCCCAAACATCGCCGTACATTTTCTCTTCAAAAGACTTTAATTCGTCAATATCTAGCGTCTGCTCCGCTTCGGCAATCGCCTCGGCCACCTTGGGATTGCGGCGGATATATACCTGTTTGGCATAGTCGGCGCCGCTGGCAAAAGGCGGGTCAATATAGACCAGATCGACCTGAATGCCTTGCTCCTTGAGGTAGGCGCAGGCGGAAACACATTCGCCCCGAATAACCATATTGCCGTCAGCATTTTTGCCCACAGTTTCCTGTTTTTCCATTTCATATAGCGGCATACCGCGTTGGAGCGTCATGGACATTTCATCTGCGCCTTTGTAGCGAAGGATTCGATTGAAATTCCCCAGAACAGCCTGCCCCTCCACGGGTTCTGGAATGAATGGTACATATTTAATCGGCATGATCGAGTACCTCCGTCTCTTGCGCCTGCTTTACTGATAACACCATGCGAATCAAGATGCCTGTCTGGTAGAGTAGGAATTCCAACAGTTTTGCATCTACGGCATCATTGTGCTTTGCGATCTTGTCGTTCATATTCTTATACGCATTGATTAGTGGCTGGAACAGGCCGGAAATACCAGCATCGACGCCCTGTCCGCCTAAGTATTTGCATATTTCGTTCTTATTCGTTTCAAGATTCTTTGTGTTCTTAAGAAACTCCTGAAGGAAAGATTCCAACGCTTTTCGCAAGTTATCTGCAACATCACGGATATAAATGCCGTCAGAATACTGTTTCAATGCTATAACATAAGTCTTACGTGTAGCGGGGTAATCTTTTAACCATTCAAGCGGCTCTGAAACAAGCGCTTCATCCAATTCTTTTGCGCCTTTCGGAAATACAAAAAGGCCATCGTCATCGTGTACAACTTCATAAGGAATCTGGCACTCATCCAAAGCATTTAATAACTCGTCAGTCAGCACATTTTTTATGTTTTTCTTCCTGCCTCCGTAACAGTTGATAAGCATTACATAGCAGAATAGAAAATCGAGAAAAATATCTGTCCGTTTTTTTAGATATTTCCATGCAGCCGGTAGACCAGTTGGCTCTTCAAAGGTGCACCAATCATTATTGTCCTCCATGCGCTCTCCTATCTTATTGCAAAATGCTTGCTCAATAAGAGGGGGGAAGCTATCATGATCTGCGCTTGCATTTAGGAAAAAATTATGTATATATGCGATGAAGTGCTCATGCTTCTCCGCGTCAGAATAGCCCAATCCCAGTCTTTTTCTATAGTCAATAATAGTCACAGTATTTTCTCCTTAAAGAAGTCACAAATCTTTTTATGTGTTATCTGAATCCGCTCCGTCTCTGTCAGCGTATCCTCCAGATATAAGTAATCAAACCGTCTGTAGCCAAAGGCGCTGTTGTTATATTTGGAAAACTCCGTTTCCATGAATGTCCGTTTGTCTATGAATGCAGGATCATTTGCATAAATCTGTCCTTTTGTCTCAGTTATGATGGCTTTATAGATTTTACCATCTCTGCGTTGAATGATGAGGAAGTCAGGCGTATACATACCAACATAGCGCCAGCCTGTTCCAACGCGTTTGTAACATTTGATCTTAAACTCTGTCATCGCGCGGTCGCCGTTATAATAGACCTCCAACCCAAGCCGCTCGATTTCATCAAAGACCAGCACCTCCTTGAGAAACGTCTGCTCAAAACTGCTGTCAGTCCGATAGGGCAGGTAATGGAACGAGTGGTTTTTCTGTGGGTAAGAAGCGTTCTGTTTCCGCATGGCCTCCGCTAACTTGCGGTTATGTTCGCTGCCATCCGCCTCCAAAGCCAATATTGCAGCTTCAATAGCGGGGTTCATTTTCAACTTTCCTTTGTCGTCCAGAATGATGCGCTCCACACCATCCTGCTCGGGGTAGTAATCCGCAGGAGTTTGTGTATGAACAACAGACGTAAAATTAGTAATATTCAACAGACAGGCTGCTTCCGGAATCAGTTCTTCCTTCGTAATGAAGGAACGTTCTTCGCAGAAAGCTTTGCGGATGTTTGCTTCTACCATGGCATGGTCATAGCGGGAACTATAAAACCGAATGCCGTCTTTTTCGTAGGTGATGGTATGATATACAGTATCCAATACCTCGGAATGTGCTGAGAGTTCCTGCATAGTGAGAGAACCGAAGCTGCCTCTTACAATTCGGTGCAGCCATGTGGAGAATGTCGCCTGCTCTGTACCGCGTTCCGAATCATCCACCTTAATATTTTGGGTTTTCATACTCAAATCAGTGGTCTTGATGATACTGCCTGACAGCTTTGCTTCGACCGCAACGGTTGGAATCTTTGTTTCAGGCGCGGCTGGTGCTATGGTCAGCGTCTCATAATTGACTTTGAACTGGTAGAAGTCAATTTTGGGCAACTTTAAATAAGCGGTACGGTCATACCGCCTGATTTCAGTTCGATCAGGGCTGTTCTGTGTAAACTCTTTCAGAGAAATATGGTGCTGCTGTTGGAGTTGTGCGTTGAGCTTGTCCGCATTGCCGTCGTTCAGATAAATCAGTGCAGTTTCTGCCGTGCTCTTATCCACCTGACGCAGGCAGCGGCAAGAAGCCTGCAGCACCATGTTTTTGGGGCAATCTCCCTCCTGCGAGAGAATAATGCCGGTCAAGCTGCGGCAATCCCAGCCTTCTTTTCCAATTTGAACAAGGAGAATCACACGGATTTTAGACAGAGGCTTGTCAAGCGTGTCGAACTGCATCTGGCTATCTACGGGCTGGGGGTACTGCTTATTGCCTTTGTGAAATTTAAGAATCGTATCGCTGCCCAAACCATACGCTGAGGCAATTTCAGACACAAGAGGATAAACCAGCTCCTCCAGCTTTTCAATCGTACCGCAATAGATCCCGAGCTTTGCAGTCGTTCCGTCTGTATAAACAGTGTTCTTATACCCATCAAAAAACTCCCGAACACCGTTTTCGATAATGCGGCTGCTATCAGTCACTTCTGCAATCTTAACTACCGGTCGCTTCAGAAAATTCCCGATGCCGTTGATCAACGGATAGTAGTAGACGATATTGGTAATTTCAGCAGTGGCAACAGACAACTTATCGACAACAGGAATCTTCTCCGCTTTTTCCAAATATGGCGTGCCAGAGAAGCCGATGACGGAATTTATGGTATCATTTTTTGCCCAGCGGGTAACGACAGCACGGAGCTTGATTTCGTCACTGATTGCGTGATGGACTTCATCAATAAAGATGGACAAAAAGGGAAGTTTGCCAATCAGGTTGCGAAGTTCATTGGCCTGCCGATCCTTTTCATCATCGCTTTCTTCGAGAAAACTGAGCTGTCCGTCTTTCTCCTGAATACGGTCGAGGATGACTTTTTCAGCATTTGTAACGGCAACAAGGCCAAAAAGTTCGGACAAAGGCTGGTGAGTTGCGATTTTCTGGACATTGGGATTTTTCGTCTTGTTGGACTTTTTTGCTGTCTTGCTCTGGTCAAGCATCTCAAAGGAGATCAGACGCTTGATCTCAGTGGCAGCAGGCTCTGGGATGACCCATGCAGGGTTGAAGTTCTGAATCGTCTTCAAACTTGGGACAACAGAGGATTTCAAGCCGGAAGGTGCAAAGATGATGAAATTGTGAGCGAATGCAGGATTCTGTGGTTCATTATTTGCAAAATACAGATCGAGATAGATGAATGCGGCCATCAGATATGTTTTTCCTGCACCCATAGGGAGGCTGAACAGATAATCAGTGTAGGATACATTGAAAAAAACTGCTTGGAAAAATGCGTGATAGTCAATGCTTGACGGGTCCTTCTTTATCTGCTTTTCAATACCTTTGGAAACTTGTTCCCCTCTGTCGTTTGTTAAGAGAGCGTATTCAAACAATGCTGCTGCCGCCGGATTTTCTTCTAGGTAAGTACGAGTCGTGGTGGACAATTCTACATCGTTCAAGTTGATAGAATTGAAGTATCCGTGTCTGAACAAAAGCTCTAATGGCTTACATCCGCAACCGATTTTGAGAAACAAATAAAGCTTAATTGCTTCAACCTGTGCATCTCTCATTTTTCCGGTCTTCTCTATATATTCAACCAAACTATGAACAGTGCATTCCTCGGAATGGTACCATTCCCTGCACTTGTTCTCAATCATTTTATAGAACATATTAAACTTCCAATCATTATTTTACATTGATGGCATCTAAAGCAACAAGCTCGTGCAGTGGATTGATGGTATAAACTTTTACAGTTCTTCCGCCCTAAATGTCGTATATCCCTCGTAATAATAGCTGTGGTCAAGCCCTTTCATAAAGACCTCGCGGCTATTCACATCATCTGTCAGCGCGGCTTTCAGCAGCACTTTAATCTCCACATCCTTAATCGGACTGCGCTCCATTGCAAGCAGATAGTCCTCCTTATCGACCTTGCTCCAATCCACGACCTGACCAATACCGTTTTTCAGCATCAAATCAAGCCAGATACGCATACTGCGCCCGTTACCCTCGCGGAACGGATGCGCGACGTTCATTTCTACATACTTTTCGATGATTTCATCAAAAGTACTCTGTGGCATTTTCTCGATGTTTGCCAGCGCCGCTTCCAGATACATCAGCGGCGCAAAGCGGAAATTACCTTTCGCCAGATTCACCGTGCGAAGCTCGCCCGCGAAGTCATAAATATCCTCAAAAAGCGCCCTGTGAATCGCCTCGAGCGACACGAACGTGCCGACAGACAGCTTGTCCAGTGTGCCGCTTTCAAATAGCCATACGGCCTTTTTCTTGCTGATCCGTTCCTCCTCGCGCGCAAGGTCGGCAGAACTCGTCAGTCCCAATTTATTTTCCAGTGCCATGACGCACCTCCACTTTATTTCAATTTATATGTTTTCTCCGCCCCTCTGCCGACGACCTCGATCAGCCCTTCCTCGCTCATCTGGCGGGTCAGCAGGTAGGCTCTGGTTTTTTTAATATGCAGCAGCTCCTGCAAATCCTCGTCGCGCATTTCGCCGTATTCCTTGAGATATTCAAGAACTGTCTTCATCTGCGGCGTAATGACCGGTGCAGCGGGCTTTGCTTCTGCCGCATTTTCCGCGCCCGCAGAAGCGGCGTTCATGTTTGGCAGTACGATTCGGAACGCATTTGTCGTTGCCTCAATGCTGGGCTGGACGGGGCAGCTTGCATAGAGCTTGAAAATGCGGCGGATGCCGGTGCCGTAGCTTTCAATCAGGCGCAGACGGTGAAAAATCTCCGCCAGCTTCTTATTCCTCGGCTGAGAAACGCCGAGACGGATATCCTCCGTGGAAAGACCGGGCAGGAGGCCGCCCAGAGAAATAAACTCCATTTTGCTGTCGTTTACGTTGATGATAATGCTTCCGCTGAAGCTGTAGTCCCGATGCACCAGCGCGTTGAGCAGCGCTTCGCGGATGGCTTCCTCGGGATAGTCCTGTTTATCCGTGCGGACGACACCCTTGATGGTAGAGACGGTTCTGTTGCACAGCGCCAGATAATTGATCGAGTTTTCAAACTGCTTGAAGATCGAGCCGCCAAACTCCTTGCTGTCCCGGAACTCTGTACAGGATTCATCGTTGAACACCGCGATTTTCGTCGTGTGCTGGCACTGATCGGACAGAAGCAGCGCCAGATTGGTGTACTGATCGTCGTGAATGTTCCGAAGCCCCAGTGCAATATACTTGTCTTCTGAAAAATCCACCTTGTACCGCTTGAACGCAGCCGCTGCTTCGTCAAAGGTCAGATCCTGCCGCACGGTGCGCATTTCTTCAAACACGTCGCCGTCCGAGTCCTTAATCATCTGCCGGATCTGCTCCGGCGACGCCTGTACACTCGTCGCGCCCTGCCGCACATAAACGCCGGCGGGCTTCAGACCCTTGCCCTTCAGATAATACGGCTTATAGCTGCCCTCACCGACTTCAATGCGGATGACCTTGTTCTCCTGCAGCACATAGCGCACGAACATCGTCACATCCGGCTGAATCGCGTCGCGGATGCCGTTTGTCAGCCGCGTGTAGGTCTCGTCCACATTGTCAATGCCGGTCACATTGCCCTGATCGTCAATGCCGATATAGATCACACCGCCATCCGTGTTCGTAAAGGCGATGACTTCCTTGTAAATATCATCTGTCAGCTG
>JABLTR010041278.1_pt1 | contig 17887 bp, 16 predicted proteins | sample 7160071 | NCBI WGS metagenome assembly JABLTR01 (sample SAMN14651230, study PRJNA627086) | human gut metagenome | isolation source: feces | host: Homo sapiens
TATTATTTAATTTTGTTTGCAGCTATTTTACTATATAAAAAATTTTTTAATTGTGGCCAGTCGCCATTTATAAAACCGGATTTATCAAGAATATACGCCTGATATTGAGATATATAAAGATAGATACATTCACGTCTTTCTATAATCTCATAAATTGTAATATATTTATTAAAAGCTTGACTATCAATCGTACTTGAATGTGTTGTCACATTAAAGCCATCTTCTTGAAAAATTATTTCCAAAACTCCATTTAAATCTTTAGATTGTTTTAATCTGGATTTTGGGATGGTATATGCCATTATAAAAGACATAATCAAAATCGAAAAAGCTAAAATACATAAAAGAAAAATTCGCGATCAAACCCAAAAGATAAACAATTTATAATAAAATAAGCTAAAAGTATCACAGCTATAACTAAAGGAGTTAACCAATATTTTTTATTTCTAGGTATGGAATAAGTATTTAATTTCAAAAGCCGGTCGTAATCATAAACAGTTTTAACTTTTATGCCCATTTTATGCACCTGCTTTTAATCAGGAATATTATTTTTTATCAGTACATATATGACTAAATAATTATATCAATTTGAAATAATTATGTCAATACAAATAAAATAATACAACTGAGATAAAAACTATAGTTTAACTATAAAATAGATTACCAACGGTAATCTATTTTATAGGCGCCGGCCGAGGCATACGAGCCAAGGCCGGCGCCCATTATTTTTCAGCATTCGTCAAAACGAATGCTGAAAAATAATAAAAGCAGTCTCTAATAATATCTTTTCATTATATTAATTACTAATAAATTATTTACCCTGGCCATAATAAGCATTAGCGCCATGTTTACGAAGGAAATGCTTATCAAGAAGTTCTTGCTGCATAGAAGGCCTTGCATGGCTGATAGCTTCTGTATGCCAAGCCATCATAGCTAATTCTTCAAGTACTACGGAATTATGTACCGCATCATGAGCGTCTTTACCCCAGGTAAACGGTCCATGGGAATTAACAAGTACAGCAGGGATATAATCAGGGTTTTTATCCTGGAAGGTTTCAACAATAACTTTACCGGTTTCAAGTTCATATTCACCAGCGATTTCTTCTGGAGTCATTTTACGTGTGCATGGAATTTCACCATAGAAATAATCACCATGAGTTGTACCATATGGAGGAATATTACGGCCGGATTGAGCCCAAATTGTAGCCCAGCGGGAATGAGTATGAACAACGCCGCCTATATTTGGGAATTTATTATATAATTCCATATGAGTAGGAGTATCAGAAGAAGGATTAAGTTTACCTTCAACTTTATTGCCTTTTAAATCCATAACAACCATATCGTCAGCAGTCATAGTCTCATATGGCACACCGGATGGTTTAATAACAAATAAACCGCTTTCCCTGTCAATAGCCGATACATTGCCCCATGTGAATACAACAAGGCCGAATTTTGGTAAAAGCATATTAGCTTCATATACTTCTTGTTTTAATTTTTCAAGCATATTTACATCCTCCTAAAAAAGAATATTATTTATTTTTAAAGGCAGCTTCATTCCAAGCTAATTCTTTACGGAATTGATTAATATCAGTATCTTTATTAATATGAATAAATTCAATATCAAGAATTTCAGCTAAATCACGCATATGATCGGCTGTTAATGCATAACTGAGTACAGAGTGGTGTGCACCACCTGCATAAATCCAAGCTTGAGCAGATGTTTTTAAATCTGGCATAGGTTTCCATAATACGCCTGCTACCGGAAGATTAGGCATTTTATGTGGATGTTCTACACATTCGATATCATTGACAATCATACGTAACCTATCTCCTAAATCAATAAGAGATACAACAATACCTTTGCCAGCAGGTGTATCAAATACAACCCTTGCAGGAGGTTCACGGTCGCCGATACCTAAAGGATGAACCTGAATTTTTGGTTTATCCTTAGCAAGTGTAGGACATACTTCCAGCATATGTGCGCCAAGGATCATTTCATTACCTGGTTCAAGATTATATGTATAATCTTCCATAAATGCAGTACCGCCTTCAAGACCATCTGCCATAAGCTTCATTATATGGGTCATAGCGGCAACCTTCCAGTCGCCTTCACCGCCAAAACCATAACCTTTACGCATGATATCCTGACATGCAAGGCCTGGTAATTGTTTTAATTGCTGTAAATCTTCAAAGTTAGTTGTAACAGCACAGAAATCACCGTCTTTAAGGAATTTTTCTAATGCTACCTGTTCACGGGCTTGATATCTTACAGATTCAATATCATCTGTATCCATAATATAAAGCTCGTTATATTCAGCCATTTTAGCGTCTATTTCAGCATCAGTAACAGCTTCGACTAATTTAATATAATCGCCTACGCCGTAATAATCAACACGCCAGCCCATTTTTATAGCAGCTTCAATTTTATCGCCGTCTGTAACAGCAACATTTCTCATATTATCGCCAAAACGCAATACGCGTACTTTACGGCTTGCTGCTGCACCTGCTGCAGCTCTCATCCATACAGCCATATCAGAACGGAAAATTTCATCTTTCCAATAACCTGCGATTACTTTACGGTTAAGACGCATTCTTGCGCCAATAAAACCATGTTCACGGTCGCCATGAGCTGATTGGTTAAGATTCATAAAATCCATATCAATAGTATCCCAAGGGATATCACGGTTATATTGTGTATTAAGATGCAGATATGGTTTATTTAATATAGAAAGGCCTGGTATCCACATTTTTGATGGAGAAAAGGTATGCATCCAAGTCATAATACCAGCGCAATCAGGATCATTATTTGCAGCGGCTATTGTATCATATATTTCCTGGCTGTTGCGTACTACAGGTTTAAATACTACAGTACCAGGGATAGCAGGATCAGCATTAAAACCATCTACCATTTCTTTTGCATGTTCATTAACTTGTTTTAATACATCTTCACCATATAAATCCTGGCTGCCAACGATAAGCCAAAAATTGTATTTTTTTAATGACAAATTAAACACTTCCTTTTATATTAAGATTTTTAAATTTTACCATATATTAAAACTGAAAAAATTATTATATAGTAATTATCTTTGAAAAAATTATAGCACGAGTTATATGTAACTTTCAACTATATTTTAGCCTGTTTTTGTATATTATATTTTATATATCTTTTAATAGGCTTTCGAAGATTTATAATAAATATAAATAAATGTATCAAATATATATTTTATTATAAATTAAAAGCAATATATATATAATAAAAAGAATTAATTCTTTTATAAACTTAATATTAAATTAAACTGTATAATGATTAGTATAAAAATATTAAATTTGTAATATAAATCTACCGGCTGCGTTGCTATAGGGGGGCGCCCGCGCGCAGCCATATCTATATGGCTGCTTTACGCAAAATAATTTGCTGTATAAAGATACTGAGTATTTAAGGTAATACTTGTTTCCATCTTTAACCTAGCCTGCATATTTATAAATTATTTTGCGTCCTAAGCGCATCAAAGATGCGCTCCGCGGGCGCCCCCCTTTTTTACCGTATCTCTGTTTTTTTATTATTTTGATCCTATGAATTTTCTTTGCCATATTCCATATTATTTTATTCCTTGTTCATACGACTTCGCTATTTATATGTAATTTATAATTCTTTTGCAAACTCAATATATGACAAGCGATAGATGGGTTAATTGGGTTTCTGTTATTGATTTTAAGTCTTGTTATTTATGTAAGAATAACAATGGGAAAATACGATCAAAATGGGAAAGATGGCCTAATTATCCTCCGGTTCATAACAAATGCAGATGCGCAATTGTAAGAATGAAAGCTTTATTAGCTGGAACTGCTACGGATATGGGAACCAACGGGGCTGACTGGTATTTAAAATATTTAAAACGGCTGCCGCCATATTATATTTCTAAATTGTCAGCTACATATAAAGGTTGGATCTCAAAATTATTTAATCTTGCTGAAGTTGCTCCTGGGAAAATGATTGGTGGAGATAGATATTATAATGATAATAATAAACTACCTTCAAACAGTTATCGAAAATGGTATGAAGCTGATATAAACTATACTGGAGGCATGCGAAATACACAGAGAATATTATATTCAAATGACGGCCTTATTTTTGTAACATATGACCATTATACTACTTTTATTGAGATTATATAAAGAAGGAGAGATAATGTAGTGGAAACAATAACAATAGATTTTACAGGGGCAAAAAATTGGGACGAAGTACATGAAAGAATCAGCAAACCACTGGATTTCCCTTAAATGGTATGGGAAAAATTTAGACGCGTTATGGGATTTATTAACCGGATATATAGCGCCATGCAATATTAAAATAAAAGGAACAAAAAAAGTTTCCAGCGAATATTTGGAGTATGTACAGCACATCTGCCGTATTTTTATAAGAGCGGAGGATATATATAAAGAAATCAAAATTATAAGCATTGAATGATACATATAAAAATAAAAAAGCCGGGTGGAATTTATCCGCCCGGCTGATTTTATTAATACACTTAAATTATATAGATTTTTTAATAGCTTTAAGACGTTTCATAACATCATTTGCACCGCGTCCAAAATAATCATGGAGAATACGGTATTCAGCAAATAATTTATTATAAAGCTCTACGTTTTCTGGGATAGGAGTATAAATTGTATCTTTAACTTTACCCATAACACGTGCTGCATCAAATACAGAATCATAACCGCCTTTAGCAGAACCAGCAGCAACAGAACCAAATATAGCAGAACCAAGTGCTGGACCCTGAAGAGAACCTGCAATTTTTACAGGAATACCTAATACGTCAGCATAAATCTGCATTGTCATAGGATCTTTCTGAGAAATACCACCGGAAGCATAGAATTCGTCAACTGCTACGCCATGTTCACGGAAGTTTTCAATAATCATACGTGTTCCGTATGCTGTAGCCTCTATAAGTGCACGATAGATTTCTTCAGGCTTTGTCTGAAGAGTCATACCAAGCATCATACCAGTAAGGTCAACGTCAACTAAAATTGAACGGTTACCATTCCACCAGTCAAGTGCAAGTAATCCGCTTTCGCCTGGTTTCATAACTTCTGCTTTTTCACGAAGGAATTTATGTATATTCTTACCCTGTGCTTTAGCTTCTTCATAATATGAAGCTGGGAGGCAATTATCAATAAACCATGCAAAATGATCGCCTACACAGGATTGGCCTGCTTCATAACCAGCAAAACCTGGCATAATACCATCTTCAACAACGCCGCACATACCAGGTACTTGATGTTCTTCTGTGCCCATAAGCATATGACAGGTTGATGTACCCATAATAGCAAGCATTTTACCAGGGCCGTCAATACCTACAGCAGGTACGCATACATGAGCGTCAACATTACCTACAGCAACAGCTGTACCAACATTTAAGCCTGTTAATTTAGAAGCAGCTTCTGTAATTTCGCCAGCTTTTGATCCAAGAGGAATAATATTTCTGGAAAGTTTTGTATCAACTACATCAGCAAGACGCGGATCTAATGCAGCAAAGAAATCATTTGATGGGAATCCTGTCTTTTTATTCCACATTTCTTTATAGCCAGCTGTACAGGAATTACGTGTTTCAACGCCGCAAAGCTGCCAGATAATCCAGTCAGCAGCTTCAATAAAGCGGTCTGCTGCTGCATAAACTTCAGGTGCTTCATCAAGAACCTGCCAGATCTTTGGAATAGCCCATTCAGAGGAAATTTTTCCGCCATAGTTATCAAGCCATTTTTCACCGCGTTCACGTGCGATTTCATTGAGTTTATTTGCTTTATCTTGCGCTGCATGGTGTTTCCACAGCTTTACATATGCATGTGGTTCATCTTTAAATTCAGGAAGGAAGCAAAGTGGTGTACCATCTGCTTTACATGCAACTAATGTACATGCAGTAAAGTCTGTGCCAATACCAATAACATCATCAGGGGATACGCCGGATTCTTTTAATACCGCTGGAATTGTATTTGCAAGAACATCTATATAATCCTGTGGATGTTCAAGCGCCCAGTCATGTCCTAATTTTTTACCGCTTGGAAGTTTTTCATCCATAACAGCATGAGGATATTCATATACAGAAGAAGCTAATTCTTCACCTGTTTCAACATTAACAAGAACTGCGCGTCCTGATAATGTACCATAGTCAACGCCTATTGAATATTTGCTCATTAATTTGACCTCCTAAATTATATTCTTTAACTTACAAAACACCTGATTATTTTATTAAATATGTACTATTAATAATTGTAATAATTGCGTATTTATTATATCAGGCGATTTGATTTGGCTAAGATAATAATTATGGCTATACACAGCTTAATAAAACCGTATATAACCATATTTAACAGGATAAAAAGGTACATAATACCGATAAAGGCAACGCTGAGTGACCTGACAAGGTAGTCAGCGTTGCCTTTATTAATAAGTGAAATTAACCTGCTACTTTAACTTTCTTGGAATCAGCTATATTAACGATTATACGCTGTAAGCCGATGAAGAAGAGCAGCAATACGCCAACGAATATCTTTGTATACCAGGAGTTAAGTGAAGCATAGGTAACGAATGTTTGGATAAGGCCGAGCGTAAGAACACCAAAGACCGTACCAAATACATAACCAACGCCGCCGGTGAGAAGTGTACCACCGATAACAACAGATGCGATAACATCCATTTCCATACCAACACAAAGAAGTCCGCTGCCTGAACGCATAAAGAATGTAAATGCGATACCAGCAAGAGCTGAACAAAGTCCATTGAGTGTATAAACAAGAACTTTTGTCCTTTTTACTGGAAGACCCATAAGGTATGCAGATTGTTCATTACCACCGATAGCATAGACTGTACGTCCAAATTTAGTATACTGAGAAATAAGTATACCAATAATAACTACAACGATGAACATGAAAACTGGTATTGATAAGTTACCAATTACTTTACCGTCTACTTCACCAGTACCTACTGAGAATCCGCCGCCTTCTGGTGTAAAGAATTTTAATCTCCATGCACCAAGAGTGTCTATAAGGTTACCTCTTTCAACTGTGATAGCCTGTGTGCTGAGTATATAACAGGAACCACGGGAGAAGAACATACCGGCAAGTGTTGCAATAAATGGTGGGAAGTCAAAGAACTGGATAAGACAACCCATTGCAGCACCAATAAGTATACCGTATACCAATGAGATTATCATACATACTACAGGATCAAGACCTAATCCGCCAAAAGTAGAGGCTGGATCTGCTGAACCATAAGCACAGATCATTGTAACTATAGCAACAACAGCGCCAACTGAAAGGTCAATACCACCTGTTATGATAACCAGTGTCATACCAACAGCACTTATGCCTATATGAGCATTGTTAATGAGAAGATTTGTAAATGTACCAAGTTTAAAGAAATTATCAAATACTAAGCTACCTACTATAATAGCTATTAAAAGTATAACTATAGCAATAATAACTACCAAATAGTTGGTGTTAAGATTCCCTCCTTTTTTCTTTTTAAGAGGGCTTGCATTTACATTATTCATAATTAACACCTCCTATTTTAAACTGATGCGGCAGCAGAGCTTTTTTTGCTCTTTGAGCCGATCTTTTTGAAGAGATTTTTAATAAGATTGGATTGAAGCATAACAACTATTACAACAACGAGAGCTTTAACAACATAGATGATTTCTGGCGGTACGCCGAGAGAATAGATTGTTGTTGTAAGAGCCTGGATGATGAGAGCGCCTACAGCAGTACCCCAAATGTAGAATTTACCGCCTGCCATGCTAGTACCACCGAGAACAACAGCAAGGATAGCATCCATTTCGATGTTTAAACCAGCGTTATTAGCATCAGCACCCTGTACAGTAGAAGCTATGTGAATACCTGCAATACCTGCGCAAAGTCCGCAGATTGTATAACAGATAAGTTTAATGTTTTTAGCATTAATACCGGAATAACGGCTAGCACTTGCATTAATACCAACTGATTCACAAAGCATACCAAAAGCTGTAAGCTTTGTGAAAGCGTATACGATAAGAACAACTGCTACAGCGATATAAATACCGGTTGGAATTGCAAATATTGAACCTTGTGCTATAAATGTAAAGTCTTCTGTATATACCCTTGGGATTTGTCCATCTGTGATAAGCTGTGCAATACCGCGTCCAGCTGTCATCAATATAAGCGTAGCAACCATTGGCTGGATTCCTAAACGGGATACAAGCAATCCATTCCATGCACCGCATGCTGTGGAAACTATAAGAGCAATAAGTATTGCAAGATACATGCTCATATTAGTTGTTGTTACGCCTGTTGCTGAGTCAAAGTTATATCCAATGAGCGATACAGCTAATGCACCAGAAATAGCTGCAACAGCACCAACGGAAATATCAACACCGCCAGTTGCGATAACTAATGTCATACCCATTGAGATAATCATTGTTGGAACACAACGATTAATAATATCAATTATACTACCGTATAATTTTCCTTCAACTATACTGATACGGAAAAATCCTGGTTCATATATAAGGTTAAATAAAAGAATGAGCGCCAGGGCTACAAGACCGGCTATAAACTGTGTATTTAAATTTATTTTTTTCTTCGATTTTATTGCATTGGCAGGAGCCTTGTTATTACTCATTTGTTTTTGCACCTCCTGCAATAGTTTTAAGAATTGTATCGTGTTCAAGGTCATCGCCTTTAAGTTCGGCAACCTTTTTCCTATCACGCATAACTACTATACGGTTTGAACAACGAACAACTTCCTCAATTTCAGAGGATATAAATACGATCGACATTCCTTCTTCGCAAAGTTTTAAAACAAGTTTCTGAATTTCTGTTTTTGCACCAACGTCGATACCACGTGTTGGTTCATCCAAGATTAAAAGATCTGGATTTGTTGCAAGCCAACGTGCAAGTATAACCTTCTGCTGGTTACCACCTGATAATTCACCAATTTTCTTATCAGCGTCAGGTGTTGCGATCTGTAATGTCTTTATATATTTTTGAGCAATTTCTTCAGCTTTTTTCTTGCTTATTTTCTTAAAAATACCTTGTCGTGCCTGTATAGCTAAAATAATATTTTCTCTTATAGACAAATCGCCTATAATACCATCGCGTTTTCTATCTTCTGGACAGTATGCAATGTTATGCTTAATTGCATTTGATGGTTTTCTTAAATTAACTTTTTTACCGTTAATATAGATTGAACCTTTTGTTATAGGATCAACACCAAAAAGCATGTTAGCAGTTTCAGTACGGCCTGAACCTAAAAGTCCAGCAAAACCAACGATTTCACCTTTTCTAAGAGTTAAATCTATATCTTGAACTGAACCAGATACGCCGATTTGTTTTGCTTTGAGGAATTCTTTCATCTCAGCTTCTGTATGCTGTACTCTCTTCAAAGTTGAAAGGTCATCAATTTCATGACCAACCATTTTTGATACAAGTTCATACTGAGTGACTTCATCTACAAGGTATTCACCAATTAATTCGCCATTTCTTAAAACAGTAAATCTATCAGATATCTCGAAAACCTGATCAAGGAAGTGAGATATAAAGATTATTGCCATACCTTCTTCTTTAAGTGAACGCATAGCTTTAAATAATTGTTTAACTTCATTTGCATCAAGTGATGATGTTGGTTCGTCAAGAATAAGAACTTTACATTGTATATCTATAGCACGTGCTATAGCAACCATCTGCTGAATAGCAACTGTATATGTTGACAATGGTTTTGTTACATCTATATCTATGTCGAATCTTTTGAGAAGTTCTTTTGTACGCTTATTCATTGTTTTCCAGTCGATAAATCCAGCTCTTTTAGGCTGACGGCCGATAAAACAGTTTTCAGCTACTGTTAAGTTAGGACAAAGGTTAACTTCTTGGTAAACTGTACTTATGCCAAGGTTTTGGGCATCCAGTGTGGATTTTGGATTGATTTCTTTTCCATCGAGCAGGATTGTGCCCTTGCCTTTCTGATAAACGCCGGTTAAACACTTGATCAGGGTGGATTTACCAGCACCGTTCTCACCCATAATGGTGTGAACTTCCCCTGCCCGCAGAGTAAAGTCGACTTCCTTAAGCGCATGTACGCCTGGGAATTGCATGTCGATTCCTTTCATCTGCAAAATTATTGGATTTTGCATTCATGTACCTCCCTTTTTTGCCGGCGTCTCTACAACACCGCTTCATAATCAGTAAATAAAGGGGAGCTCCCATTAACATAGAAGCCCCCCCTCAACGTTCCCGTTACTCAATTTGAGACGAGACAAAAATTACTTAAACCTAAATAGATTCTTTTTATAATATTATCTTTTATTCAAAGATTAATATTGTCTTTCATTGATATGGTCAGCAGCTTTTAAAGCACCGTTGAGACCATCCTGATCGAATACATCTTCGTCAGAATATGTTTTCTTTTCTAAAGTTTCGCCAGCTTCGAGTTTTTTGATTGCATCAGCAAGACCCGGGCCGAGAAGTGGGTTACATTCAACAACGCAGTTTGCTTTGCCGTCTACGATGTTCTGGAACATAGCTTTACCACCGTCACAGGAGATGATGTAGATATCTTCGCCTGGTTTACGGCCAGCAGCTTCGATAGCTGTGATAGCACCGATTGCCATGTCGTCATTGTGAGAGAAGAGAACTTTGATTTCATTAGCTGTATCTGATTTTAAGAAAGCTTCCATAACTTCCTGGCCTTTAGCTGTTGTAAAGTCACCAGTCTGGCTGTATTTTACGTTGAGGTTGTCATATTTAGAAACAACTTCTTTGAAGCCAGCCATACGGCCGTTTGCAGCTGCTGCACCAACTGTACCCTGGAGTTCAGCGATAACTACGTCGCCATCCATAAGGCCTTTGCTTTCGAGGAATGCTACCATCCATTCGCCAGCTCTTACGCCTTCTGTCTGGAAGTCAGAACCCATCCATGTTACATAGAGAGATTCGTCTGGGTTGTCAGTTGTACGGTCGATAAGGATAAGAGGAATATCTGCTTCTTTGATTTCATTAAGAACATCGTCCCAACCGGATTCAACTGTTGGGCTGAATGCGATGTAATCAACGCCCTGTTCGATGAAAGAACGGAGAGCTGTGATTTGGATTTCTTGTTTTTGCTGTCCATCAGAGAAGATAAGTTCGAAGCCATTTTCTTCTGTGAGAGCTTCCTGAATGGATTTTGTGTTAGCTGTACGCCATGCGGATTCAGCACCAACCTGAGAGAAACCAACAGTGATAAGATCACCGGAAGCATCTCCACCAGTAGAAGCTGTGGAAGAGCCGTCTGTAGAGGCTGTTGATGAACCGGAAGCGGTTGAAGATTGGTCGCCACCGTTATTGCAGGCTACGAGGCCGAATGCAAGAACAAGGGCGAGGACAAGTGCGATAATTTTTTTCATTTGTAAAAATCCTCCCAATAAAATGTTTTTGTCGCTCTTGGCAACTGTACACATTATAATACTTTCTAAGGACAAATACCATAAACGCCTTTACGATAAAAGTTGAATATTTTACGGTGACCATTCCCTAAGATATTACAACTTTGTAATTTAAATTAATTTTCTTATGAAATAAGTAATATTTCTTACGAATTTTATAAAAATTCCAATTTCTATACTTTTTACTTTGACCAGTTATTTTAGCTTATAATAGGACAATTCTGTCAATTTTCACTCTATTAATATATATTTTAAATAAAAATTTCCAAGGATAACTTTACGAATTTATACATATTCTGTATAAACATCTCATAAATAGATATTTGTGCTTTTTATTAATTAATTGGGAATACATTTCACTATAAAGATATTTAAACAGACATATTATTATTCCTATTTATTTTTATTTCTAAATTCACGAGGACTTATACCAACATGCTTTTTAAAGAAATAGCTAAAATAATGCGGATCATTATAGCCTACGGCAAATGATATTTCAGATGCGCGCATAGATGTTTGAATCAAAAGCTCTTTCGCTTTGTTTATACGTACACTTGTAAGATATTCTATAAAGGTTATGCCGGTTTCCTGACTGAATATTGTACTAAAATGATTAGGGCTGATATTTACTTCAGATGCTACTGAATGAAGGCATATACCAGGCTGGGCAAAATTAGCGTCTATATATTTTTTGGCCCGCATTATAATATTGCCGTATCTTACTTCACCTCTGCTGTCACGGTAATCATAAACTTTATTTAATATATCTGTTACTACGGTACGGAATTTATCAACAGAATTTATAGAATAAAATAATTTTTCAGGATTTGCCATATCTGGAAGAACTTCATTTACATCTCCGCCTAATTCAGTAATAAATCTTGAGCAGGCTAAAAGTACATCCATAACAATATAATATGTAAAAAGGACTGATTGCAAGGATGATCCATCGACAGTTTTAATATATTCATCTATTATTTTTTCTATGTCATCTTTACTTCCATATTTAAGTTTATCTTCTATAGGGATACGGTCAAGCATTATCGGTTGTTTATTAGAATCAAAATCTTTTATACCGATAATTTGGCCGCGTCTTAATTCACCCATACTTTTTCTTGCATATTCCGCATCGGAAAAAGATTTAGATATAAGTCCGATACGTTCGGCAACAGAACCTATACCAATAGTAAGCTGCATATCAGTATTGCGTTCAACGTCATATTTTATTGATTGTGATAATTCATATGCAGTTTCTTCAAGCTGTTCAGCATTATCACCTTTTATAAGCAATACTATTTTTTCAGCTCCATAGAAAAAGTGTAATACATCATTTCTTAATTCAACACTGCGTGATGCAAAAGACCGCACGCGCAAAAGATTATTATAGTCTCCATAATTAGAGCCAATTTCAATTACTACGACAATATAATTGCGCGCTACTAAATCTATACCCATTTCACGTGCGCGTTCTAATACAAGACTTGTCTGAATACCGCCTAACATCAGGTCGTTAAGAAAATGTTCTTTCATAACTTGATTGGTTGAATTAAGTTTTTGTTCCAGTTCAGCTAAATTGGAACGTTCTTTTTTTTCGGCTTCAATGCTTTCAGCTACTTTATTTAAAGCTGCAAGCAGATCAGAGGATACTACCGGTTTTAACATATATTCTTCTACACCTATAGATATAGCCCTTTTAGCATAATCAAACTCGTCATGCCCGCTTAAAATAATTATTTTTATCCAAGGCATAGTACGCTTTAAAATTGATGATAATTCTAAACCGTCCATAAAAGGCATACGTATATCTGTAATAAGTATATCCGGTTTAATATCCTGCACCATAGAAAGCGCCATTTCTCCATCAGGAGCTTCACCGGAAAATATAAATTGAGTTTCATCCCAGTTTATATTTCTTATACTTTCACGGACAACTATTTCATCATCAACAAGAAATACTTTATACATCGATTAAACTTCACTCCTCCGCAATAACTGCGTATAATAAATATCCTATATTTATATATTAAATTATTAAAATACATATTTGCTAAAATTAAGTAATAAAATTACATATATTATTTTTATTACAGAAAACAGTTTGCATTATGCCTGGCTTAATAAGGGGGCGCCTGCGTGCCACCATATTTTATATGGTGGCTATTTGCAAAATAATTTGTTATATAAAGATGCTGTTTTTTAATATAAAATCTAATTTATATTTTTACCTGCCTACTTTAAATAATTATTATTTTGCATTTTAGCGCATCTAAAGATGCGCTGCGCAGGCGCCCTGCATCAGCGGTACTTTTTTATTTTCCTACATTATATTTATTTTGTTTTTTATTAAATATATCATGGTTTTATATATTATAAAAACCTTTCCAATTAAATATTTTTTATAAAACTATGATTAAATAGCGATATAAATTATTCTGTAGATTTTGGATTTGTAAAAGGTACATCAAAAGTGATAGTAGTACCAACATTCTTTTCAGATGTTATATTTAATCCATTGGTTTGATTATAATATAACTGTATCCTACGGTGTACATTATATAATCCGAAACCTTTGCTTGCAGATGTATCAGTGCTTTTATCGTTTTGATTGAGATTGTTTATAACTTCATTTAACTGTTCTTGAGTCATACCGGCGCCATTATCTTTTACACAAAAATGAATTAATTTTCCATCACGATGTACAGATATATTAATCTTACCCGGATGCCTGCTATATTTTATACCATGGTATAACGCATTTTCAATTAATGGCTGAAGCATTAATTTAAGACAATATTCGTCATTAAGATCTTCATCAACATCAATTTCATAATCAAGGATATCACGGTAACGTATTTTTTGTATAGTAAGATAGCTTCTTACATGGTCTACTTCCTCTTTTATTTTAATCCAATCATTACCTCTGCTGAGGCTTATTCTGAAAAATGTTGATAGTGCGACGGTAATTTTAATAACATCTGAATTGCGGCCGCTTTCTGCCATCCAGGTTATCGTATCTAAAGTATTATAAAGAAAATGCGGAGTAATTTGAGCCTGCAAAGCACGCATTTCGCTTTTTTTAATTTTTTTTGTTCCTGAATATTCTGATTTATTAAATCCTGTATTTTTTCAGCCATAGTATTAAGGCTAGAAGTTAAATCAGCAAGTTCGCTTACTTTAGCAGGTTCAGCACGGGTTTTTAAATCACCATCTGCAATTTTTGCTGCAAATGTTTTTAATTCTATTATAGGTTCGGATATACTTCGCGATATTCTGGAAAGAGCAAATAATGCAAAGACTGTAATAAGCGCAAATAATACAAAACTTATAGTAGTTATAATAATAGAAGTATTTCTTAAACTATCATTTTCAGATTTAATATCATTTATTTCTATTACAGTAAAATCACGTACAATATCTTCTAATAATGATGTAACTCCACGTATTTCTTCAAGAATTTCTTCATTAGTTTTTACTGGCCCATTATTTGCTATATTTTCTCCCATCATATCGACATAATTGCGAAGAGTATCCAATGTACGCTTTGCAACATCAAGACGTTGATAATTATCAGGGCTTATTGAAGAGCTTTTTAAATAATCTATACTTTTATCAATATTATTTATAGCTTCATAAAGTCCGCTGGAGAAGAAATCAACTTTACCTGCATATACATCATATGCTATAGCATCAATAGGATCTTTTACCATTTCGCTTAATGTATTTGCATATGCAAGATTAGAGATAACCTGATAATAAGTACTATTGAGCCTTGATGTTGAAAAAAGCATGATAATATTTTGAATTACTAAAATAATAAGGATTATGATATATGATAACATAATCCTGCTTCTTATGGTAGCAGACTGATATTTTTCTTTAGCTTTTTTTATTATATTTATCATATCAATTTATCAGTCCAACCTTTCTTAATAGATGCTATAGCAACCTGAATTTTTTTATATGAGTAAAATTAAAATAGAGTATAAAATAAATTAGAAATATATTAATTATAATTTACATACAAACTGCTAGACAGCTAATAATGGGGCGCCCGCTGTCAGCCATGTTTAACATGGCTGACCGGTGCAAAATAATTTGTCTTATAATCACGCATAATTACAGAGAAATGTTAATTTATTTATTCGGCATAACTTTAATTAATAATAATTATTTTGCGCACAGCGTATCTTAAAAAAGATGCGCTGTGCGGGCGCCCCCCTGATTCAGATATACATTTTCGTATTTTTTTTATTTTATTTTAATCAATTTTTTAATACCATTTGACATTAGAGAACACGATATTTTTATACAATATAGTATATTTATATTATAACTAAAAATTAATTGCATAAGTATATATATTTTTTTGGAAATTTTATATTAACAGTATAAATTACAAAATATTATTAATAAAGCCTTTCTGGAAGCGAGGCAAGATCATCATTCTGAGTAAATATAGTTTCTTCTGTATACATTGTCTTAGGAATCTCATCTGTACGTCCATCTATTATCATTTTAACAGTTTCAATCAACTTTGGTCCTAATTCAGGACTACATTCAATAACACAATTAATTTTATTTTCTTTTAATAATTCTATTGCTTCCTGCTGCGCGTCAATAGTAATGATAAGCAGATCTTCACCAGGTTTATATCCATGTTTTTCAAGACCTTCTATAACGCCAAGAGTCATACTGTCATTATGAGAATAAATAACATCTATATCATCAAACGGCATCATAGCTATAGGTTGAGAAGATTGTGAGCTGCTATTGCTGCCAGAACTGCTAGTTGATGAATTTGATACGCGGTCAAGATCATAACTTCGCCCGTCTTTTAAAGGATTATTTGTAACAGGTACGCCATTTTCTATATAATCATTAATCATTTCTAATCCTCGTGAACGAAAGAAATCTCCGCTTTCACTATGAACAATCTTAAATTTATCATCACATCTAAGACCATCACGAAAGCCTGTAGATCTTCCTTTTGTAGGGGATGAATCAACAGTACCTAGCAATTCTATAATATTGACGTCTCTTGGAGAAGTTCTAAACTGATCATATAACCAGTTGCCAGCTTTTATTCCTTCCTGATAAAAATCTGAACCAATTGTACATAAATAAAGTGATTCATCAGTAGTATCAATTGTTCTGTCAGTTAAAATGACAGGAATTCCAGCATCTTTAGCTTCTTTTAATACATTATCCCATCCGCTTTCAACTATAGCTGAAAAAGCTATTACATCTACTTGATAAGCTATAAATGTACGCAATGCTTTTATTTGGTTTTCTTGCTTATGCTGTGAATCAATAAATTCCAATTTATATCCGGCTTCATCAGCTGCTTCCTGTACAGATTGGGTATTTCGCAGCCTCCATGCACTTTCTGCTCCAGGTTGGGAAAAACCTATTACAACTACTTCATTTTCAGACGATACTTTAATATCATTGTTTGCACATGCACACAATGTAAATATTATAATTATTACAAGTAAAAAAGAAATAATTTTATTAATTATTTCTCATTATTATCTCATATAAATATCTCACTACATTAAATTATCTTGATCTTATCGTCCATAATTTTTGCATCTAGTTTAAAGAATATTTGTTCAACGTGTTGTAATATTCCTTCACTTAACTCCTGAACAAGTATTGATAAAATTAAATCTTTCATTTCTCTATTTAAATTAGATTGATAGATTTTATGATATAAAAGCAATAATTTATCATTATTACATATGATCAAAGGTATATATGGAAATACCTCTAAATACACACAATACTTAAGATAATTATCAAAACTGATTTTTCCACCATTTTCAAAACGATAGATTGAACTTACACTAACATTCAATATTTCAGCAATATCTTTTTGTGAAATATTTTTTAATTTTCTAATTTGTTTCAAGATTAGTCCAACTGACAAATTTTATCTCCAATTTATCTTAGTTTGAATTCTTTCATACTTATATAAATCCCATCATATCCGGCTTATCAAATGTACTATCAGCTATTGTCTTTAATTTATCAAAAGCCAAGTGTAAAACAACTCCATAACCAGTTATTTTAATCATTTGATAGTTATTCATACTATCACCAAATGCAATTGAATCTTTTTTTATTGCATCTTTCTTAGTGCAACCCTTTCGAATAATCTTACCATTAATATAACTATCAGTATCTCTTGAAAAAATATCGATATTAAAAAACTCACGAATTCCTGGCGTTTGATTAATATAATTTTCCAAAACATATTCATCACCAAAACTACCAGTCGATGCAATAATATCATTAAATCCAATATTATTTACATCTTTTATAATTGATATTGGTGCTTTTATACATTTAAAAGCTTTATGACTATTTTTACATGTCTGTTTGATTTCTTTAATAGTCTTTTTACTAATTAATGTACCATCAATATCAAAAAATAA
>JABLTR010067381.1_pt1 | contig 17870 bp, 14 predicted proteins | sample 7160071 | NCBI WGS metagenome assembly JABLTR01 (sample SAMN14651230, study PRJNA627086) | human gut metagenome | isolation source: feces | host: Homo sapiens
ATCTGTCATTGCTTTAGCCACCTCACATGGTATAATTCTATACCATGTGAGCTCTACGCCGCAAGCGGCGGGGAATTAGACCCACGGAGATTAAATGGTTTCATTTGTGAAACTCAACGTTCCAATCCATACTTTTTCATTCTCCTAGATAAGGTGGATTTGTTCATCCCTAACGCACGCCCCACCTCGCTGGCTCTCTTATATTTAGCCAGCATAGACTCCAGGATATACTTTTCATACTCGTCCATGAGCTCCGTCATGGTCTTCCCTTCCAGATTGGACAGATCCATTCCCACCGACTCTGTCATCACTCCCATGGCCCTTTCCACCTGAGCCTTGGTGATGATATTGTCATCAAAGCTTATCATTATCCTCTCTATGACGTTCTCCAGCTCCCTGATGTTTCCCGGCCAATCGAATTCCTGCAATACACTCATAGCTTCGTTGGATATCTTTTTATCCATCTTGTATGATTTATTGTATTTGCTGACAAAATGGGCTGCCAGCACTTTGATATCCTTTTTCCGGCCTTTTAACGGCAGCAGCTCTATAGGCATCACGTTGAGCCTGTAATACAAATCCTCTCTGAAATCGCCTCTGGCCACCGATTCCTTCAAGTCGCGGTTGGTAGCGGCGATAAACCTGATATTCACCGGTATAGTCTTCGTACCTCCAACCCGCATTATCTCCTTCTCCTGTATAGCCCTCAGAAGCTTGGACTGAAGATGTATCGGGATCTCCCCCACCTCGTCCAGAAACAGCGTCCCGTGATTCGCTATCTCGAAGAGCCCCATCTTACCGTTTTTATCGGCTCCCGAAAAGGCACCGCCCACATAGCCGAACAACTCCGATTCCATCAGATTCTCCGGTATGGCGGCGCAGTTGACCTTGATAAAGGGCCTTCCCACTCTGCCGCTGTTGCTGTATATGAAATTGGCGAATACTTCCTTCCCTGTCCCCGACTCTCCTGTCAGCAGTACCGTCGTATCAAGTTTGGCAACGCGTGCCGCTTTTTCCGCCAGCCGCTTAGTTTCCTCGTCTTCCGCCACCATATTGCCTAGAGCCGTGCTGCTCTGCTTTCTCAGATATTCGATTTCCTCCCTTATCTTGGCTGTCACCTTGCTGTTCTTCTCCAGCAGCTTCTTGAGGGTAAGGGTCTCTGTTATGTTTCTCTCTGTGTTTATGATTATGTCTATATCGTCTTTTTCGAAAAGAGGCACCCCTGTAACGTAGACTTTATCGCCATCCCCCAGATTCTGGATCATCGCTTCTTCCTTGCCGCTCTTCATCACTTCCAGAGAAACGGATTCCTCGATAAAGCCCTGCGTCTCCAGCTGGCGCATGTTCTTGCCGACCGTCTCTTCTCTGGTCAGACCGCCTGTTTTGCACGATTCATCGTTGAGCAACAGAGTGTTGCCCTCCCCGTCGGTGATATATACTCCTATCTTGAGACAGTTCAAGATTTCCGACATCTTATCGTAATTATCCTCTATGAATTGTCTGTACATGCCCCTTCTTCCTCCCCGTGATCTTTTTATCAGCTCTCTCGCCGTTTATCCGGCGATCATTTGGATCGTTTCAGTATTTTCCGTAAAAACTCCCCTGTGTAAGAGCCTTCCACCTGCGCCACTTCCTCCGGCGTCCCCTGAGCGACGATCTGACCGCCTCTGAAGCCTCCGTCAGGCCCCAGATCTATGATATGATCAGCCCTCTTTATCACATCCAGATTGTGCTCTATCACTACGACAGTATTGCCAGTCTCTACCAGTTTGTCAAGGACCGATATCAGCTTGTCCACATCAGCGAAATGAAGTCCCGTGGTGGGCTCGTCCAGAATGTAGAGGGTCTTTCCGGTGCTCTTCTTGGAAAGCTCCGAGGCCAGCTTTATCCTCTGGGCTTCTCCTCCCGAAAGCTCGGTGCTCGGCTGGCCCAGCTTGATATATCCCAGCCCTACTTCCATCAGCGTCTGAAGCTGCCTGGAAATAGTAGGGATATTACGGAAAAACTCCGTGGCCTCCTCCACGTTCATATCCAATACATCAAATATACTCTTGCCCTTGTATTTGACCTCCAGGGTCTCTCTGTTATATCGTCTTCCCTTACACACTTCACACGGAACATATACGTCGGGCAGAAAATGCATCTCGATCTTGATGATCCCGTCCCCATTGCAGGCTTCGCACCTCCCGCCTTTCACATTGAAGCTGAAACGGCCTTTTCCATAGCCTCTCAGCTTGGCCTCCGGCAACTGTGAGAACAGATCCCGTATATGGGTAAAGACCCCTGTATACGTGGCCGGATTGGATCTTGGTGTCCTGCCTATAGGCGCCTGATTTATATCGATGATCTTATCGATATTTTTCAGACCATTTATCCTCTTATGCTTTCCCGGCCTGTCCTTGCTGCCGTACATTTCCGCCGCGACGGCTTTATATAGGATCTCATTTATCAGACTGCTTTTTCCGGATCCCGACACTCCGGTGACACATACCATTTCTCCCAGTGGTATCTTCACGTCAATGCCTTTCAGATTATTTTCCGCGGCTCCTTTTATCTCCAGGAACTTACCGTTCCCCGTTCGCCTGGTCAGCGGCACTTCTATCTTTTTTCTGCCGCTCAAATATTGTCCGGTGACAGACTGCGGACAGTTCATTATGTCTTCCACGGTTCCCTGTGCCACCAGCTCACCACCATTGATGCCGGCTTCCGGACCTATATCGATGATATGATCAGCGGCATACATGGTATCCTCATCATGTTCTACCACTATCAGTGTATTCCCTATATCAGTCAATCTTCTCAGAGCCTCCAGCAGCTTGGCGTTGTCCTTCTGATGAAGTCCGATGCTGGGCTCGTCCAGGATATAGAGGACTCCCACCAGGCCGGAGCCGATCTGGGTAGCCAGTCTGATACGTTGAGACTCGCCGCCTGAAAGTGTCGCGGCCGCTCTCGACAGTGTCAGGTAATCCAGCCCCACATTGGCCAGAAAGGTGAGTCTGCCTTTGATTTCCTTCAATATCTCTTCGGCGATCCTGCGATGCGTCTCGGAAAGCTCCAGTTCATCGACGAACCTGATGGCCTCAACTACCGACATATCGCAGAATTCCATTATATTTTTTCCTCCCACAGTCACCGCCAGCAGTTCCGGCTTCAGCTTGTTCCCATGGCACGCCGGACACTCGGTGATGCGCATGTACTTTTCCATCTTTTCCTTGATCCACTCAGATCCTGTCTCCCTGTATCTCCGTTCCAGGTTATTGATGATGCCTTCATAAGTATGATTTCTCTTGAGACTTTCGCCGCTGCGATTAGTATAGACATATTGAAGCTTCTCATCTCCGGTCCCATACAGGAGCACTTCCTTGAACTTCTTCGGCAGATCTTTGTATGGTGTATCCATATCAGCGCCATATTTTTCTGCCAATGCCCGTATGACCTGCCAATAATAGCTGGTATACTCCATAGTAGCGAAAACATTGCTGAGGCATTTCTCATTGATACTCTTGTCCTTGTCCGGGATTATCAGGTCCGGATCGATGCTCTGGATGAATCCCAGACCATTGCACTCAGGGCACGCTCCCATAGGATTGTTAAAGGAAAACATCCTGGGCTCCAGCTCTTCTATGCTGACTCCATGCTCCGGACACGCCAGGCTGGTGCTGAAAGTCTTTTCCTCCACATCACCATTTTTATCGACGATGACCTGTACCAGTCCCTCTCCGTGACTGATGGCCAGCTCGCAGGCCTCCGACAGCCTGCTCTGTATCCCATCCCTGACCTTTATCCTGTCGACGACGATCTCAATGGTGTGCTTGAAGGTCTTTTCCAGCTTTATCTCATCCTCTCCCAGTATCTTCATCTCCCCATCGACTCTGACTCTGGTGAAGCCTTCCTTCCTTATCCTCTCCAGTATCTTTTCATGCTGTCCTTTACGCTGTCTGATCACAGGAGCCAGAATGGTAAGCTTCGTCCCTTCTCCTTCCATCATCAACAATTCGGTTATCTGATCTATAGTCTGACTTGAAATCTCACGACCACAGACAGGACAGTGAGGTATACCTATCCTGGCATACATGAGTCTCAGATAGTCATATATCTCCGTCACTGTTCCCACGGTGGATCGCGGATTCTTGTTGGTAGTCTTCTGGTCTATGGAAATGGCCGGAGAAAGGCCTTCTATATATTCGACGTTAGGTTTTTCCATCTGTCCCAGAAATTGTCTGGCGTAGGAGGACAGACTTTCCATGTATTTCCGCTGTCCCTCCGCATATATGGTATCGAAGGCCAGCGACGACTTCCCTGAACCCGACAGCCCTGTCAGCACCACCAGTTTGTCTCTGGGTATCGTCACATCTATTCCCTTCAGATTGTTTTCTCTCGCTCCCTTTATAACGATGTCTTTTGCCATACTCTGTACTATGCTCCCTCTCTATATGCTTCTAAAATGTCCACTGCCATAATGTCGAAGACCTTTTTCATCAGCCATACCGGCACTACATATGAGCCTTATACTCGAACACCATATCCCTCAGCTGGGCCGCCCGTTCGAACTGCAGATCCGCAGCGGCCTGCTTCATCTCCTTTTCCAGTTTGGCGACGTAGTCCTTCAGCTCTTTTTTCGTAAGCTCCAGCGGGCTCTTTCCTTCATATATCATGTCCTCTTCCGCCACATGAGTAGCTTCTATGACGCTTCTGACCGCCTTCTTTACACTCTGAGGAGTGATGCCGTTTTCTTTGTTGTACTGATCCTGTATCCTGCGCCTTCGCTCCGTCTCGTCTATGGCCGCTCTCATGGCAGGACTCACTCCATCACAATACATTATAACCCGACTGTCAACATTTCGAGCAGCCCTTCCTATTGTTTGTATCAGCGATGTTTCCGTTCTGAGAAAGCCTTCTTTATCGGCATCTAAAATAGCAACCAGAGACACTTCCGGGATATCCAGCCCTTCCCTCAGCAAATTTATCCCTACCAAAACGTCAAAGATACCAAGTCTCAGATCTCTCAGTATTTCCATACGTTCCAGCGTATCTATCTCCGAATGGAGGTAGCGCACCTTTATCCCGACATTTTTCAGATAATCCGTCAGACTCTCGGCCATCTTCTTGGTAAGTGTCGTAACGAGTACACGTTCACCCTTTTCCGTAGTTTTATTGATTTCCCCTATCAGGTGATCCATCTGTCCTTCCGTCTCATGAAGCTCTATGACGGGATCGAGAAGGCCTGTCGGCCTGATTATCTGCTCCGCCGATATGCCTCCGCTCTGCTCCCTCTCGTACGGCGCCGGAGTAGCGCTGACGTATAGTATCTGGTTCACAAGACTGTTGAATTCCTCGAACTTAAGCGGCCTGTTGTCCAGCGCCGACGGCAGCCTGAAACCGTAATCCACCAACGACTGTTTCCTTGAACGGTCTCCCGCGTACATGGCCCTGAGCTGGGGCAGCATCACATGAGACTCGTCTATTATTATCAGGAAATCGTCCGGAATGTAATCTATCAGCGTATACGGTCTCGAGCCCGGCGGCAGTCCTGTGATGTGACGTGAGTAATTTTCTATGCCTTTGCACGTTCCTACTTCCCTGAGCATTTCCATATCGTATCTTGTACGCTGTTCGATACGCTGCGCCTCTATCAGCTTTCCCCTGTCGCGGAACCATTTGATGCGTTCATCCAGCTCTTCACTGATTGTTTCGATGGCCCTGTCGATGTTCTCCTTACTGGTGACATAATGAGATGCCGGATAGATAGCCACATGATTCCTGATGCCAACTATTTCTCCGGTCACAGGGTTTATCTCCTTGATTGTCTCCACTTCGTCACCGAACAGCTCTATTCTGACAGCGTTTTCCGCTCCTGCCGGATAGACATCCAGCGTATCGCCTCTGACTCTGAAATTGCCTCTTTCCATAGCGATATCGTTCCTGGTGTACTGGATATCTACCAGCTTCCTCATCAATTCCTGCCTGTCTCTTTCCATACCTGGCCGCAGTGATATGACCTGATTTTCATAATCTATCGGACTTCCCAATCCGTAGATGCAGGATACACTGGCGACGATGATAACGTCCCGCCGCTCCGACAGTGCCGCCGTCGCCGAGTGCCTCAGCTTCTCTATCTCCGCGTTGATATCCGAGTCCTTCTCTATATAGGTATCTGTCGACGGCACGTAAGCCTCCGGCTGGTAGTAATCGTAGTAGGAGACAAAATATTCCACTGCGTTCTCGGGGAAGAACTCCTTGAACTCGCCGTGAAGCTGTGCCGCCAGGGTCTTGTTGTGGGAAATGACCAGCGTGGGTCTTTGCACCCGCTCGATGATATTGGCCATGGTGAAGGTCTTGCCGGAGCCGGTGACGCCCATTAGGGTCTGGGCCCGCTTGCCTTGCAAAATCCCGTTTGCCAGGGTTTCCACCGCCTGCGGCTGATCGCCGGTCATCTTAAATTCGGAGTGTATTTTGAACTCAGGCATGAGTGATTCTCCTTTCAAATACAATGCCGCTCATTTCAATATACCACATATTTTGCCCGTAAAAAACACGAATTTGCGCAAAATACTATGATTACAGCCAGCCAAAAATTCGTGTAGCAATTTCTGGAAATATTCTATCACAGCAGGAGAAAATGTGCAAACAAATGTTCTGAAATGCTCTGCATAAAAATTCTTTTTGCGCTGCAAGCGCCTGTTTTCAAGGCTTACAGGATTTTCGCAAAAGAAAAAGGAACTTTTTTTCAGTTCCTTTTTTGAGAATGCGGCGGAGTGTTTTATACGCGTTTATGATTACTATCAGCCTCACGCGCCGATCAGCATGTCCATATTCACCTCTGTATCGCATAGATATTCATGTAAATCTATTTTTTTCGGCATGACCTCGTCCATGAAAGGCTGGATCTCTTCTACGCCGTCTGCAATAATCTGTGCGTTATCTCCATAAATGTCCAAAGTGATGATCTCTTTTGCATGACCCATAAGTTTGGATATAGCTTTGGGGCTATAGTTGTTTTTGATAAGCAGGGTGCAGAAAGTACTGCGCAAGTCATGCCAGCGTATGTCCGGCAAGTTATTTTCCCGTAGCAACTTTTTGTAGTACTTAAAATGAAACGCCTTGCTTCTTGGCTTGCCATAGGTAGAGCAACAGATATAATCGCCGTCATAAAACGGATTGTTCTTATCATTGATTCGTCTTTTTCGGTTCGCTTCGTATTTTTTACGCTCTTTCAGGATTTCTTCAAATACATAGTCCGGAATAGGAAGCGTCCGATAGCTCGAATCCGTTTTCAGGCGAATCTCCTGCTTTGTAAAGGTTTTTGCCTGAAAGTCTTCTCGAACTGTGTTCGGCGCTTTTCCGAGCTGCCTTCTTACGGTAAGCGTCTGATTCATATAGTCGATATCCGAATATTTTAAGCCATTGATTTCGCCTCGTCTCAGACCCATAAGCACGGCAAACAGAATTTGCATGTGTATCGGCGTGTCACGGCTTTTGTCGAGCAGCACCTTTATCTGTTCCAGTGTTAATGTTTTAGACGCATCAATACTGCGAGTACGAAATCCTTTTTTAATTTCCATAGACTTAGGAAGATTGACGCCTTTTGCCGGATTTCTGGAAATAATGTTGTTCGTCCTCGCATATTCCATGGAGGTGTTCATCACTGTTTTCACCAGCCTTGCTACGGCATGGGAATAATTCGCTTTCTCATTGTACAACTGCTGTACATGCGCCATCTTAATATTATTTATCAGGCGCAAATTCTTTGCCCTGAAAAACGGGAGGATGTGGTTATTAACGATGTTGGCGTAGGCGTCATATGAACAGGCCGTAATCTTTATTTTCATCACATCTTCAAGCCAGTAGGTCATAAATTCTTCTACTGTCACATCATCATAAACGGTATATTTCCCTGCGTAAAGAAGGCCGACTGTCTCATCTCTTTTTGTTTGCGCTTCCGATGCGGTCTCATAGCCTCTTTTCTCCTGTATCATAAAAGTCCCATCTGGGTAAATCAGGTGGACATCGAAGCCGAAGTGATCTGTCGCCAGCTGTTTTACTGCATCGACCTTAAAATCCACAAACTTTAACTTCTTTTTTTCTAACATTTTATCCGACCTCCAGTCCTTCTTCAGAAAACTCATCATTCATAAACGCCATAATTTTATCGCGTTCATCCATCACATCACAGTAGTATTCAAAAGTCGTATTTACGGACGAATGGCCGAGTAGGGCGGATATTTTTGCAAGCGGAACTTCCTGCTCTAATAATATCGTAGCGTACATATGCCTGAGTGAATGCACGGATATTCGCGGCAATCCATTGCGTTTGCACAGCTTTATCACAGCATTGTTGAACGATGTCATGGAGCGCGGCATCCCGTTTACCTGACAGCAAATATAGTCATGATCTGTGTATTCGTCCTTAAACTTCTGTTTTTGATAGTCGATAAGAAGCTTCCTTTTTTCTACTTCTCTAATCACTTCTTGCGGTACTCGCAAAGTTCGATTGCTGTTTTGCGTCTTTGTTGGCTTCTCAACAACCACAGCTCGTTTGATCTGATTCAGATCGTCAAAGTGAAACTCATAACCAACTTGCCTGCGAATGTTTACCGTCCTTTCTTTCAAATCAAAGTCCGAAAATTTCAGACCCATTACTTCGCCCTTTCTCAGTCCGCAGAAAAGGCAGAGCAGTATTTCCAGATACCAGTTCCCTTTTGAGGCTTCAGCAAGCAGGATTTTAATCTGCGATTTGTTCAAAATGCGAATGTTTGGCTTTTTCCGTTTGTACTTTTTTGTATCAACCACAGGATTTTCCTGTATATATTCTTCAATTACCGCATCTTTGAAAGCCAGATACAGAAGACTTCTTGCTGCATTCCCCGCAGACTCGGAAGATTTTGCGCTTAATGCCAGCAGAGCGTCGATATATTCCGTTGTCACATACCGCAGTTTGACATCTTCTTTTATATTAGGCAGTATCGTCTGTTTGAGTATATATCCGCTACACATTCGTGTAGTGCTGACTATCCGTTCACTGAAGATAACATCGAACCAGTATTCCAGATATGTCTTCAGTGAGATGTCTTTGTTCAGTTTGCTTTCCAGAATATATTTATGATAGGCTTTATCAAACTCCGCTTTGCAAGCATAAAAACTTTGCTCCGCATCTTCTGCCGTTTCAAATCCGCCCCGTTTGCCATACAGGATCGTGCCATCTTCATGTAACTCTTTTGTTCTGTGGTACCATGAATCCCGCTCGAAAAAAGCTACGCCTTTTTGTGTATTCATAGTTCACCTCCCGAACCTTTTTTCTTGCAATTTACAACCGATTGTATGTCTGTATCTTATTCATTTTTTCTTTCGCCGTCCAATGTGCGATTGAAATTTTAGATTTACGGTGCATCGACTTCTATCGGCATCGTGAAACCGAGGCTGACGGAGATGGCCGTATTAATACGGTTCATTTCCTCGCAGGAAACTTTACCGATGTATTCTTTAACTCGCCTTTTGTCGATAGTCTTGATCTGTTCCAGCATGACCAGCGATTCTTCTTTTAACGCCTCTACTCCGCTAATCAGATAATGAGTAGGCAGCTCACGCTTTTTCAGCCGGCTCGTCAATGGTGCGACAATTAATGTCGGACTGAACAAATTACCAAGATTGTTCTGCAATATGATGACAGGACGCACGCCGCCCTGTTCGGAGCCGATATGCGGATTCAGATCGGCAATATAGATTTCTCCCCGCCTAAAACTTCTTTCTTTCATTGTTCATACCTCCTATGTAAGAGCCGGCAGGAGAGTAAACTCCTGCCAGCAAAACATTACTTTCTATGATTTCTCCGTATTTGTCCCTGACTCCCCCGGCAGACGGGAATCTATCAAACGGCAAGCAGCGTACTTGCTCCACGGGTTTTTCACCCCAGCTGTGAGTTTCACAGAGCCGCCCCCATTGCGTGATCCTGCCTTGCAGGGCTGTGGCTGGACGGGAGTATCATTGTCCTCGTTGACGGTCTTGGCGCGCGGCAGGAGCTGCCTGCCGTTTACTGCCGGATATTTCTCGCTTACAGCATTGTAATAGGCGTACCCGCAGACGGCGCTTATACGGATTTGTAATATCAAAGAGAATGTATCTGATAGACTGCATATGAAGTTGTCAAGGATCTTGCGGAGAATAAATCGTATGCGGTCGTTTGCACAAACCCATTTTGCTCTCCTATGTGGTAGGCAGGAGTATAGGCAAAAATGTGCAAGTTTTTTTATCTTTTCAAGAAGTTTTTTATCCTTCCAATCCTCCTTGTAATGACGGTTCTGTCTACGCCCAGGATTTTGGCAATCTCTGCGTGAGTTTTTCCATCTGCAATATACATAGTCAGAAGCTCAATGTCTGCCTTGCTCATAGACTTTATCTTACGAGCCAGATTCTCACTCTCCAATTTTTCAATCCAGTCATATCGTTCGTTAGCAAAGTATTCTTCCTCGTCATAACAGGACAGTCTGTCTGTAAATCTTTTGCAGAGAGAGTTTTCTCCGCAGTCCGCTACTTCACGGTCATCAAGGTACTGATTATGAATGCAGAAAATCCGCTCCTGTTTGAACATTTCCCAGTCGAATGCTTTCATTGCCTTTATAGATGCTTCGTTCATGCCGGCTCGCCTGTATTCAGCCTCCAGCTTCTCCCATGTTCTGATGTATTTTATCTTTTCACTTTGATAATTGAATTTCATGTCGTGCCTCCTGATTTCAAATCGTTTCGTTCGTTTGAAGTCAGAAGTCACGGACATTTTGCCTGATCCGGCTGCCATTTCCTGTTCACTGCCGCTCCTTTCCGAGCTGCAAACATAAGCAACCTGTCTCAATTTCAGGCAACAAAAAAGCCTCGCAAAACATGTCCTAAACAGGATTTCTTATGTTTTGCAAGGCTCTTGATGATTCTTAAGTCAAATTCAGACCTTTGACAAACTCTTGGACTGCGATGTCCGCTCTAAGGGCTCTTCCCAGTTTGCAGATTCTTCGCCATCCTCAATATTCAATTTTATTTTTCTCTCGCGCTGTACTTGAAGTCTGATTCTCTGACGCTCAGCGTACAGTCCACATGCTGTACCGTAAGACGGCTGCCGCATTTGGGACATTGTACATCTATTACGCAGCCGCTTTGCGACTGGCTCCTGAACAGAAGCTTTCCGCATACCGGACAGGAGATAAAATATTGCCCTTTTGACATTTTGTCACCTCCCAAAGATAATCAACTTATCTTACAGGGGAAGCCTCATCATCCCATCTTCATTTCCATCGCCGTCATAGACCATTACCCCTAAATGGTCGTCTTCGCACGCCAGCTCCATACGCGTTCCTTTTTTTACATTTAGATGGACGCGAAATTCAGCGCGGTTTCCAACAAGTTCGTATATGAAATAGCTTTCCCCACTGTCACTTGCCTTCAGGCCATATTGCCTGCCTTTGCATATTGCCACGGAATCGAAAATCGTTTCCGTTTTCTCTTTATGACTTCCGCTGTTCATTTCAATCACCTCTCATTGTTCTGCTTGGACTACTAAAGGTCCTTAATTACTTTTACCGCCACGCCCTGAATTGCGCAGTGATCGACATAAATATCGTCCATCTCCTGATTTTCCGGGTGAAGGACAATTCTCCGATGAGCATCATCTCGGTAATATCGTTTCAGCGTTGCTTCATCGCCGACAAGGGCAACGACAATATCGCCCTGATTGGCTACAGGCGTTTTGCGAATCACCACCAGATCTCCGGGAGCTATTCCGGCGTCGATCATGGACTCGCCTCTGGCTCGCAGGATATAGAATTCGCCCTGTCCAAACATACTCTCAGGGAGGGAAACATACTCTTCGACATTTTCTTCCGCAAAGTTGGGAAGCCCGCACGCAATACCTCCGAGCACAGCGGCCCTGATCATACCCGGACGAGAACGCTCTATAACGCTTGTGCGAATGTTCTTGCCATCGTAGGAAATCATTCCTCTGCGATCCATTTCCACCAGATAACTGTAAGCGGTTGTTCTGCCGATTTGCAGCGCCGTGGAAATCTTTGATGTGGTAGGAGACTGTCCGTGATCCAGATAGTACCTTTCTGCATATTCTTTAATTTTTTCCATCAGTTCGATACTTTTTGCCCTCATGGCTGCCTCCGTTTCTATCGCGAACATTTTGTTCTTGATAGCTTTATTATACGCCTGCTTTGATAAAGCGCAAGAGGTTTTTTACGGCAAAGAAAAAGATGGGGAAATTGCTCCCCATCTCATCAGGGCTTCTATTCAAACTCCCTCAGCCGTTCGACCAGAGATTTGCCTTTTATCATTCTTGCATGGATAAACATCGGCAGGACTGCGCAGACTGTCAATACCAAAATCAGCGCGGCTGCAAGCCACATAAACGGCAGTTTGAATGGCGCTCCCATGTAGTTCATCGCCTGAAAGCAGCCATAGGTTACCGCCGTGCCGGCAGTTGCCGTAATCAGAATAGCTCCTGCGCCGTACAGCAGACCTTCTCGCATCAGCAGTTTTCTTGTCTGTTTCCGGGACATTCCGAGGCTTTCCATGATAGCTATACTTAGTCTGCGGTTCTGTATATTGCAGGTCATGGTATTGATATAATTCAAAAGACCGACAAACAGAAGGAGCAGTGAGATCGCTATGCCCACCTGCATCATCTCTTTTTGCGAAGCCTGAACAGACTCCATATTTTCCAGCTTCGAGTCAATGTAGAAATCATCAAAATATGGACTATCCGAAAGCAGCGCCATGATATTTTCTTCCGTTCCTTCATCGAAACGCTCGGCATAGCAGATATTCAGCCCCAGAATTACCGGTTCCGAAGAGAGTTCCCGCAAAAGACTGCTGCTTACAATCAAAGTCGGACCCATATTTCTGGTACCGCCGTAATACGGCTCATAGCTGACAGCGCTGATCGTCAGTTCTATCCTCTTTCCGGCTGCTTCTATTTCTACCGGCTCGTTTCTCCAGGTTTCTTCCGGCAAGGTAAATCCCGGATAAAGCATGACCGCTGTTTTGCCGTCCATAAACTCCTCAGTGTTCACGACATCACCAAGAGATGAATTAAGATAGGCAAATTCCTCCTCGTCAATGCCTTTCAGCATACTGTACCAGGTATCAGGCTCGGCTGCATACTTTTTCCATTCTTCTTCATAGGAAGTGTAGGGAACATAGTCGGTGTATTCCCGGATATATTTTTGCATAAATCCTTCCGAAGGTATGGTCACGGGCAAGCCTTCCATGATATTTACCTTTTCCACGCCTTTCATGCTGTCGATGGTCTGCACAGTTTTTTTCGTAAACACCGATTTCAGAGAATCCATTTTCTCCGTTGTCGTATCGTTTCTAACCGTCAGATCACTGTCCAGATAATTATCTGCCACGGTTCTCTCTCCCTGACTTTGAATAATCGTTGTCATACCGTAAAATACCGATAAGCTGATCGCCAGAGAGAGGAAAACAACGGCTGACCGTTTTCTGTTTTTTCCAAGCTGCTTCCATGCCAGAGAAAAGTAAACGCTGTTTCTCTGCGGCCTTATGCGCTTTTCCTCTTTCCTTACATTTCTCGCTTTACCGACTTCATCTTTTTCCGGCTGATAGCCGCAGGCTTCCTGCGGCGTTACCCGGCAAGCCATAGAAAGCGGCGTCTTCATGCCGCACAACACGGCTGCTGTGGAGGCGCAAACGGTAATGAGAAGCACGGCAGGAGAAAAACTAAACTGTATATTTTCCGCTGCGATTCCCAAAGCGGAAAGTACTCGCGGAATAAAAATCCATATGCCGGCGGTGCCAAGGAGAATGCCGATTCCCGTGCCAATGACAGCAATCCATTTCATCTGCCGGCTTACATATGCCTTCAACTGTTTTTTCGTCATGCCAAGCGCCTGCAAAAGACCGTAGTATCTGACTCTTCCGGCTACGGAAAGGTACAGGATATTATAGATCAACAGGTACGCGCTCAGACAGATGATAAGGCACAGACCGATGATGCCCAGCAGCACTTTCCATGAGTTTTCGATATATCCAATAGGCTGAAAGGACTGTCTGTCTGACAGGTGCAGTCCGGTTTCGATCTCATCAATCGTTTGTGGCAGGACGAAATTACTGCCGAGTTTTATGCAAAGCGAGCCCTGTGCAGAGAGGTCGTAGCCCGTTTTCTCATAAAATGCCTTTGAGACATAAATCGGTGATGTGTCGCCAAATCCGTCCCAGATTCCGCTGATGACGAAGTCCCCGCTGTGTATGCCGCGGTTATCTTCATAAGTCATCGCAAAGCTGTCTCCGATGTCATACCCTTTGAGTCCGCACCTTTCCAGCGCGTTCTCTGTCACCAGAAGTTCGTTATACTTTTCCGGGTAATGTCCTCTAAACTCGGTTCTCGCCGGAAGCTGCTGCTTTTCCCAGAAGGTTTCATCGCACCACAAAAGCCCGGTGTCTGCTGTCTCATCAAGATTCGTGCTGCGCACATATCCGGCATAAGTCTGGATACCCACAGATTCCACTCTGTCATTGTCCAGCAGAAACTCCCGCTGCTCTCTGGTAAAACCGTTTGCCAGCACTATATCATATTCCGCTCCATAAAGGCGGGTATTTTGCAGGCGGCTCAGTTTGAACCATGCCTCTCCGGCAGTAAATACGCTGAACAAAAGGAAAGAGGCCAGTATAACGGAGAAGAGCAGAATCGCAAATTTTCCCTTTTCGTGCTTTACACCGTTTGCTGCCAGTCTGCTGATGACCGCCTGATTGTTATTCGGCAGCATGGAAATCACTTCCTTTCAGCACTTTACCGTCGCCCATCTGAATAATCCGATCAGCCAGCTGCGCAATATCCTGATCATGAGTGACGAGAATAACCGTCTGCTGGTATCTGGCGGCCAGAACCTTAATCAAACCGATAACATCATGGCTGGTTGCCGTATCAAGATTTCCCGTCGGTTCATCGGCCAGAATGATTGCCGGCTTCATGGCCAAAGCTCTCGCAATAGCTACTCTCTGCTGCTGCCCGCCGGAAAGCATGGACGGCAGCATGGCTTTCTTCTCTTCAATGTCAAGAACTTTCAGTAAATCATCAATCAGGTCTCTATCGATGACTGCTCCGTCCAGTTCCTGTGGAAAGGTGATATTGTCGTAGACATTTAGATCCGGAATCAGATTGTATTGCTGAAAGATAAAGCCAGCTTTTCTCCTGCGAAACACCGCCAGCTGCTCATCATTCATCATGGAAAGGTCTTCTTCGTCTACGATTACGCGGCCTTCCGTCGGTACATCAAGGCCGCCCAGCATGTGCAGCAGGGTACTTTTGCCGCTGCCGGATTTTCCGATCACAGACACAAATTCCCGCTCCCGGATTTCCAGATCAACGCCGTCAAGGGCTTTCACCACCGTGCCGCCAACCGGATAATATTTTTTTAGTCCTTCTGTCCTTACGATTATCTTTTTCATCGTCTTACCTCCTGATAATTCTATCGTAAGACAGAATTATCACAGACCAGTCACAAAAAGAAAAAATCACAGAACTGTGACTTTCTCTATTCTGCCGGCAGATTGATGGTAAAGGTACTGCCTTTGCCGGCCTCTGCCTGAAGTTCTATATATCCGCCTTGCATCTGCACGATTTTTCTTGCTAAATAGAGTCCGATGCCGATGCCTTCCTGATCGTGTACCTCCGGCTCCCGGTAGAAGCGTGCAAAAACCGCACCCTGTCTTTCAACGGCAATCCCTTTACCGGTATCGCTGACAATCATCTGCACAAATGCAGCGCCTTTTTTCACCGCGATCTTTACACTGCCGCCGGCCGGCGTATATTTCACGGCGTTGTCCAGCAGGTTATACAGGGCTTCCGCCGTCCATTTACGGTCATGGCAGACTCGCAGTTTATCATCGTAGTCAATGGAAAGCTCAATCTGTTTTTTCTCAGCTTTCGGTATCACTGTACTGATGGCGTCTGCCAAAGTCTCAGACATAGGCGCATCCGTCTTCTGTATCCTGATCGTGCCCGTCTCCAGCCGCGAGATCTTTATCATGCTCTGAAAGAGGAAGTCCAGCTTGTCGATCTGTCCGTCCATCTTGTGCAAAATATCCCGCTCTTTTCCGCTATCGTATTCTGCTTCGAGCTTTTCAAGATACAGGCGGATGTTGGTCATCGGCGTTCTGACTTGATGGGATATATCCGAAACCAGTTCTTTCAGCTTTTCTTTTTCTTCATGAATCTCTCGATTCTTATGACTGTACATATCGGAAAGTCGTTTCAGTTTGCTTTGGGTTTTTCCCAAAAGATCGTCGCCTATCGTCTCTGCCTGAATCGGTTTTTCCTTTAGCATATCGCTTATCATCTGCTCCAGTCGGTCTGTGTATTCATATATTTCTTTTCTGAGCCGTCTTTGCCGCAAAAGCAGCCACAATGTAGTGGCCGCCAACGCGAAAAAAGCGGCATAAAACCAGAAGTTCATTTCCATAAATATCCCATCCCATAAACATTGGTGATATATGTATGCTGTTCATCTTCCAGCTTTTTGCGTAATCTGTTAATGTTTACCGCCAGCGTATGCTTGTCCAGAAACTGCGATCCTTCATCCCAAAGTGCATCGAGCAAAGACTGATAGGTCAGTAGCCGTCCTCGATTTTCAATAAATTTTTTCACTATCCGCTGCTCAGTAGGGGTGAGTTGGAAGTATTCCTGGTCTCTTTCCGCAACGCCACGCTCCAGATCAACACGCAAAAAGCCATCGTCATAGACTGTTTTCTCTTTGTTTTCCCGCGCGAGGATCAGGGATACCTTTTTCAGAAGGACTTTCATGGAAAAAGGCTTTGTTACATAGTCTTCTGCTCCGGAATCGTACCCGCAAAGCTGGTCTTCTTCCAAATCTCTGGCGGATAGAAACAGCACCGGCGTGCCGGTCTTCTGCCGCAGCCACCGGCAATAGGTAAAGCCGTCGCCGTCCGGCAGATTGACATCCAGGACGGCCAGGTCAAAGGCGCTTTCTTCTATTATATCTTTGCCTTCTCGAATGGAAGACGCAGCGAAAACGCGGTATCCTGCCTCTTGAAGCGACTGCCGTATGGTGTCTCTCAGTTCCTGATCATCTTCAAGCACGAAAATATTCTGCATAATTAGTCCTCATCGTTTTATTCGCTTATTTTTTAGCATTGATTGCTTTTTCTTTGGTGTTAATTCTATTTCCAAATATGATTATTTTTCTGGCTTTGCACTTATATAGCTTTTAATCGCATTTATAAACTCTTCACCACATTTAGAATATGTCCTCTCGCCAAGGCCTTTTAAAGATATAAATTCTTCTTTGTTCTGTGGCTTATATGTTGCCATGCTGACAAGTGCCCTATTTGTTACCATTACTGGAAAACTATTGTTTTGTCGAAACCATTTCAGATATTTCAATAGTTCCTCGTCCGTCAGTATTCTGCCTTCTTCATTTGTCAACAGTTTGAATCCATCTTTTTCAATATAATGCTCTTTATCGCTTGGTTCTTTATGATATGAGATCTTGGCATTACCTGCTTCGCCATCTTGAAATATATGCTTAAAAATAAGATTATTATCGTTATCTATTATTTCATATTCTGCTGACTTATCGTAAATTCCCATTTTTAACATGTCATCCCTATGTGCTTTCATTTTTTCTATCAAATATGCTTTACTTTTGGAAACATTCAATGGCACGCCATCATACATTAAAGTAAGCTGTCCATCTTTAGGAAAAGGTATATCGTATTTATACATATTACTTTTCTCCTTGTGCTTTAATTAAATAGGATTGCAGACTTTTCTCGCAGCCGTTCTTTTCATAAAATGGCTCAAGCCCCGGCTGTGCGCCGAAATACAGCATGGTCGGCGTATGTTC
>JABLTR010005938.1_pt1 | contig 17858 bp, 18 predicted proteins | sample 7160071 | NCBI WGS metagenome assembly JABLTR01 (sample SAMN14651230, study PRJNA627086) | human gut metagenome | isolation source: feces | host: Homo sapiens
GGGAAGCAGTTTCAACAGCTGTAATGGAGGCCGCAAGAAAAAGCGGAGCTGCCAGAAAATAATAAAATAATTTGTTAAACCAAACGACCCGGCTGCTTAACATATTTAAACAACCGGGTCGTAATCACAAACACAGCTTTTCGTTCTGCTGTGTCATTTATTCAATTTTATGTCAAATGACAAATTTTCTTACCTGATCGGGAACAGCTGATAAAGGCGCGCTGTAAATTAAAGTAAAGTCAACATTATAGTCATTTGAAATTCTTTCGAGGATCTCACATAAGTTCTCAACATCCTCTGAATTAATTGATTTGATTATATTATTCAAACCGTCAACAAATATTTTCTGAATATCTCCATTCTGGGAGAGAATTCCATAAATGAATCCTATGAAAACTTCATAGTCACAAATTTTAAACATCGATGTCTCGACAAATCTTATACCATAGTGCAAATCGTATATGTGTCTGTTGTCATCATCAATAAATACAACATTACCGTCAATGGTTTTGGAAGCCTCATTTGCCATTTCAATGAGTCTTTTAGTTTTACCCTGTCCTTTTTCACCTGCAAGAATCTGAATCATGGTAATTCCCCCTTTATTTGTTGTGGTATTATATTAATTTTTTCTATACTCTTATAATTCTTTAAAAAATCCGTAAATCCTTCTTCATGGTGTCTAAAATAATTTACATATTTTCGCAGTAAATTTTGTTGAACATATATCTATACATTTGTTTTATTCAGCAATTTTTACTATTAATCACATACATAATCAAACCAGTCCCATTCAGCAGCGGCAATATCCCTGGCAGTCATTTCCGCCGGCGGCTCCAAAAGTCCAAATATAGTCACAAAATCATGGTAGAGTTCTCCCTCGATAACGGCATCTCCAGTTATCGTATAAGTATTTTCCTCATTTTCAACGGTTTCTATGTATTTGCCTATGAGCATCACATCTTCGCCCTCAAGCTCTATCTTATTGTATTCACGCTCAATATCTTCATCTGTAAAATCAAATCTCATATAAGCACCTCCATTAATTAAATTTTACCATCTGCCATGGATTTATACAATATCAAAAATTATAAGCTTATCCAAATTAAATATATTGTACTTATCAAAAAAAATGATATACTTATTTAGTACCTGTCATAATTCAGGCTTAATCATTTCTTTGGAGGACTTTTAATGAACTATATTGTTTTTGATCTCGAATTTAATCAGTCCTTTGACTTCAAAACAGGTTCCTCTACAGCCAGTAATCCGGAATGTCCCTTTGAGATAATCCAGATCGGAGCCGTTAAATTAAATTCAAATCTTGAGACCGCTGGATATTTTAATTATTATGTCAAGCCGGTCATATATAAAAGAATACATCCCTATGTAGAAAAAATAACCGGCATATCCCAGGAGACCTTGAACGGCGGACATTCTTTCGCTGAAGTTTATGACGCTCTATGTGAATTTGCCCACCCTGCTGAGGACATTTTCTGTTCATGGGGGAGCGACGATATCAAATCGCTTTACAGAAATATAAGATATCATAAGCTCAAAGCTTCTAAGATACCAGACAGATATATGAATATTCAAAGCTTTGCCACATCATATCTTAAATATGAGCCCGGAAGGTCCATAGGCCTTAAAAACGCGGTGGAACTTCTCAACATAAAAGTGACATCTGACTTTCATAATGCGCTTAATGATGCCGTATATACAGCCGAAGTGTTCAAAATAGTCAAGCCTGACGTCCTTGTCACTGAGCGTTTTAAGGCTTCTGATATAAAATCCGGAAAAACAAAATCTAAACAGAGCAGAATAAATACTAAACTTCTTTTCAAATATTTTACCCAGTCTCTGGAGCGCGAACTTACACCAGAGGAAAAAGCCATAATAAAAACAGCATATAAATTTGGCCGCAATAATACTTATGATGTATAAAATTTATATTTAATTTTGTATAATCTGACATTATTGAGTCCTTAAAGTGTATTTTCACCAAAAACACTTGTCTTTTTACCACCTTTATGATATAGTATCCTTTGTCTTTGCAATATAGACACTCTGGAGAGTCTCCTTAATGGAGCGCCGAAGGTGTACAGCGTTTTTTACGCTTATCTCTCAGGCAAAAGGACAGGGGCGCAATATGCTGCAAATGTTCTACTCTTTGGAGAGCTTACGCAAACGCGTAAGCTCTTATTTTTATACTTTAAAAAAAGGAATAAATAAAAGGGGTAAAGAAAATGGAAAGTATTTTACAGTTTGTTAAGTCGGCCAATGATATCATGTGGAATTCACTGCTGCTCATAATTTTGTGCGGTACAGGAATCTACTATACGTTCAGGCTCAGATTCATTCAGGTAAGAAAATTCGGTGAAGCCTTTAAGCTCGTATTCAGCAACATAAAGCTTAAGGGTGCTAAGAGCAAAAATGGTGAAATGAGCTCTTTTCAAGCACTGGCAACGGCCATAGCTGCCCAGGTCGGAACAGGAAACCTTACCGGTGCAGCAACAGCCCTTATCGGAGGCGGTCCTGGAGCCATATTCTGGATGTGGCTGAGCGCCTTCTTCGGAATGGCTACAATATACGCTGAGGCCACCCTCGCCCAGGAATATAAAGTCGTTAAAAACGGTGAGACCAACGGTGGTCCTGTTTATTACATAAGACAGGCGTTTAAAGGAAAGTTTGGAAGATTCCTCGCTGTGCTTTTTGCCATATTTATCGTGCTTGCACTCGGTTTTATGGGAAATATGGTACAGTCAAATTCAATCGGTGCTGCATTCTCATCTGTATTTGAATCAAGGAACATAAATATTCCTCCCGTTGCAGTAGGCATTTTTATCGCTGTCATAGCAGCCTTCATATTCATCGGCGGAACTTCAAGACTTGCTTCAGTCGTTGAGAAGATCGTTCCTTTAATGGCCTGCGTTTATATCGTAGGAAGCCTTGTACTCATATTCATGCACGCCGGACAGATACCTTCAGCCTTTGCTATGATAATAAAAGCGGCTTTTGAGCCCAAAGCTGTACTTGGAGCAGCAGCTGGTATCACCGTAAAAGAGGCCATAAGATATGGTGTTGCCAGAGGTCTTTTCTCCAATGAAGCCGGTATGGGTTCCACACCTCACGCACACGCAAGGGCCGTTGTCAAAAATCCCCACGAACAGGGTCTTACAGCTATGATGGGCGTGTTCATCGACACATTCATCATACTTAACCTCACTGTTTTCTCTGTTCTTACAACGGGAGCTATGTCAAGCGGAAAAGACGGCATCGCCCTTACACAGTATGCGTTTATACAGGGCTTTGGAAGTTTTGGAGATATATTTATAGCTATCTGTCTTTTCTTCTTTGCCTTTTCAACAATACTTGGCTGGCATTTCTTCGGCAAGATAAATGTTGATTATCTTTTTGGAAAAAAATTCGAAAAGTTATATTCTCTTATCGTGGTAATATTTATCGTAATCGGTTCTACCCTTAAGCTCGATCTTGTATGGCAGCTTTCGGACTTCTTTAATGGACTTATGGTAATACCCAATGCCCTGGCACTCCTTGCCCTCAGTGGTGTAGTAGTAAAAATATGCAGAGAATTTTCAAATAAATAATAAAAAAGACGGACTAAAAAGTCCGTCTTTTTTTATCCGAATTTTATCCCTTGATATGATTTGCAAAATACTTTTTAAGTATTTCAAGGCTCTCCTCTCTCATTACTCCTGAAGTCACTTCCGGCTTAAATGGAGAGTTATCAAATACCATCCTGCTGCATTCGCATCCATCCTCATGTAATATCTCACTTAGATCTGTATTGCTGGCTCCATAAACAAGTCTGCCAAGTTTTACCCATACCAGCGCTCCAGAGCACATAAAGCATGGTTCACAGCTGGAATAAAGTGTATATTCGCTCAGATCGGTTATATGTGTCTCTGCGCAGAAACGTCTTATAAGTCCCGCTTCTGCGTGAAATGTGGGGTCCGTTGCTGAATATATCTGGTTTTCATTGGTGTATACTATTTCTCCGTCCTTTACAAGTACAGCTCCAAACGGTTCATTGCCATGCTCCACAGCCTTCGCCGAAAGCTCTATGGCTATTTTCATAAAATCTTCATCTTTATACATTATGTTCTCCCCTTATTCTTTTATATCTGTCATTGTACCATAATTATCATCTATTGAAAACAACACCCGTATTTGATCCAAAAGACTTTATACACGCAAAAACGGTATGGAATACATCCATACCGTCTCAAATTTCTCTTTTTCCTGTTTATTTGATATAAACGATCCTGTCTTTTACAAGTGAGTTCTTTATCTGAAGTTCCTGGGCGCCCTCAGCTATGGAACGTATGGAAGTATCCCACCAGGTAGTATCTGTGTCATTCTCACCGTATGCATATACAACAGGTGTTTCCTTTACGGACATGTCCTTATCCGTTACGGTAAATGATACCTTTCCGCTGTTATCTTCCTTAAATGATATTCTTACGGGCACATATGTGTAATCAGTTGCTGTTATCATAACAGCCTGTTTTCCGCCATATACTCCCCATTTACATTCGATGGGTTTGCTGTGGTCATAGGCTATGTCAAATACTCCACTGGCATCATCACTGTAATCAACTGGTATTATGAGCATTCCATCGTCACCAACAAAGAGCTTCTCATATTCATCGTTTGTCCTGTCAAATACAAAAAGTCCGTTATCAGTCTCGATGCTCCTCTGGTTTTCTTCGATCTCTTTTAATATATCTTTATAATAGAGTCCTTTTTCCTTGAGCATATCATTAAATGTTGTAAGTGCCTTTTCCTTTGAGTCAACAACACGCACATTTATATATGTCCTATAATATCCTGTTGAGGAAAATCCCTTATAATAAAGGGTTATTCCGGCTGTTCCCCTTTCATTTGAATGTATGAAAAGAGCCTTCTTTCCCTCATAATATCCCTTTGTATACTCGCATACATTTTCCTTATCCTCATCCATATCAACTACTATTTCAAGATTTGGATCACAGTTTATGGGGATAACTATATCCTCATCAGGCTTCATATATACTGTCTTGAGCTCAGCCTCAGGCGCCTCAGAATAATCATTGTTATAGTTTGCCTTTGCGGCTGTGGCAGAATATACCGAAACAGTCTTTGTCATCTCATTCCATGTAACATCGATATCAAGCCCGTCTGAAAGCGCTCTCAAGGGCACATATGCATAGTCATCAACTATCATTGGTGCCACCTGTATATCTTTTATTTTGTCATTTACTATCATGGATCTTACGCCTTCGGTAAATTTGATGGTATCAGCTCCATCTTTTATAGTGGCAGTCCTTGTGTCGCTGTCCCAGTAAACCTGGCAGCCCAGTTTTTCCACAATGAACCTAAGAGGTATCATAGTATACCCATCAGTTGTTATGGCTGATGCATCATAAATCTCCTCGCCGTTTACAAATATCCTTGAATCTGAATCAACTGCTTCGCCCGCATATACTGAAACCGACATAAGAGCCGCAGCTCCTGTGGTGATAAATAACTTTCCAAAATTTTTCATATTATACCCTCCTGACGGTATTAATCCGCGAAATACCTATAAATAAATATTAATACATTTTTCCTGATTATTCAAGAAAATAAAGCCTCTAAAAATAAATTTCGGAATAAAAATTTATCTGTTTACAAATTCTTACAAAACCAGCCGTATGGTTATTTTTAATGCAGGATCCCACAATGAAAAAGAGCGGCTGGACCGCTCTTATATTTTATGTCAGGCTAATTTTATTTAACCTTGATCTGGCACATTTTCATTGTCTCCAAAGCAGCCTCATGGGTATTGGGCGTAACTCCGGCACAGCAGGAAGAATCAACTGATATCTCAACTTCAGGCATTTTTGCCTTAAAGAGTATGGCGTTTGATACGACGCATATATCAGTACATAATCCGATAACTTCTATCTCAATTGGATTTATATCATTCCTTGCAAAAAGCATATCAGCAAGGTCAGTACTGCCGAATGTGGGTTTGTCGATGATTTTGGCCTCTGAGAGCGCCTCAGCCACCCTGCTTTCTAGCATCCAGCCATGGGTATCCTTTACACAGTGGACCACAGGCAGATTTTTGCCTTCGCTGGTCTCAAGATAATTTTCATAATGGGTATCCCTTGTGGCATAGATGTTTTTGGGATCATACTCCTTTATTTTTTTGATGACATTATCAACTATGCCCTCTGCTTCCTTCGTACCAAGCGCTCCATCGATAAAATCATTCTGCATATCAACAACTACAAGTACTTTTTCCTTTTCCATAAATATTATCTCCGATTCTATAATTTCTTGAGAATAGTATCACTATATACATAAAATGTCAATAATCTGCTCATTTTATAATATCAAATTTTCATTGTGATATATTTGATTTAAGGTTATAATATATAAAAAGGCTGAAAGGAGAATTGAATATGAATCCCTATAATCTTGATATAACCAGAATCGTAAAATATGTCTGTCTCACATCCATAGCCATAGTAGGAATTATCTTCGGATGCCATACTTTCCAGAAAATGTTTGAAGTCCAGGCCGCCCTTGAATATGATAAGAGCTGGTCAGATGAGGACTGAAAAAAGGATATACAAAGTATATCCTTTTTTTATTATCTGAATTATCTGAAATTAGGTTCTCTCTTTTCCATAAATGCCTTTGTGCCTTCAACGGCGTCCGGCTGGGTGAATGCTGCCGCAAACATATCCTTTTCTATCTCAAGGCCGTTTGTCATATCCGTATCGCATCCCCTGTTTATGGCAGCCTTAGCGCAGGCTACGGCAGATGCAGATTTTGAAAGTATGAGTTTCATCATATTTTCCGCCTCATCCATAAGCTTATCCGCCTCTGTTACCTTATTTACGAGACCTATCCTTAAGGCTTCATCAGCCTTTACCTGTCTTCCGGTAAATATGAGCTCCTTTGCTATGCCGCTTCCCACAGTCCTTGTGAGCCTCTGTGTGCCTCCAAAGCAGGGTATAAGTCCAAGGTTCACCTCGGGCTGGCCAAATACAGCCTTTTCTGATGCTATCCTTATGTCGCAGGCAAGGGCTACTTCACATCCTCCGCCCAGGGCATAGCCATTTACTGCAGCTATTACCGGCTTTTCAAGGTTTTCTATGGCATCACAGGCAGCCTGTCCCCTTTTTGAGGCCAGTCGTCCATTGGCAGCTGTAAAATCACTGAATTCGCTTATATCAGCTCCGGCAATGAATGCCCTGCCCTTTGATGAAATTATTACTCCCTTTATGCTCTCATCAGCGGCTATCCTCTCCATGACCGTGACGATCTCCCCAAGGGTCTCCACATTAAGGGCATTAAGTGCCTTTTCCCTGTTCATGTAAAGGAACGCTATTGAATCCCTCTCTTCTCCGGAGATATTTTTGATCCCCTCCATCACCTTTTCAATCATAATTTATTCCTCCCCATATTTAAATTATAATTATATATACAAATGGTATGGTCACAAGACAAAGCAGTGTAGATATAAATATATACTTCGACGCCAGAACATCGTCTCCTCCAAATTCCTTGGCAAACAGCGCGCAGAAACTTGCCGTAGGTATGGCAGCTCCCACAACAAGAGTATTGAGGAACATCTGGTCATCTATGAATATCCTTCCTATGTAATATATGGCAAGGGGTATGACTATAAGTCTCATAACGGCTGTCACATATACTCTCCAGTCCGCAAGTATCTCTTTAGGATTGTTTTTTGTCAATGTGGCGCCTATGTATATCATGGCCATGGGTGTCGTAAGATTGGCAAGTCCGGTGAGGGTATCAGTTATGGGCTGAGGCGGGTGGACATTTAAAAGAGCCAGGATAAGACCTCCAAGAAGAGCATAGTTTACAGGCATTTTTGACATCTTTTCAGCCATAAGCCTGAAGCCGCCCTTTCCAGGTGTCTGAGTCCCGAATTTCGATATGGTGAGCATTCCTATGGTGTATACGGAAATACTGCAGGCAAGGTTTCCAAAGGATGCGTTCATAAGGACCTGGTCTCCAAGGATGGATGTAAGGACCGGTATTCCTATGAATGTATAGTTGGGAAATGTTACGGCAAAGGCTGTAACTCCTGTTTCTTCCCTCTTTAATCTCATGAGTTTTGCTGTCAGGTATCCAACGGGAGTAGATAAGATATATATGGCAAAGCTAATCAACAGCATGGCAATTCCCTGGGATATCATATTTCTGTCAAATGATGTCAGGAAAATATTTAATATCAGTGCCGGCAGTGATATGAAAAGCAAAAGTTTTACTATGCCGTCTGAAAATTCGTCACTCAGTATTTTCAGTTTTCTGGCGGCATAACCTATGGCTATATATATAGTAAGAATAACGAGTTTGCTCATTATTGTAAAAAACAGTTCCAAAATCTATCCCCCCAAAACTACGATATTATTCAATATAGCACATCGAATTATTCAATACAAGCATAAGCTATTGACTTTCGACATTATCGGCATTATACTGTTATCAGTTTTAGGGCGAGGCGAAATTCCTCACCGGCGGTAATAAGCAGGTCAATAAACGATGCTTGAGTCCGAGAGCTTTCTTAGCTGATTTGGGTCAGATCCCCGAACCGACGGTATAGTCCGGATAAAGGAACTATGATATATGTTCTGTCTTTTTTGCGTGTCCTAAAACCTCTGGGCACGTTTTTTAATGTCCTAAACATAATTTTACAGCATAATTTCAGGAGGAATTAAAAATGGAACGTTCATCTCAATTAAGAAAACTTACAACAATGGGTATGATGGCTGCGGTTTCTATAATCCTTGTGTATCTTATACACTTCCCTATTTTCCCGGCAGCGTCATTCCTTGAATATGACCCGGCGGATATCCCCATATTCATATGCACCTTCCTTTACGGCCCTTTGAGCGGCTTTGTACTTACTGTCATCGTCGCATTCATTCAGGGATTTACCGTAAGCTCACAGAGCGGCATAATCGGTGTTATGATGCATATTTTCGCCACAGGATTTTTCACCATCGTTGCCGGAAACATTTATAAGAGAAACAGAAGCAAAAAAACAGCTGTTTTATCCCTTGTAATTGGCTCGATAGTTATGGTCATCATGATGTGCATCTGGAACATCGTATTTACACCTCTTTTTATGGGTACACCCAGAGAAGCCGTTCTGAAAATGATCGTGCCTATAATCATACCTTTCAATGTCATAAAGGCCGGTGTTAACTCATTCGTAACATTCCTTATATATAAAAAGATCGCTAACCACATTCCCCATGGAGAAGAAGTTTATGCGACTATCAAAAAGGAAAAAGAAAGCAAAAATGATGAGATAAAAGAAAGCAAAAACGATGAGGTCAAAGAAGCCTCAGCCGAAAATGCTGAATAATATAAACAGCAAAACCTCTCCGAAAAATTCGGAGAGGTTTTTTTGTATTATTTAGCTGATATAAGTTTTTTAAGGGCTGATTCCAGTCCATTTACACTGAGGGGATACATATCAAATTCATCCATAAGTATGCCCAGAGTCTCCTTCCAGTAGTTTCCAGGCATATAGTTCATACTTCCAGGATTCAGCCATACAATATGCTTGAACCTGGCCTTTACTTTCCTGAACCAGTCCAGGCCGCTTTCTTCTCCCATCATACTATAGCTGTAATAATAGGAGCTGGTGCCTAAAAGCTCATAAGGAGCCATGGCCGCGTCTCCAAGTATTATTACTTTATAGTCGCTTCCCAGCGTCCTTAATACCATTTCCGTGTCTATCCATCTTCCAGGCATACATTCGGCATCGGTATAGAGCCTCTCATATATGCTGTTATGGAAATAATATATTTTAAGGTCCTTAAAATGATTTGACTTTCTTACAGCCATAAACAGCTTGCCGCAGAGGTCCCTGTAATAATCCATGGAACCGCCGCTGTCTATGAGCATGAGCACCTTTACCGTATTTCTCCTGGGCCTGTCATATACGAGTTTGAGTTTTCCTGCATTGTTGCATGTCTCATCTATGCTCTCATCCAGGTCAAGTTCCGTTTTGGGCGCGTCTGTCTTTGAAGAAAACTGCCTGAGTTTTCTAAAGGCCATCTGAAACTGCCTGCTGTCAATTATTTTGTCTTCCGTGAAATCTTTGAATCTTCTCTCGCCGGCTACCCTGAATGCCCTCTTATGCACGCTTTCTCCGCCGACCCTTATGCCCTTTGGACTGTTGCCGTTATTTCCGAATACGGACATTCCTCCGGTGCCGACCCAGTATTTTCCGCCGTTATGCTCACTGTCCTGCTCCTCAAGACGTTCCTTGAGCATCTCCTCTATCCTCTTATACTCAAGCCCCATGTTATGAAGAGCGACTTCCTCATCATAATTTCCCGGCGTATCCTTGGGATTATTCAGCCAGTCAAGGAGCTCCTTTGGTATGTCATTAAGAAAATCTATATCCTTGAAAAACTCAAGGAAGGCTCCGTCAAATTTATCAAAGTCAGTCTCACTTTTCACAAGCACAGACCTGCACAGATAATAAAAATTAGTAAAGCTTGAGTAAGCCAGGCCTTTATCCAGGGCTTCATTAAGGGACAGCCATTCATTAAGAGAAACATCCAGGCCCTTTCCCCTCAGAAGATATAAAAATGAATCAAACACTGCTGTTCACTCCTGTTCCTGTCATTCTCTATCATTCTCTGTTATTCTCAATTTATTTAAAGGGGAATGTAGTCCTTTTTTTAGCCATCTCAAGGGCATCTATGTCCTCGTTTTTCTTGAGGATGACTCCCGCAAATGGTATCTCCTTAGTTATTCTCTCAACTGGTATGCCGCTTATGGTAAGAGCCTGTATCCAGTCTATTATTTCAGATGTGCTCGGTTTTTTCTGAATGTCCTTAAGGCTCCTTACATAATAAAAGGCAGCTATGGTCTGATCGATTATATTTTTATCCAGATCAGGATAATGTACTTTTATGATCTCTTTCATAAGCTCCTCGTTGGGGAACTCGATATAGTGGAATATGCATCTTCTTAAAAACGCATCGGGAAGTTCCTTTTCAGCATTGGATGTGATTATTACCACGGGACGTTTCTTAGCCTTTATGGTCTCGCCTGTCTCAGGGATATAAAACTCCATTTTATCCAGCTCCCATAAAAGGTCATTGGGGAATTCCAGGTCAGCCTTATCTATCTCATCTATGAGGAGTATGACCTGTTCATCACTGCTGAAGGCCTCTCCGACCTTTCCAAGATGTACATACTTTTTGATGTCGTCTACGCCTTCTCCGCCAAACTGGCTGTCATAAAGCCTCTGTACAACGTCATAAACATAAAGTCCATCCTGGGCCTTAGTAGTTGATTTTATGTTCCATATAATAAGCCTTTTGCCAAGGGCATTTGCCACCGACTGGGCAAGCATGGTCTTTCCTGTTCCAGGTTCACCCTTTATGAGCAGGGGTTTTTCAAGGGCCATGGCTATGTTAACGGCTCTCATGAGCTCTTCTGAAGCTACATAATCCGTACTTCCTTCAAATTTTGATCTATCAAGTTTATTATCGTTCATTGCGAGTCCTCCGTAGTCTTTACGTTGTCTTTTTTGGGATTTATTCTACATGAGGCTGTCTTTTATGTCAATACCAATAAAATTATTAGTTGGCAGTATCCCTTCAAAAGATAAGGCGGGACATATGGCTGTCCCGCCTTGAAATAAAAATCATCATATCATATTTTTAACTTTCCAGCTCCTGAATTCCCGTACTATGAGGGTCAGGGCAAGTATGAATGTAAGGGTGTCAGCCGATGGAGCAGCAAACAATGCCCCGTCCAGCCCCATTATGCCCGACAGTATGACAGCAAGCGGTATCAGGAAAAACATCTGCCTTGAAAGGGATATGACAAGGGCCTTTACCGGCTTTCCGATTGCCTGGAAAAATGATGCCGTTGCCATGGGCGGACCATATATGAAAAAGGCCATCATATATATCCTTATAAAGTGCTCAGTGAATTCATTATAAAGCTCATTATTATCAACGAACAGCGCTCCGACCTTTCCCGCAAAAATCATATAAAGGGCAAACCATAAAATCGATATGGAAAATGCGGTCATTATGGCCAGCTTATAAGTCTCCTTTACCCTGCTGTACTGTTTGGCGCCATAATTATATCCATTTATGGGCTGTGTTCCCGAGGATACGCCAACGAACATGGAATGGGCAAGCTGATATATTTTCATTACCATTCCATAACAGGACAGGGCTATGTCACTGCCATATATTGTCGCCGCTCCGTATTTTCTCATGAGGTTATTCATAACTATCTGGGTTATAGCGGCACTTATCTGAGTAAAAAAGCTCGGTATGCCAAGGGAAAATATTTCTTTACATACTGCGGCCTTTGGCATAAATATTCTGCGGCTGAAATTAATGTTTTTAAGTCTTGGTATGTAGGAAAGGCACATAATGCCCGATACTATCTGTCCTATAATGGTTGCAGCCGCAGCTCCAACTACTCCCATATTGAACTTCATTATGAAAAGAGCGTCCAGCACCACATTTATTACCGCTCCTATCATCATACATTTCATGGTATATTTAGGGTTTCCGTCCGCCCTTATTATGGCTGTGAATGAAACGCAGAATATCATAAAGGGAAGTCCGGCAAGGATTATCCTTGAATAGCTCATGGCTGAGGCATATACCGTGTCAGTAGCACCAAATAGCAAAACAAGATCACTCAAAAAAATATTTCCAAAAACTAAAACCAGTATGTCAAAGCATATAAGAAGGAAAAAGGCGTTTCCAAAGGCATGGTCTGCCTTTTCCTGTTCCTTTCTTCCCAGGTGCAGGCTGACATTGGCCGCGCATCCGTCTCCTATCAGAAGGGCCGCAGCCATACATATGGTAGTCATGGGAAAGGCTACATTTGTGGCGGCAATGCCAACGACTCCAGCCTTCTGCCCGACAAATATCTGGTCAACTATGTTATATAAGTAGTTGACGATAAGGGTCAGCGCCGTAGGTACTGAAAACTTCAGGAGCAGTTTAGATATGGGTTCATAAGCCAGCGGGTTTCTCTCATTTTCTTTCATAACCATTCTCCTTTCCGAAATAAAAAAGCATCTGAAACAGATGCTCCTGATTTTCAAAAAGGGTACGGAGAACAGCTGTTTCAGCCATCTTCTCCCATCCAGACTTACTGTCGGCTCCAGATTCTGACTGGATTCTGCGAAAACCTCGCTCGCGGGCTTTTACCGCCGGTAGGGTCACTCCCCATTTCCGAAGAATGTTTTTTGTTTGATTTATTTTATTATACAAAATATAAAGGTTTATTTCAACTAAAAGGTCCTACAAATTTAACTTTAATATAAAATCAATAAATTTCATAATCAGTTATTTTATAGGAAATATATTGGCAATGATTTTTTATAATTTTTAACATATTATGTATACTTTGTTTAAGATTTTATCCTATAATATAATTATTACAAAGGAGGGATGATATTATGAAAAAGGAAATTTTATGTACGTTTATAGCTGTTTTGATGTTTGCCTCTTCTGCTTATGCCCAAAATATAAAAATAAGCGTAAACGATAAAAATATTCAGACAGATACATCATCAGAAATAAAGGACGGTACTGTTTTTGTTCCCATAAGTTTTATAGCCGGAGGACTGGGAGCCGATATAAAATGGGAAGATTCAAAGGCAGTGCTCACCATGGGTGATGATACATATATATTTATACCAGGAAGCACCACCGCCTATAAAAATAACAACGCCTATGTGCTTAAAAATGCTGCGTATATATCCAACAGCCGCACCCTTGTGCCCCTTGAGGCAATAAATGAACTTTTGGGCTGCTCTACATACTATGATGATAAGACCGGCCTTATAAAAATAGATTCAGCTGGGGATGATACTGCTGCAGCTTCTATCCCTGAAATAGCCCTTGAAAACCATGCTTCAAACTTTGTTATCCTTCCTGTGAGCTGGAACGGCATCACAAGTGATGCGGATATATATACCGCCGTGCTTGACAGTGATACGGCCGATACGAACATTTACAGGCCCCAGGTCAATGAACTTTTCAAATTTACCTTCAGCGGCTCAGTTCCTGATAAGGTATCCGTAAGTATGACCTATTATGGTGAACGAAACAATGAATACCCGGAAGAATCCGTTCCAGTATTTAAAAACGGAAGCACATTTGAATTCCTTGACCAGCCCATACCGGACTCAGACAGTTCCTGGGGCTCTAGGATATATATAATAAAAGCTGCCTGGGGAGAAAATGTATGCCAGTATGCATTTATAACTGACAACAAGTTTGCTTACTCAGCCTATGAGGACCTTCCCCAGAAGCTTAAAGAGCTCCATGCCATCGACTACTGCATAATCGGCAACTATGTATATTATGTTGTTTTCGGTGGTGAAGAAGGATTCCACAGGATGCTCCTTGACGGAACTGAAGATAAAAGGATATGCGATTTCAGCGGCATTACCTCAAGTTTAAACGGAAGCACAAGGATAGAGCTCCTTCCGCAGGATGACAACAGTATATTATGCGAGATACAGCAAATGCAGGAATATAACGGAGACGGCACCCTCACAGGCCCCTTCCCCATTGATTATTACAGGATAGATCTATCCAACTATAAAATTACTAAACTTGACAAGGCTGACTGATTTACATCCCGGCAGATTTTAACTGCTGGGATTTTTTATATTATCCCGTTTTTCAGCCTTTCTGAACTTTTGGTTTTTTCCATACTGTGGTATACTTATAAAAACATATTTTTTGAGGTGCTTTATGAATATAGAAAAAAATAAAACATATAATGCCGAATGTGTTTCCTCCGGTTCGGAAGGAGAAGGCATAGTTAAAATAGATGGATTTACGGTATTTGTTCCGGGTATGCTTCCTGGGGAAAAGGGAGACATACTCATCGTAAAACTCAAAAAAAATTACGGCTATGGAAAACTTATGGAGCTTTCGCAGTCCTCACCCGAAAGGACTGAACCTCCCTGTCCCTATTATAGGACCTGCGGAGGATGTTCCCTTCAGCATATGTCATACAGCGCTCAGCTGGAATTTAAAAAGAATAAAGTAAGGGACTGTATGGAAAGGATCGGATCGATACAGGGAGCAGTATATCCTGACACCGTCGGTATGGACGAGCCCTGGAGATACAGAAACAAAGCCCAGTACCCCATAGGAAAGGATAAAGACGGAAAAACATTGATCGGTTTTTATGCCCCCAGGAGCCACAGGATAACGGATATAAATGACTGTATGCTCCAGATGCCTGGTTCCTCAAAAATAATCGAGATAGTAAGAAAATATATCCATGACTTCCACATACCCGTTTATGACGAATCAAAACACAGCGGTCTGCTCCGCCATGTCATAACAAGGACTGCATACCACACCAAAGAAATGATGGTGACATTTGTAGTAAACGGCAAAAAGCTGCCCCACAGTGAAGAACTGCTAGAAGCCCTTAAAAATACTGGTTTTGTATCATCCATCGTTATGAACATCAACAGAGAAAAGACCAATGCCATACTTGGCGGAGAATCAGTCACTATATGGGGAAAGGATACCATCCGTGATATGATAGGCGGCATAAATTTTGATATATCCTCCTTGAGTTTTTATCAGGTAAATCCTGTCCAGACGGAAAAGCTCTATAACATAGCCGTTGAATCCGCCGGACTTACTGGAAAAGAAAATGTCATTGATGTTTACTGCGGCATAGGCACCATATCACTTTTTGCCGCCGGCAGAGCAAGATCAGTATACGGCATAGAGATAGTTGAAAGAGCCATTGAGGACGCTAAACATAATGCCGAGATAAACGGTATCAAAAATGCTGTCTTTGAAGCTGGAAAGGCGGAAGACATACTTCCAAGGCTTTATTCCGAAGGCGTAAAGGCCGATGTTATTTTCCTTGACCCTCCTAGAAAGGGCCTTGAGCCATCAGTCATAGACGCTGTATGCGGCATAGACCCTGAAAAGGTAGTATATGTATCCTGTGACCCGGCGACCCTTGCCAGAGACTTAAAGCTTTTCAGTGAAATGGGATATAGTACAAACAAAATAAATACTGTGGATATGTTCTGCCAGACGGGGCATGTGGAAACGGTAGTCCTCCTTACAAGATGATAATACTAGATATTTCAATACCAAATACTTGAAAAAAATAAATTTTTTTAAATATTTTGAATGGATATGGCTTTGTCGATCGTATTATTATTGAAATCATTAAAAAGCAAACTAGGAGGTATTATTATGAAAAAAGCAGCGGCGGTTATGATAGCGGCAGTATTAGTTCTTACGGCAGGAGCTGTAAGTGCGTTTTCAGCAGAATATCATTGTGGCCAGAGATATATCGATCTTAATAATGACGGTATTTGTGATAATCAGGCGGCAGGCTATGGCGGTGGATGTTTTATAGACAATGATGGAGACGGCGTATGCGATTATTACGGCACAAGGTGTTATAATGATTGTGCAGAAGGATATTACTGCCAGGGAACAGGCTGTGCTTCTGGATGTTTTATTGATAACGATGGCGACGGAATATGTGACTACTATGGCACAGGCCTTGGCATGGCCTATGGAAGAAACAGCCAAAATGGTCAGAACGGTCAGAACTCACAGAACGGATGTAATGGACAGAATATGTATTCACACCATGGCAGGGGAAACTGTCACAACAGATAATTAATCAGATGGGATGTTTTTCATGCACAGCGAAGAAGATGTTAACAGAGCAGTTGAACAGTACGCGGATACTGTCAAGAGGATCTGTTTTATTCATTTAAAAAATGACGCGGATACTGAGGACATATTTCAAAACGTGTTTTTGAAGTATGCCCTCAGCTCCGTTGTATTTGAAAGTCCAGAACATGAAAAGGCCTGGTTTATCCGTGTCACGATAAATGCCTGTAAAGATCTTCTTAAAAGCTTTTTCCGCAGCCATACGGTTTCACTCAATGAAGCGGTGGAACATTCAGGCATTACGGATGATGAATACAGGGAAGTAATGGAGAGCATACTCCGCCTTCCCGAAAAATACAGAAGGGTCATTTATCTTCACTATTATGAAGGATATACCGCACCACAGATAGGCACCATATTAAACAAAAATCCAAACACGGTATATACCCTTTTGACAAGGGCCAGACAGATGCTTAAAAAGGAGCTGGGAGGTGGCTATGATGAATGATAAGATCATAGGCGCATTTAATGAAATACATGCGGATAGCCAGTTAAAAGAAAACACTAAAAAGTTCACAGCCCAAAAATTAAGCCGCAGGTCTGTAAAGGCCGTGCACCCGAAGATGTTCAAATTGGCCTATGCCTTTGCCATGTGCTTTATATTCTTCATTGCTTTTGGAGGATATAATATATATTTCACTCCCACATCCATAATAAGCATAGATATAAACCCTTCCATAGAGATAGGCATAAACCGTTTGAACAAGGTCATAAGTGTAGAAGGCTATAACGAAGACGGTGTTGATTTTGCCAATTCTTTGGATATTTTATATGATGACTATGAGGATGCCATCGACGAAGTCCTCCAGAGCGAGACCATAAAAACATGTCTGGCTAAGGACGAGTTTTTATCCGTGGCTGTGGTGGAAATAGACGGAACACAGAGCGAGGATATTTTACAGTATGTGTCTAACTGCACATCAGGACATAAGAACGCATACTGTTATGGACTAAGTTCCGATGACGCGTCTTCCGCCCACTCCCTGGGGCTGTCCTACGGAAAATATAATATATATCAGGAGCTTCATTCCTGTGGTTCGCACATAACTCCTGAAGAAGCAAGTGAGATGACTATGAAAGAACTCCGCCAGA